>Ga0310691_10008366_pt1 | contig 10640 bp, 19 predicted proteins | sample 176DNAGHGlowgp2_FD_203887 | JGI IMG/M metagenome (GOLD analysis project Ga0310691, IMG submission 203887) | Sheep rumen microbial communities from Palmerston North, Manawatu-Wanganui, New Zealand - 1766 DNA GHGlow gp2 (v2) (version 2) | ecosystem: Host-associated > Mammals > Digestive system >... | reverse complement strand
AATGTAAGTCAAGAAGTGCTCTGACCAACCAGAAATCTCAGCTGTCCATACACCCTTGTAGTTTACGCCATGAGTATGGCAAGATACATCACAGATGTAGTTGTACTTACCGAATGGACGTGGCTTTACATTGTGACCGCATGATACATCAATATCCTGTGAGTCAGAGAATATGATGATACGGGCGTAATCGTGGATCTTATCACCAAGCTCCTTACGAAGCTTCTCAAGACATTGAGCAGTGAAAATACCACCACCACCTACAGTTCTACGTGAGTCCTGTATTTCCTTAAACAAGTTGAATCCCTTGCTTGGATACTTGATACGTACTTGACTCTCTATACAACGACAATCATCACCTGCAGTGCAAACAAGTTCGAAGTCCTCACATTGGTTTGCGGCAAGCATTGCCATTGCAGCAGCCTTATCAAGAGTTGTAAATGTTGAACCGCTTGATGTAATTGAACCCATAGAACCTGATACGTCTACGATGAACAATGTCTTACCTGGGAGCTTTGGAAGGCTCTTGTAAGTATTCAACATTGCATCCTCAAGTTCACGGTCAAGACCGTTACTCTCACGCATTGCCTTCAAGAAGTCAAGTGGAAGCAACATTGCACCCTTAAGTTCATTAAGACCCTTTACAATTGTTGGACGAGGAACACCAGCAGATTGCATGTTACGAAGGTTCATAAGCATTGCCTTACCACCAATCTTACCTTCATTGATAAGCTTCTCCCAAACTGCAGCCTTCTCAGCTGAAGTATGTGCCTTTGAAAGCAATACCTCCCATGTCTCAGGAGTCTCAAGTGTACGGTCAGCAATCTTCTTGTAAAGAACTGCCTCAAGTTGATTTACTGGCTTTGGACGTACCATGAACATTACGTCACGAAGCTTAATCTCAGCATCACGGTCGTACTTTGCAAAGTGGTACTCCTTAAAGTTATGGAATGCTTCACGCAAACCTTGCTTTGCTGCGTTACAGATTGGACACTTACCATCCATCCAATAAAGTGCCATAAAGTCGGTCAACATATCGGCACGTGTAATGATCTTTGGAAGTACTTCCTTAACATAAGGACGAGTTCCTTCATGCTTACACATCTCTACTGCAATAAATAGAGGAGTGTGACGAAGCTTCTGCATAGTACGAGCTTCAATTGCAAGGATTGCAACATCCTTTGGATCACAAATAGGAATCAATCTCTTGATTTCATTTGCTACACTTTCTCCGTCCATATATGCAACATTCTCCCAAAGCAAGTTAGCAAGAACTGCTCTACGAAGCAATTGTATATTTGACTGTGCTGCTACTGTTCCTGAAATAGTACCAGCAATTTCACCAACACCTACTTGATTTCTCTTCAAAGTAGTACTCTTTTTTGTGGAATTAATCTTACTCATAGTTTTTTTTCTCCTATATTTTTGTTTGTTTTTATTTAAATGATGTTTGACATTTATTTATAATGTCATAACTTGTTTCAATGTTTTAATAATTTAATACAACTTCCAAGTTGATGGATTATTGATTTTAATTATATTACTTGATTTGCGACACATATTATTGCCTGAACCTGGACACCAAATAAGTACAACATAACTTGGTGTAAAACCGATTATTGTTGCTTCTCTTAATGATGTGCCTCTCATGGAATGATATTTAATTATTACTTTATCTCCATAAGAAAGCAATTGACCATTACGATCTTTATGTTGATATATATTAGTTGCTTGCATCATCGTTAAAATCTTTTGCTAAATGATTCTTACATTCACGAACAAATTCTTCACCAGCATCAATAGATCTTTGAAGTTTTGCTATCCTTTCGTAATAGTTTGATAACTTATTATTCGTCTCTTCCTTATATCGTTCAAGCTCTTGCGTTAACTTATCAAGATTTTCCCTACATATATCAAGTCTTATTTGCTCATTTGCAATTGATTGTTCAGTCTTTGACTTATCTAATTCCTTAATACTCCAACTCATTTAATTATATTTATTAGCTAGTTCAACAAATGATTTAGGTTTATTTTCAATATCAAAAAATGATTTATTTAATCCTTTTGCAATTAATGGTTTTGCCATTTCTTTTAGCCATTTTTCAACTTCCCATTTCTTATAACGTTTATCTTTTAACATTTTATGATACTGGGAAAGAATAAAATTAGCTTCATCAATCAATTTTTGATTACCTAATATACTATCAGCCATGATATTTATGATTCCAATTTTTTAAATTATGAACTATCACTACATTACCAGGAATTCGTTTATATAGTGAATCCCAATAAATGAGATATACATATTTATAGTTATCACTAAAACCACATACTTGTGCTTTAACATAACGGCCATCTTCAATAATTAACGCCCATTCACCAATATGAATTTTTTGACCATTTCTATCAAGGACGGTCTTAAATGAATCATTATTATTAAAATGCATATAAATTAATTTTTATCAATAACCAATGTCTTAAAACGCATAAGAATATACTTCAGAGGGTTTGCTGGCAAATTCAATGAAATATGATTGCGTTCCATATAATCAAGTTGATTAACAACATCATTATATGCTTGTAAATCTTTTTCATTTTTATACAAATTAGTGAAATACTCCAAAATACTAAATAGCACAGGTGTTTCAATTTCATTTGCATAAAGAATTACTCTCTTACCAATATTACCATCATTAAATGCAATACGAAGATCTGAATCACATGCATCAGAAAAATCATTATTCATTGCTGTAATAGCAATAGAATCAATATTAGGAAGCTTAATATCATGTTTCTTAACATAAACAGTATTAGTTAGCTTATCCTTTGTATACTCACTAATGGCATCCTGCTTATCATCATTATATCCATGCGCGATAACAATCTCAAATAATGAACGAATAATCTCAAACTTTTTCATGTTATTAACTAATTAATGAAGTGAAACAAATGATTCCTTTACAGCATCTAATAGAGAATTCATAACCTTATAAGCATATGCACCTTCATGATACGACTTCTTATAATTTACAAGAGTATACATAAGATTAATCATAAGCTCATCAAGCTTCTCATCAGTCATATTATCATCATCATACATTTGGTAACAATAATCAACAACAGAATCAACACGATTCATAAACTTAAAAGGAAATACTTTAATCTTACCGTTTACATAAGCAACCTGAGTAAATGATTTTGCCTCTTTTACAATCATGGCAACATCAATAGTCAAATCACATAGAATATCACTAATGTTCTGCATAATTATTTATTTGTTTGATTTATATATAATAATATAGAAAAAAATTTAAATGATTCAAAAATTTTAAATTTTTTTCTTACATATTTACAATTTTTACATTAACGCCTTTGCCACCTTCAATTTGTCCTTTTTTATTAATTGTACAAAATTTAGGAATAAACTCAAACATTCCTTTTTCAAATGGCTTTTCATCATATCCATATTTCTTGGCATCTTTTAAGTATAATTCATAATTATCAAAATATTCTGGTTTAATCATAAATACTTCAATATATGGTTCAGGTTTTAACCCTATCATGTTTTCAATAACTTGGCATTCAGTATCATTAAGATATCTAAATGCTGTTGAATATAAATTACAAATTTTTACTGTTTTATATCCAGTATTTCCATTAGCATCAATATAATGAATACCAACATATCTACCTGACCATGTGATAAAAAATTCTACATTATAAATATACCAAATATATTTTTCATGATAATCATAATATTCGACATCATCATATGTTTCAGGATTCTTATTTTCGATACGATGATAATTATCCTTATACTTAGTAAATACAATTTGCACCCATTTACAAATTGATTTTTTCGAAATTCTATTAAAATATACTTTTACTTCCGGATGATACAATTTATTTGTTCCATCTGATGTAATTACACCTTCAGTTTGCACCCATGGCCAATTTGGACATTTTTCCTTCAATGGTGTTGAAATTTCCATATTATTTAAGTTATCCAATATCCTTTTAAACTTTGGATAATTACATAATCTCATAAATCCGTTTTTATCAGGATTTAAAACAGGAAATATTGATATATTAATAGTTTTATTCATAATTATTCAATTACAAATTTATAATTCATAAAATTTTCATTCTCATAATTCCATTCAGAACTATGTATTTCACCAAATTTATTCATGTCATAATCATTACGATCATGAGTACATTTAAATTCATGTTCAAGTGCATACCAAATATCATCACAAACATTAGGACGACAATCTTCAAGAATCTTTTTTAAAAGTTTCTTATCAACAGATCCAAAATCATCAGATGACCCATAAAAAATAATCTGTTTATTTTCATCATCAATTCTAAATTTGCCACCACCTAAAACATTATAACTATCTGCTGATGCAAATACACTATGAGATGATGGTTTCAATTGACGATGAAACTCTACATAACCACAAGAAACATATATTTCTCTATTCTTTTGATAAACAATATATTTAAGCTGTCTCATCATTTGTCAAAATATCACAAAGCTTATTTGAAATAAAGTTCTTAACACGAGTAAAAGAATTATCTCTTTGTAGATGATTCTCTTCCATAATTTTTGTTATAACACTGTAAGCAATTTTAAGTTCTTGTACTGTCATAATTTTATCTTTTTCGTTTATTTCTTTTATTCATTATTTTCATTCCATATTCCTTAGGAGAAAGAATATGATTATCTGGTGTGTCTACATATTGGACTGCAGGCATATCCATCATTTCATTTTTCATAACCATTGATAACTCATTAACCTCTTGAGCTGTCAAATTTACCAATTCTTCTGCAATTTCTTGTATTCTACTCATAATTAATTATAATTAAGTTTAATGTGGCCATCCATACCAAGGATCTAAATATCTATTTCTTTGTTCAGGATGCATTCTTTCTAATGCTTCTTTTTCTTCTTTTTGGCGTTGTTCATATGCTTTTTGTGCACACCATTCTGCAAAAGGATTATAATCATAAATCATAATAAGTTTAATTTAATATTTTCATTAAATTTCATCGGTTCTGTATAATTCAAATAATCATGTTCATCATCACGTGTTATACAAGAATAAAAATCACTATTCATATATGCACGTTTCAACATCATTAATACATGTGGATTATATGTATTATTAGGATTGTTTGGATTCAATCTAATATCATAATCATATTTATAAGTATCAGCAATATATCTTACAACACCTTGACTACGACTTGCACCAACAGCACAGTGAATATAAATAGTTTCATCATACTTAATTCTAAAATCAATCCACTTTGCAAGATCAAATGCCTCTTCATAATCTAATGCATGAAGAACATCTATGCATTCGTTATTTAATCCGGTAATATATATATGACTAAAATACATATTTGACCACTTTACTTTATTATCTAAATAAAGCTCTAAGGCATTATCATAACAATAGCTTTCTTGATTTTTAAACCAAAATGGACTAATATCATCAATATCGAGATTAAATACTCTTGCTCCAGTTAAACCATTTTTATGCTCTTTCTTAAACCAATGCTCAGCAAGATCACCCTCATTTGGAGAACATATTGATATTGCAGACACACCACGAGGTGGTTGATCTATCCATTTATTATTCTCCATTATTTTATCAAAATCATAATGAGAATAACAAAGTATATTTCTAATAGGCTTATTCATCTTCTTTATAATTATCTGTTAAGATGTCACATATCAATTCAACATCATCATAATCACAATGCCACTTTGAAGATAACTTATGATATAATTTTACTCTAAATTGTGGATCATTTAATTCTTGACACCACTTTTCAAATTTCTCATCCATTATTCTAAAACTTTAGGTATTGATATTTCAACTTCGTTTCCATTAGTAAATAATGTTACAATACGTCCTTTATATTCTTGAGTATATTCAAGTATAGCAATCTGATTTTCATAGAAAAGATTTTTACCTCCCCATATTTTTGATAATCGTTCATACTTATTTTTCATTGCATTAACTGCTTCATTATAAGTTTTGAACTTCTTATCATTGAAAATCTTTCGAAGTATGCCAGCATCCATAAATGCAGAAATATAATAAGGATAAGTATTCATATTAACTGTTTATTTGATTACAATATTAATATAGAACATATTTTAAAAAATTCAAATATAATATAAAAAGAGCTAAATTTGATTTAGCTCTCTAAAAATTTAATTCTGTATAAATTACATCCAACAAAATTACCAAGTATTGTCATTCCCCAATTTACTTTAACAACATCTGTAATTGTATTTAAATCAGCTGCACATATATAAAATGCATCTGCAATTGAGTGATAAAAACCTGCTAATATAAATACAGGAACAGCAAATAATAATGGAAGCCAACGATTTTCTCTTGCAAATTTAACTGCTGTTGTCATTAAGAATCCACAAAATATTGCTCTTATAAATGCTTGCCACATATCAACTTGTGAACGAGCAATTACGATTGAATTTGCCTTTTCTGTTATATCAGGTATTGCATATGTTATAACTTCAGATGTTATATAGCATCCAAGCCAGTTACCTACCAGTATAAACCAAAACAATATTCCTATATCTTTCCAGGAGCTTACAAATCCAGCGGTTCCTGTATATAATGAATATTTATAATGAACAACTGTTATAAGTCCAAATGTAAACAATATTGCTCCTAATGGGCCGCCACCGACCATTAAATTAACAATGCAACCAATTGATATGCATAAACCAGCAAGCATTGAACTTAACGATAAATTCCAACACTCTTTATAATTATTTGTATCAATATTCATTAAAATATTTATTATTTTTAATATATATAGTAATATTGATATAATTAATTATATGAAAGCGATAAATACATTTATTAATGAGCAATTAATTAATGAACATTTTCTTACTCTTACAAAGAAAGAAGATATGAAAAAATATGCGGATGAAGTATGGGATATTCTTCAAAAATCTTATGCATATATTGGTGGTATAGCAGGTATTGATTCAATAGATGATTTAATTGAAGATACTGATATGTGGAAACTTGTTCGTCGTGGTAATAAGATAACTGCAATGAAGGCATATAAAATAAAAAAAGGTGGTCGTAAATCAAATTGTGGAGGATCTGATGGTACAGAACAAGGTAAAAAAGATATTATGAAGATTTACCAAGAAGATGGAATGTGCAAGGATCGTAAGCAATATGGAGAATATTCAGGTAAAGCTGTATCTGCTGTATTAAAAACTGGAGGTATACCAGTTCCTGCATCTGTTGCTCAAACAATGCTTGAACCTAAAGAAGTAACTCCATGTGATGATGGCTGGTTCTTTATTAGAAAACTTGATGATGGAAAATCTCATCATAAACTTATGGTAGGTAATCTTCCTAATTGTAAATATGAAGATGAAAAACCTTCTGAAGATTTAATACACATACTTAAAGAATTAGCTAAAAAGTATTATGCTGAAGATGAGAAAAATAATAATAAATAATATGAAAAGCTTAAAAAATTTTATTATAGAGTCAAAAGAAGATGGCAAATATTTGGATTTACCACAATCAATGAGTAAACCATTTTTCTATCCTGGTATGCCCAAAAGTACAAAAGATGAAATGAAGAATAAATATAAAGAATATGAAGAGTCAGTAATTAAGATAAATACAGAGAATTTTGAAATTCTTGTTGATAAACTTAAAACTGCAATGGCTTCTAAAAAAGGACATAATAACTTTATTCTTAATGCTCAAAATTGTACATTTGATAATTTCTATGGAAAAGATGAAAATGGTAATAAAGATTTCTTTGATTTTGTAGAAAAGGCTACAAAAGAAGCAAGAATTGCATTAGAAACAGATGATATAAAAGCTGCAAGTTTTACAAAAGCACGTCAACCAGAAAAAAGAAATTCATGGGATAAAGACGTTACATTATTCTGGTATGAATCAACAGGATTTACATTTTCTATTTATCTTGCATTAAGTGTTATTGCACAAGCTTATAATGTTAATATTCCAAAGTTTAATGATAAATTTAACATTTTAAAAACTGATTCAGTATATAGTAAATATCAAGAAATGTGGGAACAAACATCTCATTCAAGAAATGAGGAAGCAATGAATAGAAAATCTCATAAAGTAATGCAAAAAGCTGAAGCTGAATATGAAAAGGATTCTAAGAAAATAAAGAAAATGCGTGAAGCTTTTAGAAAATCAGATTTATATAAAGATATTGTTGCAATATTAGATAAAGTTGAAGATGACTTAGAAGCAACAGAGCAAAACTATAAGAAATGGGAAAAGATATTTGCGGAAAAAATAAAGAAAGATGAAGAAGCTAAAAAATTAGCTGATGCAATTGAAAAGATTAAAGATGATGTTCAAAAGGTTTTGGAAAAATCATTTGGTAGTTATTCTCGTATATCTTGGGGTGTTGATAATCTTTATAAATTAGCTGCTAAAGCTTATTTAGAATCTGATAATAAAATGCCTGAAATTAAAGAATTATCACATAATACTGGTAGTTGGCTTTCAGGAATGCATACAACATGCGAATTTGAAGTTATTGGTGCCAATGGAACATCTTATGGAAAAGTTAAATTACAAGATAAAGGATTAGATGGAGATGACGGAAAACCTGTAGATGGATTTGGAGCTTGGGATTAAACATTTAAAATATAATTATAAATAAAAAGGAGTTCTAACCGAAGAACTCCTTAATTTTTTTCTTTATATCTTCTGTAAACGACTCTTTAGTAGGACGATGAGAAGAATTAATTCTATAAGCAAGTGGATATTGTTTCTTAAATGACTCATAAAAATCAATCAATTCATCATGATCTCCAAATAAACCAATTACATCTTCCAATTGACTCATCCAAGGAGTATCATTTCCATTTGTCAGCCAACCATAAAGATATTCGTATTCGTAAAGTGTTTCTTTTGAAATATTTCCAAGTTTAGGAAGCTCAAGATGTGGTTTCATACAAGGATTAATAACGATCTTCTTAACATCTTCATCAATGCAAAGAGTCATAAAACCACCAAGAGAATGACCAATTACATATTTAATCTTATTGTTTCGAATGTAAGTTTCTAAAACATTTAGGCCATAATTAGGATCTTCTTGATCATAATGAATTGATACTAAATCATATCCAAGTTCATTAACTACTTCCTTTACTACTTTCATTGTTGATGAATCATTTTCATTAGACCCATATCCATAAATGTATAGAATTTTTTCTTTCATATTAATCTTGTTTGTCAATAATATTCATATATTACAAATACAATATAGAATATTATATAAAAAATTCAAATAGTATATATTATTTATTTTCTTTTCTAATATCTTCTAATAGTTTACGTTCTGATTCTTTAATATATGTTGGCATTTTTGGTTTTATAATAAAGATATAATCACCATTACTATAACTATTATGTAATTTAAGACCTTCACCTTTTAATATAACTTGTGTTCCATCTTTTGAATATTGAGGAACTTTAACTGTAATTTCTTTACCATCAGGTAATTTATGTTTAATTTCAGTACCTAAGATACAATTATAATATGGAACTTCAAGTAATTCATAAACTGCTTTATCTGTAACTTGATATTTTGTTGTATCAAATGCATAACGAGCAACCGCAATTAAATTACCATTCTTTGTTCTTGTATCTTTACCTTCACATCCATATCCATAATATACTTGATATTCTCCATCCTTTATACCAGATCTAAATGATACTTTGCATTTTTGTTTTGCTTTAACAGTACCAGTACCGTTACATTTTGAACATTTGTTCTTAATAGTTTTTCCTGCACCATTACAATATGGACATGACATTTCTTGTTGGAAAATTCCAAATGCACTTTTATCAACCTTTATAAATCTTCCAGTTCCGTGACAATGAGGACATGTTTCAATACCTGTACCACCAGTACCGCCACAATCCGAACATCTCTTATCTATATCATATTCAATTTCATGATTATATCCTTTAAATATATCTTCAATTGATAAAGGAATATTTACTTGAATTGACTGTGCTTCTGTTGGGTGTGTTTCTCTTCTTTGTTGTCCACCAAAGATATCACCAAAACCACCATGAAAGAATTTTCCAAATATATCAGCAAAATCAAATCCAGTACCACTCATCATATCTTCATCAACAGAACCGTATCTATCATACTTTGCACGTTTCTGCTCATCAGATAATATTGCATATGCTGCACCTATTTCTTTGAATTTGTCTTCGGCTTCTTTACTACCCTTATTTCTATCTGGGTGATATTTTATTGCTAATTTCTTATAAGCCTTTTTGATTTCATCAGCTGATGCATCATGACTAACTCCTAATATTTCGTATAAATTTTTCTGTTGCATAATTATAAATTATTTAACTTCTGAAATTTTATCAGTTGTTGCTTCAGAAACATTCAAAATACTATTTGAGGTTTTATTAAACTTACCTAAATTTAAAGTAGCTTTATTTAATCTTCTTTTAAGTGATTTTATTTGTTTATCTAAATCGCCCATTGTATTATTGTCGTTTATTTTTGCATATGTATTATTAGATATTTGTTCTTGTTCTTCTTC
>Ga0310691_10008364_pt1 | contig 10641 bp, 11 predicted proteins | sample 176DNAGHGlowgp2_FD_203887 | JGI IMG/M metagenome (GOLD analysis project Ga0310691, IMG submission 203887) | Sheep rumen microbial communities from Palmerston North, Manawatu-Wanganui, New Zealand - 1766 DNA GHGlow gp2 (v2) (version 2) | ecosystem: Host-associated > Mammals > Digestive system >... | reverse complement strand
AAGTGTCCAGCGCGGCAGGAAACTGACCAATAAACCAGGAAAGTGTCAACGACCATTAGGAAGATGTCTACTTGACTAGGAAATGATATTAAAAAACTGTCTACTAAATTTAGGAAAAGACAAAATAATAAATCAGGAGTGAATAAATAATAAAATAGGTGTGCATAAAACGAGTGGGAATAAATAATAAATCAGGAGTGAATAAATAATAAAATAGGTGTGCATAAAACGAGTGGAAATAAATAATAAATCAGGGGTGAATAAATAATAAAATAGGTGTTCATAAAACGAGTGTGAAAAAATATTAAAATCAATTTTTAAACATAAGGAAGGAGAGAGAGTTATGGGAAAAGTGAGATTTGCGGATCCGATACAGGATCTGCGGGGAAAGATTAATACACCGAAAGAGCATAACGGAGCGATTTGGGTGTTTCGGCAGAAATGTTATGGTGTAAATGGTCGCGGTAAGCCGTTACTTGGTCCGAAAGAACATTATGCAATGCATCGTCATGAGGGCAAATGGTCAGAGAAAGCGACGAATAATCGGAAGTCGTTTGGCGATTTTTGTGCACAAGCTTATGATGAGTTGAAGGATCCGGAGCGCAAAGCTTACTGGGAAGCGGAGTTTGCGGAACAGAAGGCTCATCCGGTTCGCGGGAAGAAAGTGTATAAGCGTTTGGCATCGTTTGTTGTGGCGAGGCTAAAAGAAGCGACGGTGAGGGAAGTAAGTGCATCGCAGTCTGTGACTGAAACGTATAATGCTTGAGCGAGATTTGATAAGTGACGAGAAGTGATAAATATCTGCAAAAATAGTATAAATTTACTCACAAACATTTGCACATTCCGAAAAAATGTTGTACTTTTGCAGGCGGAATTTTAGAGAAGGATGGGAACACCCCGCGACATAGAACAAATGGTTATTCCGGAGTTTGAGAAGTATCTACGAACTCCTGAGCCGTCTGTCCGTGAACGAGCAGATAATTGGCAAGTGGCTATTGGTTTGCAGGCAGTAGATAATCTGCATGTTAGTAACTATTTGCGGCAAACGGCTGAGGAACATATTGTTGGCAATATCACGCAAGAAGAGGTGGAAGGACGTATAGCCGCTTATTATAAAACAGAAGAAGGTCGCAAAGAAGAAGCTGATACAGATGAAGCAGATATGGTTTCTGCTCGAATTGTGAAAGCATTGTCTCGCAAGTCCTTTACCTTATCACCATCCTATTTGGCAGCGATACATAAGGAACTTTTTTCCGGTGTGCTTCCTTATGCAGGTACCTACAGGGATTACAATATCACCAAAAAAGAGTGGGTACTTGACAATGATACGGTTCTTTATGGAGATGCAGATTATATTTCCCAAACGCTGCAATACGATTTTGGAGAAGAAAAGAAGTTCGCTTATCGTGGACTTAAACCCCAAGATATAGTATCTCATTTTGCATCGTTTATTGCCGGTATATGGCAGATACATCCTTTCCGCGAAGGCAACACGAGAACAACTGCTGTCTTTGCTATACTCTATCTCCGGCAATTAGGTTACAAGGTAGATAACGAACCATTTAAGGTGCATTCGTGGTACTTCCGCAATGCATTGGTTCGTGCTAATTATCACAACGTAACAAAAGGTATTGATTATAGTCCGATTTATTTGGAACGTTTCTTCCGTAATATTTTATTAAGCGAAAAGAACGAACTCAAAAATCGATATTGTCATATTCTTTGGGAAGAAATCGTACATAATGACCCAAAAGATGACCCAAAAGATGACCCAAAAGAATTGACTGAAAGACAGAAAGTTATACTAAATTTAATACGTGATAATAGTGGGATAACTATTCAGAAAATGACCCAAAAGACCAAAGTCTCGGAAAAAACCATCAAACGTGATATACGTCAACTTCAGGATTGGGGTCTTTTGTCACGTTCCGGAGGTAGAAAAATAGGACATTGGGAAGTGCATAAATAGAATTTTGTAGCAACGAAAAAGAAGGATTATGGCAGCAGCAAAATGGATATTAGGCGGACTGGGATTTGTGCTTGGCGGACCGATAGGTGCGATTATCGGCGTAGTGATAGGTTCGCTTTTTGAAGGCGTAACGGGTTGGTTTAACGGTCTGCCGGAGAGCGATGACGAAGACACTTCGCGGTCAGGAAGTTATCGTGAGCAAAGCCAATCCGGTCGTTCCACGCAATCAAGTCATTCCAGTCGTGCAACGGCTGGCGATGTGCGCGTGTCGTACCTTGTGCTGATTGCGTGCGTGATGAAAGCCGATGGGCATGTGCTGAAGTCGGAAGTGAACTTTATCAAGCCGTATCTGATTAAGTTATACGGCGAAGAAGGTGCCAAACAAGCGCTGCAACTGCTCAAGAAACTGCTGGAACAAGATATTGATTACGTGTCAGTCTGCGGGCAGATGAAGCAGTATATCAATTACTCCATACGCTTGGAGATGCTGCATCTGCTTTTGGATTTAGCGAATGCGGATGGCGACTTTGCGGAGTCGGAACGCGCTATGATTGAGCGAATTGGCATTTGCTTAGGCATCAGTCGAGGCGACTATAACTCACTCGAGTCACTCTATAAGAAAACCAAAGATCCGCACTGGGCTTATACCGTTTTGGAGATTGAAGAAACGGCTTCGGATGAGGAAGTGAAGAAAGCCTACCGCCGCATGGCGATGAAGTTCCATCCCGATAAAGTGGCAAATGCCGGCGAAGAGATGCGACAGAAAGCCACCGAGAAATTCCGAGCCATCAACGAGGCGTATGAGCATGTAAAACTTCTTCGCAACATGAAGTAAATGGAGCAAAAGTGCAGAAAATGACACATTCTGCACTTTTTATTTGCATATATGCAAAAAAAAGCGTACCTTTGCACGCTAATTTGAGTTGCTATGTACGCATTAGTTACAGGTGCATCGAGTGGAATAGGTTTGGAATATGCCAAACAGTTGGCGCGAGACTATCACTATGATATCGTTTTAGTGTCCAATCAGGAGAAGGAATTGGCTGCGGCTGCAGCGGATATTGCTTCGCAGTTTGGCGTTCAGACGAAGAGCTTGTATATGGACTTGTCCAAACAGAACGCGGCGGAAGAAGTGTATGATTTCTGCAAGAAAGAAGGGCTGGAAGTGGATGTGCTTGTCAATAACGCCGGTATGCTGATTTTCCAATCGTTCCGTACGACGCCGATGAAAAAGATAGAGACGTTAGCGATGTTGCACGTAGTGACGATGACGAAGCTCTGCCGTCTGTTTGCGGAAGATATGTGCGAACGAGAGAGAGGTTATATACTGAATATGTCTTCCATGTCCGCGTGGATGGCGATGCCGGGAATACAATGCTACAACGCCTCGAAAGTGTATGTGCTCAGTTTCAGTAAGTCGCTGTGGTATGAACTTCGTCCTCATCACGTGCGCGTTCTGGCAGTAACGCCGGGTTCGACCGATACGGGATTGCTGCCGTTTGGACCTAAGTTTGGCAGCTTATTACGCGCAGTACATATAACGATGCCGGTTCCGCGATTGGTGAAACGGGCGTTGAGAGTGCTGTTCAAGCGCCGCAAGAAAACGTGCATGCCGGGCGCATGGAATTATATCATTGTGCCGATTATCAATCACTTGCCGGATTGGGTAGTGAAAGTGGCACAACCGAAGTTATTGGATGTATAAAGAGATTAGTAGAAAGTAGAAAGATAAAAGCAATATGAAACGTAAGATAGCAATAGTAGCAGGCGGAGACAGTTCCGAACATGATGTGTCGTTGCGTAGTGCAGCAGGTATTTTGTCATTTATTGATAAGGATAAATACGACGCAGAGATAGTGGAGTTACATGGAAGCGACTTGAAGACCTTGAGCCGTTTGGTGGATTTTGACTATGCGTACGTGACTATTCATGGCACTCCAGGCGAAAACGGTTTGCTGCAAGGCTACTTGGAGATGATGCATATTCCGTATTCGTGCTGCGGCGTATTGGCTGCGGCTTTGACGTTCAATAAGTACACCTGCAACCATTATCTGCATGCTTTTGGCATCAATATCGCTAAGAGTATTCTGCTGCGCAAAGACCAAGTGCCTGCAGATATCGAAGAGCAAGTGGAGCGTGAATTAGGTTTCCCGTGCTTTATTAAGAGCAACGTGGGAGGTAGCAGTTTCGGTTGCACGAAAGTGAAGACACGCGATAATGTGCTGCCCGCAATTGAACGTGCTTTTGAGGAAGGCGACGAAGTGATCTGCGAGTCGTACCTCAAAGGAACAGAAGTGACCAGCGGCGTCTATAAGACGAAGAACAAGGCGGTGGCATTCCCAATCACGGAGGTTGTGACGAAGCGTGAGTTCTTTGATTATGACGCGAAATATAACGGCCAAGTGGATGAGATTACTCCAGCGCGTGTTCCGGATGAGTTGCGCGACAGAGTGCAGGCGATGACGCTGAAGATTTACGATATCATCGGCGCACACGGTATCATTCGTACCGACTATGTGCTCATAGACGATGAGATTTATCTATTGGAAGTCAACACCACGCCCGGAATGACTGCAACGAGTTTTATTCCGCAGCAAGTGCGCGCAGCCGGATTAGACATTAAAGATGTGCTGACAGATATTATCGAGGACTCGTTTGTAAAATAATGCTGTATGATTGATGTCAATGCTGAAATAGGTAAGTTAGACTGGTCACGCGAGCCACAAGGTTTGTACGAACCGATAGGTTATACTTTGGCAGCAGGCGGCAAACGTGTGCGTCCGCAGTTGGCGCTATTGGCAACGAAACTGTTTGGCGGCAACGAAGAAGATGTGCTTCCTGCGGCATTGGCACTCGAAGTGTTCCATAACTTCACGCTGCTCCATGACGATGTGATGGATAAAGCACAGGTGCGTCGCGGACGTCCGACGGTGCATGTTAAATGGAATGCCAATACCGCTATTCTCTCCGGCGACCAGATGATGATTGAAGCATACAAACTGCTGAGTCAGGTGCCCGAAAATAAATTGGCAACCACGCTACGGCTCTTCAACCAGATGGCTACCGAGATTTGCGAGGGACAACAATATGATGTGGATTTTGAGTCTCGCGAGGATGTGACGATTCCGGAATATATGGAGATGATTCGTCTCAAGACGAGTGTGCTTCTTGCTACTGCGCTGCGTATTGGCGCTTACATAGCCGGCGCAACTGATGAACAGCAAGAGCAGATTTATAACTACGGCATTCATCTTGGCTTAGCTTTCCAGATTCAAGACGATATGTTGGATTGCTATGGCGACCAAGCTACTTTTGGCAAAGCTATCGGAGGTGATATAGCGGAGAATAAAAAGACATATCTCTGGCTTACGGCTGCGCAGAAAGGTGCAATCGATGAGTTAGCGATGCGCGAAGAGAGTATGACTCAACGCTTTGAGCGTATCCTTGCCATCTACGACCGATTGGGTGTGAAAGCCGCAGCGCAGGAGGCTATTCGCCTACAAACCAACCAAGCTATCAACTGCTTGGATGCCCTGCCTCAAAATCAATATACCGACCAACTTCGAGCCATGGCGCATAAGTTGGAAGAACGAACCAAATAGAAACTAAATACACACAATTATGCCATACAGACGATTACCCAACACGGACCAAGCACGACTGAGTGCTCTGCAAAATGCCGTCCAACGTGCAAGCGAGGCGGATTTTATGGAGCAAGTATTGAACTATAGGACTCTGTCCAATGCGCAACGTTTCCTCTTGCAGTTCGAGAACCAAGTGTCCCAATACCGCGAGAACTTCAATGGTCGCGTGTCGGCTAATAAACAATATCGCCACATGGTGCAAAATGCGAGAATGTATATTTCCCATTTCATCCAAGTGCTGAACTTGGCTGTTATTCGTGGCGAGATAAAGAAAGAACTCAAAGAGCTCTATAAATTAGACACCGAATCGCATGTGTTGCCGGATTTGAGTAGTGAAGAGGATATTCTTGTTTGGGGACAAAATATCATCGATGGCGAACAAGAACGCACGCGACTTGGCGGATTCCCGATTTATAACCCGTCTATCAATAAAGTCAAAGTACATTACGACATCTTTAAGGAGCATTTGATGAACCAGCGCATGCACCGGAAAACAACCAATCGTGTATACGAAGATTTGGAGGAGCTGCGCAAACAAGCGGACGAGATTATCCTCGATATATGGAACCAAGTAGAGGCATACTACAAGGATAAGTTACCATACGAAAGATTACGTAGCTGCAAGAACTACGGATTAATATACTACTACCGTACCGGCGAAAAACATTTGTCGCCGGAAACAGATAAGGCACTTCAGCGGAAGATAGCCAGCGAACCTACAATCCAATGGACTGATTAGGAGTAATCACACCATCAAGTGGTTTGTCGGAGAAAGAGTGGGGAATCTCACGATTCTTAACTTGAAAATCGTAACCAACGCCTAATTGCGTTACACGACGATGTTTCTTCAAAAAACGATCGTAGAAACCAGCTCCCCGACCAATGCGATTACATTGTAAGTCAAACACAACGCCAGGTACAAGAATAAGATCAATCTTACCTTTGAATGTGGCTGTTTGGGGTTCAGGAACAGAGTAGCGACCACGTTGCATCGTCTCCTCACCTAAATACTGACGAGGCTCAATGCTGCGATGATGTGTAACAGGCAAAAGAAAAACCTTTTTACCCTCGTAGCGCTGGAGTAAAGGTCGCAAATCCACTTCGTTGTGAATAGGGTAGTAAATCATAATGGTTTGAGCGTCACGGAAACAAGGGAGTTGCTCCAAACGCGACATGATAGCCTCTGAATCGGCTTTTGCTTGTTCTTTGGGATAAATGCGACGCTTTTGCTCAACAAGAGCACGTAGAGATTGCTTCTTTTTACGAGTAACAACCCAAGGAAACAGATTGGATAAATCGTGAATTTGACTCTCAAACAGCATAATAACGATGATAATATTTGATAAAAACGCCGCAAAAGTACAAAAAAAATAACAACTGACCAAAAAAAAGTAAAAATTGCATAGATAAAATATGAAGAAAAGACTATTTATATGGTATATTTTGCTTGCCATCATGTCAATTGGGCTCATTTCGTGTAATAATAGCACTACGGAAACGCCGAAATCAGATGTGGCTCAGTTGACGGCATTCTGGTTTGCTGACATAAAGAGTATGCCCGGATTGGCAGAGGCTAAATTCAAAATAGATGAACGCATTGATACCGGACTTGTCACCAATCAAATAAAAATAACCGACTCTATTCGCTATGGTACGTCCCTAAAAAAAGTGGTTCCTAAGTTCACCTTCGCTGCTTCACCAGGTTCTGCTTCTATGCATTTAGGCGATACAACTATTGAGTTAGGAGGAATGGATACACTCGATTTTACGCGAACACCCATCTACCTCACAATCGTATCATCCGACCTGTCTAAAACAAAAGTCTATGAGATAAAAACGACGGTTCATACCGTTGATCCTGACCTCTATAAATGGCAAACACTCACTACTTCTGCCTTTATACCCGAAGATGAAGAACAACAAGTAGTCATGCTGGGTAACAAATTCTATTGGTTCAGTAATAATGGCTTTGCCAATACGCTCTATTCATCTGCCGATGCTACTACATGGACAAAACAAACAGTCTCTGGATTACCTTCTGTTTGCCACGTGAAGGGTATTCTTTCTCACAAGGACAAGCTATACTATGTTGACACAACAAAGTTATATACTTCCACCGATGCACTGACCTGGACTGCTACCGACCTTAGTGCGAAACCATATCGAATGATAACTATGCTCATGTCGTTCAACGACACAGCATGGGTACTCACAAATAACCAATCCGGAGTGTATAATTTGGCGCAGGTGGTGGCTGATACCGTGCGCGTGTTGAATATTGCGTTAGATAAGGATTTCCCTATCAGCGGCTTCTCTACCGTAACCTTTGAGAGTTCAAGCGCACGCAAACGTGCACTTATTATAGGAGGTTATGCGCGTAACGGACAATGTACAAATAGTCGTTGGAGTGTAGAGTATGCACCTACCATTAAAGGACTATACCGACTCATGAACTACTCCATTGAGCAAAAAGACTTTGCAACTTTAACCGGCACTTCGGTGATATGGTATAAAAACCAACTGATGATGGTAGGCGGAGTGGACGAGAATATGGTTTTCCGAGGACGCGATATCTATGTATCCTCCAATGAGGGTTATACCTGGACCAAAGCCGACACTACTAAATGCAAACTGCCTGAGACCTATACCCCCAGACAAAAGCAAACCATATTCGTTCATAATAATAATATCTATCTCATCGGCGGAGAAGACCTGAGTACGACTTATAGCGATGTCTATTGTGGACGACTCAACTCCATTGATTGGCCAACGGAATAGTAAACAATAAACAAACTAAATATTTACAATTATGACAATTGACAACTACAAATTCGCTGGAAAGAAAGCGATTGTACGCGTGGACTTCAATGTACCACTCGACGAAAATGGTATCATCACCGACGACACCCGTATCCGCGGTGCACTCCCAACCCTCAAACACATTCTTGATGAAGGTGGTGCGCTTATCATCATGAGCCACATGGGAAAACCAAAAGGCAAAGTAAATGCTAAATTCAGTCTCAGCCAAATCGTTGAGCCGGTTAGCAAAGCCTTAGGTGTAAAAGTACAATTTGCTCCTGATTGCGCAAAAGCTAAAGAGCAAGCTGATGCCCTCAAACCAGGTGAAGTGCTGATGCTCGAGAACCTCCGTTTCTATGCTGAGGAAGAAGGCAAACCGGTAGGTATTGAGAAAGAAGACCCTGCTTACGAGGAGGCTAAAAAAGCAATGAAAGCCAGCCAGAAAGAGTTCGCAAAAACGCTCGCTTCGTATGCTGACTGCTACGTAAATGACGCTTTCGGTACTGCACACCGTAAACATGCTTCTACTGCCGTTATCGCTGACTACTTCGATGCTGACAATAAGATGCTCGGCTATCTCATGGAGAAAGAAGTACAGGCTGTTGAGAACATCCTCAATAATATCAAACGTCCGTTCACCGCTATTATGGGTGGCTCAAAAGTATCAACCAAAATCGGTATCATTGAGAACCTCATGAACAAAGTGGACAACCTCATCCTTTGTGGTGGTATGACCTATACGTTCGCAAAAGCACAAGGTGGCCATATCGGTAACTCTATCTGCGAGGACGACAAATTGGATCTCGCGCTCGATATTATCGCACAAGCAAAAGCAAAAGGTGTGAACCTCGTATTGGGTACCGACTCTGTTTGTGGTGATAAATTCGCCAATGATGCTAACCAACTCGTATGCCCGTCCAACGCTATTCCTGATGGTTGGGAAGGTCTCGACGCAGGTCCCGAAAGCCGCAAAGCTTTCGCTAAAGCTATCGAAGGCGCTAAGACTATCCTTTGGAATGGTCCTGCCGGCGTATTCGAGTTTGATAACTTTACCGGTGGCAGCAAGGCCGTTGCTGAGGCTGTAGCTAAAGCAACTGACAATGGCGCTTATAGCCTTATCGGTGGTGGCGACAGCGTAGCATGCGTGAATAAATTTGGTATGGCTGACCGCGTAAGTTATATCTCTACCGGCGGTGGCGCTCTGCTCGAGGCTATCGAAGGTAAAGTGCTTCCTGGTGTTGCAGCCATCAAAGGTGAGTAATTAAATCTGATAATTGACAACTTATTTATGGAAATAGTAGGAAAAATCGTTCAAGTGCTTCCGGCACAAGAAGGCGTAAGTAAATCAACGGGTAATCCTTGGAAAATTCAGTCGTATATCCTCGAGACTCTTGAGCAATACCCGCGTAAGGTGTGCTTCGAGATCTTCGGTGAAGACCGTATCAAGAATAACCCGTGCGAAATAGATCAGATTGTAACCGTCTCTTTCGACATCGAGAGTCGTGAGTTCAACGGCCGTTGGTATACCTCAATCCGTGCTTGGCGCGTACAGCAAGGTGACACCACGGCTAATGCAGCCGATCAACCGGTAGTTCCGGGTGCTCCAGCTGCAGCTCCCGCAACTCAAGCACAATCTGCAGAGCCTATGACTGGCAATGTGCAGACTTTTGATGCTGCGGCTTCGCAGGACGACGGAACTGACTTGCCCTTCTAATGCGTAAAGTCTGGATAGTAATAGTAATCATCATTCTAACGGGTGGCATTTCTCTTTGTGTCATCCGTTGGAATGCTTGGTTTGGCAATCCGCCTGAACCACTATGGACAGGAGATATCATTGATTACGACTTCCATACGTTCGGCGACGATTCGGTTCCCGGATTCGATTACACCGGTCTCGAGTGGGCGGATATCAAACAGCCGGATACATTAGAACTGCTCGTCTTTGGTGATGTCCATAACTCCTTGCAACATGCACAATGGGAAGCAGTAGCACAGAGACATCCTGCTGCCGATTGCTATATGCAAATAGGCGATTTTGTTGAGCGTGGCTACGAATATTATAACCAAATGCTCTATCATGAGTTAATAGGAACACCATTCGATTCGATGCCTATAATCAATGTACCTGGCAATCATGAGTATCGAAAAGGACTTATTCGTACACTACCTGATTATTGGACAACTACGTTCCGCCATCCGCTCAATGGACCGATTAACTTTGAGGGTACT
>Ga0310691_10008363_pt1 | contig 10641 bp, 7 predicted proteins | sample 176DNAGHGlowgp2_FD_203887 | JGI IMG/M metagenome (GOLD analysis project Ga0310691, IMG submission 203887) | Sheep rumen microbial communities from Palmerston North, Manawatu-Wanganui, New Zealand - 1766 DNA GHGlow gp2 (v2) (version 2) | ecosystem: Host-associated > Mammals > Digestive system >... | reverse complement strand
TCCATCCCGCTCGTTGCCATCACCGCTAACGTAGGTGTTGCACTTCTGGGAAAGGACAGCTTCCAGGAAATCGATATCGCCGGCGTGGTCATGCCTGTAACCAAATACAGCTTCATCGTTAAGAACGTACATGAACTGGCGGATACGATCCGCCGTGCGTTCAAGATTGCAAAGTCCGGCAGACCCGGTCCGGTCCTTGTGGATATTACCAAGGATGTAACCAGCAGCAAGGCGGATTTTGCGCCGAAGAAGCCGGAAACCATTAAGCGTGTGACCGATACCATTAAGGAAGAGGATATCGATAAGGCTGTAACCATGATCAGCCAGGCAAAACGTCCTTACGTTCTTGTAGGCGGCGGTGCGGTTGCCTCCGGCGCTTCGAAGGAACTGGCTGAGTTCGTTGAAAAGCTGGATGCGCCGGTATGTGATACGTTGATGGGTAAGGGTGCCTTTGACGGAACCAGCCCACGTTACACCGGTATGATCGGTATGCACGGAACAAAGACCTCCAACTTTGGTGTCAACATGGCGGACCTTCTGGTCGTAGTCGGCGCAAGGTTCTCCGACCGTGTGATCGGTAATGCATCCAAGTTTGCAAACGGTGCGAAGATCATCCACATCGACATCGATGCAGCAGAGATCAACAAGAATATTCTGGTGGATGCAAGCATCATCGGTGATGCAAAAGAAATCTTAAAACGCTTGAATGCAAAGCTCGAAGCAAAGAACAGACCGACCTGGAAAAAGGAAATTAAGAAGCTTATGGATGAAAATCCGCTTCAATATGACATGAAACATTTGACAGGACCGGCTGTTGTGAGTAAAATCTATGAGATAACCAAAGGGAACGCTCTTATTTCGACCGACGTTGGACAGCATCAGATGTGGGCAGCGCAGTATTATAAGTTCAAGTCTCCGCGGCAGCTTCTTACTTCCGGTGGTCTGGGAACCATGGGCTACGGTCTGGGTGCGGCCATCGGTGCAAAGGTAGGCTGTCCGAATAAGACTGTCATTAATATCGCCGGTGACGGATGCTTCCGGATGAACATGAACGAAATCTGTACAGCATCCCGGAACAATATCCACGTGATCGAGGTTGTTATCAATAACCATGTTCTCGGTATGGTTCGCCAGTGGCAGACGCTGTTCTACGGCAAGCGGTATTCCAATACCATTCTGAATGATTCCGTGGATTTCGCAAAGTGTGCCGAAGCTATGGGTGCAACCGGTATCACCGTTACCACGGTGGAAGAGTTTGAGGATGCGCTGAAGAAGGCAATTAAGGGCGAGGGTGCCTATGTCATCGACTGCCAGATCGGTATGGATGATAAGGTATGGCCCATGGTTGCACCGGGTGCGGCAATCGAGACCTGCTTCGACAGTGAGGACGCGGTTCCCGGAAAATAATTCAGGCCGGCGGATAGAAAATCCGGATGAATTACATGATGGTGTTTAAAATTGATAGTAATATAAACGAAGTATATAAACGGAGGATGAAAACAAAATGGCAAGAGTATTCAATTTTTCAGCAGGACCTTCGATCCTGCCGGAGGTGGTTCTGAAACAGGCAGCAGACGAGATGCTGGACTACAAGGGTTCCGGTCAGTCTGTTATGGAGATGAGCCATCGCTCAAAGGTGTATGATGAGATCATCAAGGAAGCGGAAAAAGATCTGCGTGACCTGATGAAGATTCCGGCAAATTACAAGGTACTGTTCCTGCAGGGTGGTGCATCTCAGCAGTTCGCAGCGATTCCCATGAACCTCATGAAGAACGGCGTTGCGGATTACATCATCACCGGCCAGTGGGCAAAGAAGGCTTATCAGGAAGCTAAGAAGTACGGCAAGGCAAACGCTATCGCTTCTTCTGAAGACAAGACCTTCTCCTACATTCCGGATTGCTCGGATCTTCCGATCTCCGAGGATGCAGACTATGTATACATCTGCCATAACAATACAATCTACGGTACAGCTTATAAGAAACTGCCGAACACAAAGGGTAAGATTCTGGTGGCGGATATGTCTTCCGACATTCTTTCCCAGCCGGTTAACGTAGAAGACTACGGTCTCATCTACTTCGGCGTACAGAAGAACGTTGGTCCTGCCGGTGTCGTTGTTGTGATCATCCGTGAGGATCTGATCCGAGATGACCTTCCGGAATTTGTTCCCACCATGCTGAAGTATAAGACTCAGGCAGATGCTGATTCTCTGTATAATACTCCTCCGTGCTACGGCATCTATATCTGCGGCCTTGTATTCAAGTGGGTGAAGCAGATGGGCGGCCTTACAGCTATGAAGGCACACAACGAGAAGAAGGCAAAGATCCTTTACGATTTCCTGGATCAGTCTGAGATGTTCCACGGCACTGTAGTGAAGGAAGACCGTTCTCTGATGAACGTTCCCTTTGTTACCGGAAACGATGAGCTGGATGCCAAGTTTGTAAAAGAGGCAACAGCAGCAGGTTTTGTAAACCTGAAGGGCCATCGTTCCGTAGGCGGTATGCGTGCATCCATCTACAATGCGATGCCGATCGAAGGTGTTGAAAAGCTTGTACAGTTCATGAAGGACTTTGAGGCAAACAACAAATAACAGATCGTAAACAGTCAATGATCAACCATAATAAAACAATAAAGTACCCGACGGATTTCGGGATAGAAAGCTGAGGAAATATTAAAATGACAAAGGTAACCTGTCTGAATCCCATCGCAAAATGCGGAACAGATCTTTTTTCACAGGAGTATACGGTAACTGATGATATGAGCGGGGCAGAAGCTGTCCTCGTCAGAAGTGCTTCCATGCATGAGATGGAAGTACCGGAGACACTTCTCTGCGTAGCCAGAGCAGGTGCGGGTGTAAACAATATTCCGATCGATGATTATGCGGAAAAGGGTATTGTAGTTTTCAATACACCCGGTGCTAACGCCAACGGCGTAAAGGAACTGGTTCTGGCCGGTATGTTCCTGGGTTCCCGTGATATCGTGGACGGAGCAAACTGGGTAAAGGAAAATAAGGATGATGCAAACATTGCCAAGACAGCGGAGAAGTCCAAGAAGGCTTTTGCCGGACGCGAGCTGGAAGGCAAGAAGCTGGGTGTCATCGGTCTTGGTGCGATCGGTGCGAAGGTTGCGAATGCTGCAACACATCTGGGCATGGAAGTATACGGCTACGATCCGTATGTATCCATTGATGCGGCCTGGAGCCTTTCCCGGACCATTAAGCACATCACCAATGTGAACGAGATCTATCAGAACTGTGATTATATTACAATCCATGTTCCGCTTCTGGATTCCACAAAGGGCATGGTAGGTGCGGAAGCCATTTCCATGATGAAGGATGGCGTGGTATTCCTGAACTTTGCCAGAGATATTCTTGTGGATGAGCAGGCTATGATGGCTGCACTCGACAGTGGTAAGGTTCACCGTTATGTAACGGATTTTGCCAATCCGACAGTAGCCGGACATCCGGGTGTCATCTGCACACCGCACCTTGGTGCATCTACAGAGGAGTCCGAGGATAACTGTGCGGTTATGGCTGTTAAGGAAATCCGTGACTTTATTGAGAACGGTAACGTGATCAACTCTGTAAACTATCCGAGATGTGATGCCGGTGTATGCCAGTATGAAGCACGTCTCACAGTATGCCACAAGAACGTCCCGAACATGCTGACGCAGTTCACAGGTGTGTTTGCAAAGCTGAATCTGAACGTTCCGGAAATCGTTTCCAAATCCAGAGGGGACTGGGCATACACCATCATCGATGTAGACGGTAAGATCGATGAAGATACCGTAAAGGCCCTGGATGCCATCCCTGAGGTTGTAAGAGTAAGAGTAGTAAAATAACCGGGCAGTATCCGAAGTAAAATAAGCCTTCCCTTCGGGGAAGGCAGTATGAGAAAATAGAATAAGAACAGGTGATCAAATGAGCGAGAAATTAAGAGTGGGAATACTTGGTGCAACGGGCATGGTCGGACAGCGCTTCATCAGCCTTCTGGAGAACCATCCCTGGTTTGAGGTTGTAACGGTAGCGGCATCTCCCCGGAGTGCCGGAAAAACATATGCCCAGGCAGTGGAAGGACGCTGGAAGATGGATACCCCCATCCCAGAAAAGGTGAAGGATCTTGTTCTCTTGAACGTGAATGAGGTAGAGGCTGTATCCGCAACCGTGGATTTTGTCTTCAGTGCCGTAGATATGACCAAAGATGAGATCAGAGCCATTGAGGAAGCTTATGCAAAGGCTGAGACACCGGTCGTATCCAATAACAGCGCACACCGCTGGACACCGGATGTCCCCATGGTCGTACCGGAGATCAAGCCGGAGCACATGGATGTAATCCCCTTCCAGAAGAAGCGCCTTGGTACGGAAAGAGGCTTTATCGCGGTAAAACCCAACTGCTCCATCCAGTCTTATGCGCCGGCTCTTTTCGCACTGAAGGAATTTGAACCGAAGGAAGTTATCGTATCGACCTATCAGGCTATTTCCGGTGCGGGAAAGACCTTTAAGGACTGGCCGGAAATGATTGAAAATGTCATCCCCTACATCAGCGGTGAGGAGGAGAAATCCGAACAGGAGCCGCTGAAGATCTGGGGCAAGGTTGAAGACGGCGTGATCAAAAAATGTGAGGATGGTCCGAAGATCACAAGCCAGTGCATCCGTGTACCGGTTCTGAACGGCCATACCGCAACCGTATTTGTGAACTTCGGTAAGAAGCCCACAAAGGAACAGATCATTGAGAAGTGGGAGAATTACCGCGGGGTTCCCCAGGAAAGAAATCTTCCTTCCGCACCGAAGCAGTTCCTGCGCTATATGACAGAGGACAATCGTCCGCAGGTGAAACTGGATGTGGATTATGAGAACGGCATGGGCATTTCCATGGGCCGCCTCAGAGAGGATTCCCTGTTTGATTATAAGTTTGTGGGTCTTTCCCACAACACTGTCCGCGGTGCAGCCGGTGGTGCTGTACTTTGCGCAGAGCTTCTCACAGATATGGGATATATTCAGAAAAAATAACGGAGGAGATTATGGATAAGAAAAAGCTGATTCTGGTTACTTCCCCGCCGGCATGCGGAAAGACATTTATTTCAAAAAATCTGGCCAAGGCGCTGAACAATTGCGTATATCTGGACAAGGATGATCTGATCGTTCTTTCCAACCAGGTGTTCCGTGTAGCGGGAGAGCCGGAGGATCGTTCCTCTGATTTCTTCCATAAATGGCTCAGGGATGCCGAATATCTGGCAATCCTGGAGATTGCAATGGATGCTCTGAATTACAATGATACCGTTCTGATCAATGCGCCGTTCAAGCATGAGATCCGTGATCCCCAGTGGATGGAGGATATGCGGAAGAAGCTGGCGGAAAAGAATGCCGAGCTTTGTGTGATCTGGGTACATACCGATGTGGAAGTTGTACACCAGCGTATGGTGAAGCGGAATTCCGAAAGAGATACATGGAAGATCCAGCATTGGGATGAATATGTAGCGACACAGTCCTACGATGCGCCCGAGGGTATTCCGGAGCTCTTCATTTTTGAGAATTCTTCCGAGGAAGATTTTGAAAAGTCAATCGGAAAGGCTGTAAACCATATCCGTGGACGTGAGGAGTTTGGCCACGTTCGGTAATTTGGGCCGGTCGACATAATGCTAGCATTGTTCTGACAGAAGTGTATATGAAAGGAAAATAACATGGCAAAGGTAATGCCTTTTGCAGCCCTGCGGCCCGCCGAAGATCTGGTGAGCCGTGTGGCGGCACTTCCTTATGATGTTTATAACAGGGCAGAGGCGAAAGCGGAGGTCGAAAGAGAGCCGCTTTCGTTTCTTGCCATAGACAGGCCGGAAACGCAGTTCCCGCCGGATTTTGACATGTACAGCGATGAAGCCTACGCTAAGGCAAAGGAGCTTCTCGATGCGGCAGTGAAAAACGGCACTTATGTGGAAGAGGATGCGCCGGCTTTTTATATCTATGAGCTGATCATGGATGGCAGGAGCCAGACAGGCCTTGTGACCTGTGCATCCATTGATGACTATGTATCCGGCGTGATCAAGAAGCATGAGAATACCCGGGAGGAAAAGGAGCAGGACCGCATCCGTCATATCGATACCTGTGATGCGCAGACAGGTCCCATCTTCTTAGCCTACCGCGAGGATCCGGATATTTCCGTGATCATTCACTGCATCCAGCAGGATGAAGAGCCGATTTACGATTTTACCGCACCGGACGGTGTGACACACCGGGTGTGGATCGTGGATGATGAGGCGGATATCAAAGCTCTGATGCAGGGCTTTAGGGATATGCCGAATCTTTATATTGCCGATGGTCATCACCGTGCGGCCTCTGCCGTAAAGGTAGGACTCAAAAGGAGGGCGGAGCATCCGGACTATGACGGAACAGAGGAGTTTAATTATTTCCTTTCCGTACTGTTCCCGGATTCCGAACTTGCCATTCTGCCGTATAACCGTGTGATCCGTGACTGGAATGGTCATACACCGGAGGAGCTTCTTTCCGCGCTTTCCGAAATCGGAACCGTAGAAAAGGCTTCTGCTCCCGTGCAGCCGGCGGAAAAAGGAACGGTCGGTATGTTCCTGAACGGTGACTGGTATCTGTTCCGCTTTGCGGAGGATAAGAGAAACGATGACCCGGTAGAGGGACTGGATGTTTCGCTTCTTCAAAAGCACCTCCTTCAGCCCTTCTTCGGAATTGATGATCCGCGTGTGGATAACCGGATCGATTTCGTCGGTGGAATCCGTGGCCTTGGGGAACTCGAAAAACGGTGCGGAGAGGATGCGGTTGTTGCGTTTTCCATGTATCCGACATCCATCGAGGAACTTTTTCGGGTGGCGGATGCAAACCTTCTGATGCCGCCCAAGTCAACATGGTTTGAACCCAAGCTCAGAAGCGGAATCTTTATCCATCCGCTTTCCTGAAACAGGTCTTGTGATCTGGATCATTTGACAGAAAGTACCTACCCCCGAAAAGGAGAAAACGATGTCAAAAAGAAAAAAGGTTTTTGCAATCAACTGGATGGAAGTGGATGCCCTGGTAAAGGGAAAACACGATGATCCTCACCATATTCTGGGGGCCCATCCCTGTATTGACGACCTTTATGTCAATGTATATCTTCCCGATGCCAAGGTGGTGAAGGTGAAGGACCGGAAGACGGGGAAAACGCATTCTCTTGTTTCCGAGCGCGTTCCGGGTTTCTTCTCCATCTGCATTCCGTCTCAGCAGCCGTTTGATTATACGGTTGAGGCAAAATTTGAAGATGGACATGAAGAGAGCTACATTGATCCGTATATCTTTGAACCGGTAGTGGATCCCATTGATATCAGTCTGTTCAATGAGGGTATCCATGACCGTGTATATGAAAAGATGGGCAGCCACCCGATGGAGGTGGATGGCGTAAAGGGTACTCTTTTTGCTGTCTGGGCGCCCAATGCGGAGCGGGTTTCCGTTGTCGGCAATTTCTGCCAGTGGGACGGTCGCCGCTATCCCATGCGCAAACTGGATTATTCCGGTATTTTTGAGCTTTTTATTCCCGGTGATTTTACCGGCGAAATCTATAAATACGAAATCCGTTCCAAGGCGGGGGATGTATTCATGAAGAGCGACCCCTATGCCTTTTCTTCGGAAATCCGTCCGGCCAACGCATCCCGCGTAGTCTCGTTGGATTATACGTGGAGCGATAAAAAGTGGATGGATGCACGGGACGGAAAGTCACTGGCAGGAAAGCCCGTGAATATCTATGAGGTACATGTCGGTTCCTGGAAGCGGCCGGAGGATGGCCGTGAGTTCTTCGGTTACCGCGAGGTAGCGGATAAGCTCGCCGATTATATGCTGAACATGGGCTACAACTATGTGGAGCTGATGCCTGTGATGGAGCATCCCTATGATCCTTCCTGGGGCTATCAGATCACCGGTTACTATGCACCGACCTCCCGGTACGGCGATCCGCAGGATTTCATGTACTTTGTGGATCATATGCACGAAAAGGGCATCGGTGTCCTGATCGACTGGGTACCGGCACATTTTCCGAAGGATGATCATGGACTGGGGCGCTTCGACGGAACGGCACTTTATGAGCATGAGGATCCCCGCAAGGGAGAGCATCCGCACTGGGGAACCTATATCTTTAATTACAGCCGGAATGAGGTGAAAAACTTCCTCATCTCCAATGCACTCTACTGGGCGGATAAGTACCATGTGGACGGTATCCGGATGGATGCGGTGGCATCCATGCTGTACCTCGACTACGGCCGCGGTCCCGGCGAGTGGATTCCGAATGAATTCGGCGGCAACGAGAACCTGGAGGCAGTTGCCTTTATCAAGGAGCTGAACGAAAAGATGAATGAGAAGTATCCCGGTGTTCTGATGATCGCTGAGGAATCCACCGCATGGCCGATGATCACAACACCGGTGCAGGATGGTGGTCTGGGCTTCGACTTCAAGTGGAACATGGGCTGGATGAACGATTTCCTCGGCTACATGCAGCTGGATCCGCTGTACAGAAAGTATCATCACAACGAGCTTACCTTCAGCATGGTTTATGCATACAGTGAGAAATTCATCCTGGTGCTTTCGCATGATGAGGTGGTACATGAAAAGGGTTCCATGATCGGAAAGATGCCCGGCGGCTACGAGGACAAGTTCTCCAACCTCCGTGTGGCTTTCGGTTACATGATGACCCATCCCGGCAAGAAACTCCTCTTTATGGGACAGGAATTTGCCCAGTTTAAGGAGTTCAACGAGTCCGGTGAGCTGGACTGGTCCCTCTTTGAATTTGATGCACACATCTGCGTCAGGGATTATGTGAAGGAACTGAATCATCTTTATCAGACGGAACCGGCGCTCTATGAGCTGGATCATGATCCAGACGGCTTCTCCTGGATCAATCCGAACGATGCAAATCATTCCCTGCTGACGTTCGAGAGACGCGGCAGGGATGAAAAGGATACGCTTCTCGTGGTATGTAACTTTACGCCGATGGAGCATAAGAACTACAAGCTGGCGGTTCCCTCCGCAGGTAAGTGGAAGGAAATCTTTACCAGCGATGCGGCTCGCTTCGGGGGAGACGGACACAACAACAAGACCATGAAGCAGTCGAAGGAAGGAAAGGTTGACGGAAGAACGAATTATATTTCCATCACCGTACCCGGACTTTCTGTTTCCGTATTCAAGAAAAAATAATGCTCGCTGCAAAGCGGTCATATGAGTTTAGAAAGAAGGTTGACGAAAAGTGGCTAAGACGGATATTATATCTGGATTTCTGGGAGCAGGAAAAACAACCCTCATCAAGAAGTTGATCGGGGAGGCTTTCCAGGGGGAAAAGGTTGTTCTGATCGAGAATGAGTTCGGTGAGATCGGCATTGACGGCGGTTTTCTGAAGGAGGCCGGTGTGCAGGTGAATGAGCTGAATTCCGGCTGTATCTGCTGCTCATTGGTGGGTGACTTCGGCGAAGCCTTAAAGCAGGTTGTTACCGACTATACACCCGACCGGATTATCATCGAGCCTTCCGGTGTCGGCAAGCTTTCTGATGTCATTAAGGCAATCCAGAAGGCTGCGGAGACGGTGGAAATCCATCTGAACAGTGCAACAACGGTCGTGGATGTTACCAAGGCCAAGGTTTACATGAAGAATTTCGGTGAGTTTTTCCTGAACCAGGTGGAGGCCTGCGGTACCGTGGTACTGAGCCGGACCCAGTCTGTTTCCGAGGAAAAGCTGCTGCAGGCAGTTGCACTTGTGAAGGAGCATAATGCCGAGGCCAGGATCATCACAACACCCTGGGATGATATTTCCGGCACGGTAATCTTGGATGCCATGGAGCATAGTTCTTCCATCGAGGACATCATGAAGAACTTCAAATACGATGCCGAAGAAGAGGAGGAGCATGAGCACCATCACCACCATCATGACGATGATGAAGAGGAGCATGAGCACCATCACCACCATCATGACGACGATGACGATGACGAGCATGAGCACCATCATGAGCATCACCACCATCACGACGAAGATGAAGATGAGCATGAGCATCATCACCACTATGACGAGAACGGCGTTTGCAGCTGCGGTCACCATCATCACCATCACCATGGCCACGATGCGGATGAAATCTTCATCAGCTGGGGCCGCGAAACCGCGAAGAAATTTGACCGTACCGTGCTGGATGGTATCCTGCAGAAGCTTTCCGCAGAGGAAGGCGAATACGGCATGATCCTCCGGGCAAAGGGAATCATTCCCGATACGGACGGTGTCTGGATGGAATTCGATCTGGTGCCCGGTGAATATGAAATCCGAAACGGCAATGCCGATTATACCGGCAAGCTGTGCGTGATCGGAAGTGAGCTGAAAGAGGATAAGCTCGCGGAACTCTTCGGGCTGTAAGGAGTGACAGAGAATGCAGGCAAATGAAAAGGAAATCCCCGTATATGTCTTTATGGGCTTTCTGGGGAGCGGTAAAACAACCTTTGCGACAGATACACTGCTGAAGCAGAATTTTACAGAAGGAAAAAAGAGCCTTCTTCTGGTTTGTGAGGACGGGGAGGAGGAATACGATACAAAAGAGCTGGAGAAGCGGAACATCTTTGTGGAGATGATCACAGAGGAGACGCTCACCAGTGACCATCTGATCGAGCTGGGCAAAAAATATGAG
>Ga0310691_10008361_pt1 | contig 10641 bp, 8 predicted proteins | sample 176DNAGHGlowgp2_FD_203887 | JGI IMG/M metagenome (GOLD analysis project Ga0310691, IMG submission 203887) | Sheep rumen microbial communities from Palmerston North, Manawatu-Wanganui, New Zealand - 1766 DNA GHGlow gp2 (v2) (version 2) | ecosystem: Host-associated > Mammals > Digestive system >... | reverse complement strand
GCGCAGAGGCCTCCGCGGCCTCGCAGCTTTAGCTGCGTCTCTGCGCAGAACTTATAATGGGTAATGAGATTCGTCTCTGCGCACTCTGCGCCTCTGCGTGATGATACATACGAAACTTATATTAAAAATGAAAAGTGAAAAGTGAAAAGTGAAAAGTAACAACTTGTTAACTCGTTAACTCGTAACTTGTCAACTAAAAAATTAAAAACTAACTAATACCTAATAAGAATCATTTATTCATGAAAAAGAAACTACTTTTGGGTGCCTTGCTGCTGGTGGCAGTGGGTGCCAAGGCTGATCCGATCGGCCTGCAGAAAGCAAAGGACATTGCATCCGACTATCTGATTGACACCTCGGAGGCAATGCTTGTGAAACGTGCCGGCCGCGACGAAGCAAAGGCTCGGCGTCTGCCTGCTAAAACGCGTGAGGCTGCGCCCTACTACATCTTCTCTCGTGGCGAGGGACAGGGCTTTGTCATCGTCAGTGGTGACGACTGCCTGCCGCAGGTGCTCGGCTACACGGAGAGCGGTGACTTTGTCGAGAATCAGATGCCACCGCAGCTGCTAAGCTGGCTGGAGACGATGGGTGCTTACGTCGAGAACCTTCAGACGGCAGGCCTTAACGAGAGCTTGCAGAGCGAGGCCCGCAAGGCGGCTTATACTGCTACAGGTGTGCGCAAGGCTGCTACGGGTCGTGTCAAGGTTGATCCTCTGATTCAAACACACTGGCATCAGTCGTGGCCTTACTTCAACCGCACTCCGCTCTACGACGGAAAAAACCACTCGGCTACGGGCTGTGTGGCAACAGCTGCTTGCCAAGTGCTCTACTATTTCCACAAGGACCTGCCTGCCGAACTGCAAGGTTCGACACCGACATACGATTTCGGTGCTCCCGTGACGGTTAGCATTCCGAAGGGCACTCCACTGAAGTGGGAGTTGATGCTCCTGCACTACAACGACAGCCATCCGGCGGAATACGATGAGGTGATATCGACCCTGATGCTGGCTGTCGGTGCCTCGGCATGGATGACTTATGATGAATCCTCTGGCACACAACTCGAGAATCTGGTCAGCCCCTTCAGTAGTCTCTTCAATGTGTCCAGTAAGCACAAGTGGCTAGGGCATTCAGAGTTGGATCAGATTGCTTACGCAAACATGCTGGAGAAGCGCCCTATCGTTTATGCCGGCTATAACGAAGCCAACGAGGGGCATGCCATTGTGCTCGATGGCTATCGACCCAGTGACGACACTTATCACTTCAACTTCGGTTGGGGCGGACAGGGTGACGGCTGGTACGTTCTGGCTGAATACTACACGAAACCCGACAATACAACTGCTGTAGGCGTGAATGGTTTTGGCCTCAACCCCTGTATTGTTTATGACGTGAAGCCGAAGAAACTAAACGTATCTGCCGAGATTGCTACTCCCGAGGGCTTTATCGTCAGCCACCAGAACAAGGTGGAAGTGACGTTGAAGAACAACAGCACTTTCCCGCTTGAGGGTGTTTATCTCTATCTCACTACCTCTTACACAACCCCGGCGAAGCTCTCCGACGCCAAATCGAGCCAAGTAGTGACGATTCCCAACGATGGCACGCCCGTGACCGTGGAACTGACAGCCAATCCCACGCAGGAACGTGACTACTACATCGCCATCACCGACGAGAAACTGAACGTGTTAGCCCGTCAGCAGCTGACCCCGACTCGTTCGTCCTACGACTTGAGGCTGCGCGGCTTGCAGGTGCTCGACAATACGCTGACAGAGAATCACGGAGGTCATGATTTCACAGTTGTGAATGGCACGAACGTCACCATCTATGCCGATGTGTTCAACAACACCGACATCAGCTATCAGGAGTCGCCCCGCCTGCAGATTCTCGTCAGTGAGGACGATGGCGAGACCTTCACGGAGCTTGGCAACAAGCTGGCCAGCAACACAAGCATCGACGCCCATAGCAGCGGAGAATTCCACTTCGAGATCTCAAACACCGCCTCGGTTCCCATCGAGAAAGGCAAACTCTATGCTGCGCGGCTGACCGACCCTCTCTCGCTGAAAACGGAAGCAGTCATGACGTATGAGGAAGGAGCAGAAATGGTTTATTTCTTGCTGAGTGAAGAGGAAACAGAGCCGCTCACGGCAACCCTTGAGGACAACGTCCTCGTGTTTAGCGGCACGTGGAATGCTCACAGCTATGAGACATTGACTAAGAATAGAGGCAATGCTGGTGCTGTAGCGTTCGACCTGTCCAATGTTACCGGTTTCAACCGTGTACCCACCCTGCAAGACAAGGATTATGTACAGGTTCTTGTTGGCGAAGGTGTCGAAGTTACAGGCAAGAATATTGTCAACACGTTCAACAACACGGCAGACTATCTCTCACTCTGTGTGGGTTATGACTTTGCCATTCCAAGCAACATCCATGCAGCCAAAGTGGAGCTAAACCTCAATGCCACTCCTGGTGAGTGGGTACTTGTCACAGTGCCCTGCAACTTTACTGTTCCCGAAGGCATTCTGGCTAAGCAAATCGATTCGCACAGCAGTACTGGCATCACCAATAAGACCAGCATCGTAACCGAACTGGAGGCTGGCAAGACCTATCTCATGATGATATCGTCGAGCAGCCGTCAAGTGCTCACAGCAACGGATGTCGATGTCGTGGCAGAACCCGTTGAAAATGTCGATGCAGCCTTGAAGGGAACCTTTGTCAACACGACTATCCCGCAGGAGGCATTCTATCTTGATAACGACTATTTCCGCTTGGCGAAAGAAAGTGTTGATGTCGCAGCCTTCGGTGGCTATTTTGCACCCTCTGATGTGAAAAAAGACTTCCGCAGCACGAGCAACCTTTCGACCGATCCTATCTATGTGACTATGGCAAAGAACATAGCTTTAGCTCATGAGACATACGACAAGTATAGCAGCATTGTGTCGGATGAAACATGTGAAGACATGCAGGCAAGCATCGCAAGCTGCGAGCATGCATTCACAACTCGTGAATATACTAATGACGAGGCTCGCGATCTAAACAAGATGTTGCAGGGTAAGATTGAAGACTTCACCCGCCACATCAGTGGCGAACACCTGCCGGCTGGCTACGATGTCACCTCGCTCATCATCAATCCGTCGTTCGAAGAGGCTTCGTCAACTGGATGGAAATCTGCCACTGGCAATTCTGTCAAGAAGAACAGCGACGTCTTCTATCGTGGAGCCGGTGCACATGGCGACTACATCCTCTACAGCGGACAAGGCAACGCGATTCAGCAGACCATCGAGAACATTCCTGAAGGTGTCTATACGCTGACTGCCAAGTTGGGTACAGACATTGACGGAGCCGTCACCCTCTTTGCCAACGACATGGAGAGCACAGTGGGAGCCAGCGACTACGGAATCTACTACCTGCGTGACGCTCAAATCGAAAACATTGTCATCCACGAAGGCGAAACCCTCACCTTCGGTGTGAACATTGTAAAACCCGAAGACGAAACTCCCACCGACGGTGTGACCAACAATACATGGTACAAGGCTGATGACTTCCGCCTCTACTATGTACGTGCCCTCACCGAGGAAGAAAAGACACCGACAGGTATTGTACGGGTCGAAACCCATGAGGGTGGAAATCAAGGTGTCATCTACGATCTCTCGGGTCGTCGTGTGGAGAAGGCCTCTCGCGGTCTCTACATCATTGATGGCAAAAAAGTTCTGATCAAGTGAGCGATACACCCACTTTGTCCTCAGCACTGCTCGACAAGGCGGTGGATGAGTTCTCCAAACTTCCAGGCATCGGACGCAAGACCGCCTTGCGTCTGGTGCTTCATTTGTTGAAACTCGAACCTTCCGCTGTCGATACCTTTGCCCAAAGCCTGACGAACTTGTGCCACGATGTGCACTACTGCCATCAGTGCCACAACATCAGCGACACCGACCTGTGTGCCATTTGCAGCAATCCACTGCGCGATGGTACACAGGTTTGTGTGGTTGAAAATTTCCAAGACGTCATGGCTCTCGAGGCCACTACTCAGTACCACGGACTCTACCATGTGCTGGGCGGGGTCATCTCGCCTATGGATGGCATTTCACCTTCCGATTTGGAAATCGAGAGCCTGGTAGAGCGTGTTCACCAGGGTGGGGTAGAGGAAGTCATCCTTGCACTCAGTTCGACGATGGAAGGCGATACCACCAACTTCTACATCTATCGTCGACTGCAAGACGTCCACGACCTCAAAATCACAACCCTGGCACGCGGTATTTCTATCAACGACGAACTGCAATACACCGACGAAGTAACGCTCGGACGTTCCCTCGTCAATCGTGTGCCATTTAGTTTTTAATTTTTAATTATTAATTTTCAATTGTATCATCTCCTCTTCATCGCAGCCCATATTTCCGCCATCCTGATGTTTTTCTTTGGCGAGAAAGATGTCATCCCCAATGGTGTGTTTGCACCCGTCGAGATGCAGCAGGTGGAATATGTCCTCAGCCTTGTCTGCATCGCAATGACCGTTGCTTCTGTTCTTGCCGCCTACTATCTGTCGCGACGTCCGGTGCTGTGCATGCTGCTTGTCACGCTTGTCATCATCATCGACATAGCCATCTATTATTTAACCCTTCGCTCCACAGGCCTGCTCTGTGCCGCCATCGCCTATCTTTCACTCTGGTACTGCTATGCTACAACTCAGCGTCATCATCGTCAGCTATAACGTCCGCCACTACCTGCACCAGTGCCTATCCAGTGTGGAGCAAGCGGCAGCGAATATAGAACACGAAATCTTCGTTGTCGATAACAATTCGTCCGACGGCAGCATCGAGTTTCTCCAGCCTTTGCATCCCGCTGTTCGTTATATTTGGAACAAGGAAAATGTCGGTTTTGCCCGTGCTAACAACCTGGCCATCGCCAAGGCTCGCGGCAAATATATTCTGCTGCTCAACCCTGATACTATTGTCACTGAGCACACACTTACCGACTGCATCGAACTGATGGAATCTCGACCCGATGCAGGTGCACTGGGTGTGCGAATGCTCAATGCCGACGGAACGTTTGCGCCCGAATCCCGCCGTAGCATCCCAACCCCATTCACTGCATTCTGCAAGATGTCTGGCTTGGGACGTCTATTTCCCCAGAGCCGCACCTTTGGGCGATACTATATGCAGTATCTCGACGCACGCCATGTCAACGAGATTGAAGTCGTCAGCGGAGCCTTCTTCTTCACCCGCCGTTCGACACTCAAGCAGAGCGGAACGCTCGACGAAGACTTCTTCATGTATGGCGAGGACATTGACCTCTCCTACCGCATCCTCCAAACCGGACTTCACAACCTATACCTCCCGACCCCCATCCTCCACTACAAGGGCGAAAGCACCCACGAAAGCACTTACCGCTACGTACGTACTTTCTACGAGGCCATGCTCATTTTCTTTCGCAAGCATTTCAGCCACTACAATCTGTTGGTATCCCTCCCCATCAAAGCAGCCATTTTCTTGAAAGGCATCTTCTCCTATTTCAACCTGCAGCTCAACAAAAACTTCGACAACGACCGAGCCACGCTCCGCCAACTTCAGCGCAACACCTACGCCTACCTTACGCCTGACGATGCTGAAGGCTACGAGGCAGTACGCACCCTCCTGGCAAGCAACGGTATAACCCTTCAACCTTACGGGACACAGGATGCCGAACTGCTTGTCTATAACGCAGAGCGCACCTCTTATGCTGAAATGCTACAGCGACTGGAGCACCCCGCTAATCCGAAACGTCGTAACTGGCTCGTGGCGTGGCATCCTACAACCCAAGCTCTTATCACATCCATCAGAGTGCTAAAAGCTAATTAACTCAAGTTTCGGATGAATCAAAAACCACGAATTTCTCGAATGACACGAATAATCCTTTCTTCGTGTATGCTAATTCGTGTCATTTTTTATTGCAATTACTCGAATTTTTTCCACTTGTATAGGCCCCAAAAGTAGGGATAATTCGTGTCATTCGCGAAATTCGTGGTTATCCTTGACTTCCGAAAGTTCAGTGACAAATCAAAAATAAAGACTTGGCAGAGTGCCCACCAAAGCAGCTGAATACAAGTTTCGGATGAATCAAAAACCACGAATTTCTCGAATGACACGAATAATCCTTTCTTCGTGTATGCTAATTCGTGTCATTTTTTATTGCAATTACTCGAATTTTTTCCACTTGTATAGGCCCAAAAAGTTGGGATAATTCGTGTCATTCGAGAAATTCGTGGTTATCCTTAACTTCCGAAAGTAAAATAATTAAACTTTTAATTTTTCATCTGCTTCCTCCAGCAGGGCGTCATCGCCATGGCTGTTTCCGTAGGCATAGAGCTTATAGTCGCTACGGTTTGGAAACTCGTCCAGCAGACGACGAACCTTTTCTTTGCCCGAACAATTCGGCGTTGCAAAGCAGCCCGTCAACCGACTGTTGGCATCGTAATCAAATTGGGTGGCAATCACGTGAACAATGCCGAGTTGCGCACAAATGGGCCGCACCCAATCGTCGATGCTCGCACTGACCACACACACCGTATGCCCCTCACGCTGATGACGTCGCAACAGCTCGACGACAGGCTCGTTGAGCCAGCGCATCGCCACTGCAGCAAATGCCTCACCCCACGCCTGCATCTGCACTCGGGTCGTTCCGCGGAAATGCCATCGTAGCAGACGCTCTTTCGCTCGTCCACCATTGCACACCCCCAGCAAGGCTAACGCCATCAGTGGTGACAGCATCAACAGCGACACCCCGACACGCCACCAACTGCGAGTGAACAGCAAGAAATGTAGCAATGTGTCGCGGCGGGTCAGCGTCCCGTCGAGGTCGAATGCAGCTAATACAGAATCAGGGCGAAGTTGATGAGCCATACAGCAAGAGTGATTTGGAGCCACCGGTCGTGCAGCAGAATGCGGGTGGGAGAATAAGTAAGCGCCGACGGACGAACAATGACGTACAGATAGCGTCCGATAGCAGCCGCAACGTATATCGAAGTTGTGTAGAGATAAGGATAATGAAGACGTTCCAGTACCTCGTCGCTCAGCGTATATGCCACATAGCAAATCAGCACCGTCAGCGCCAGCACCACGAGCGCAGGGTTGACCCACTCCGGCCGATAAGAGCCGATGTTGCGCCGTGGCTTTACACCTGTCATCCCATACACCGCCATCTCGTCGCGCCGTTTGCCCAAGGCAATAAATAACGTGAGCAACAGCGTCATCGTCAGCAGCCAACCCGACACCACAATGCCTGCAGCAGCACCGCCAGCCAGCACACGCAGCACAAAACCGCACGAGATGCACAACAAGTCAAGCCCTGCAATATGTTTCAGCCACAAACTGTAAAGAATGTTGAGGAAGATATAGAGAGGAACGAGGAACGAGGAAAGTGATAAGTGAAAAGTGAAAAGTGAAAAATGGATGGATGGAAGCCCCAGAGGGGCTTGACAATGGTAGCCAGCCATTTCAATGGCTGGGAAAAGTGAAAAGTGAAAAATGGAAAACGACACGAGCATCGCCAGAGCCCAGCACACACCCATCAGCATGATGGCAGATCGACGGCTTACCCGTCCGCTGGCGATGGGACGCAGGCGTTTCTGTGGATGCAAACGGTCGGCATCCGCATCGCACAAGTCATTCAAGCAGTAAATGCCGCCCGAAGCCAGGCAGAAAGCCACCACCATCAGCAGAGCCCCACGCAGAGCAGGCCACGAGGTCAGCTGCTGACCGAAGAAAACAGGCAGCAGCACAAACACATTCTTAATCCATTGTTGCGGACGTAGCAGCGTGATATAACTATCAATTTTCACTTTTGAAGTTTGAAGTTAACGAGTTGACAAGTTGACGAGTTGTTACTTTTCACTTTTCACTTTTCATTTTTAATATAAGTTTCGTATGTATCATCACGCAGAGGCGCAGAGTGCGCAGAGACGAATCTCATTACTCATTATAAGTTCTGCGTAGCGCAAATGTATCTATTCTGTATCATAAAACTCTGCGCTCTCTGCGCCTCTGCGTGGAATATCCTAACATCCGAAACTTTAACTTTTAATTTTTAATTTTTAATTTTTCACTTTTCACTTTTCACTTTTCACTTTTCACTTTTATAAAAACGATCGGATGAGCGGCGTCGAAAACGACACCCCATTGACAAAGTTAAACGGAACACACAACAGCACCAGCACATACACCCACCACCAACGCAGCCACGGCCAGCGGTCAGTCAGTCTGAGCAAACGTACCGACAACCCATGCACCAGCGGCACCTCCATCCACAACTCCGCACTGCTCAGCAAGTGCACCAGCACCGTCGTCGAGTAGATCAGACAGAGCATAGTTCGTCCGAAGTCGCACGACAGCACCGTCAGCATCGGCAGCAGTCCCAGCAACTGCACCACATAGACGTCGCCCAGCAGCAGACCCTCGCGGCGAGCCCTCTCCGAAGCACCCTTTATACCCACGATCGGCATCATCGCCGTCAGGTAGAGCATCGCACCCAGCATCAGCACCTCGGCCAGAATCATATTGGGGTGGAAACCCAGCGGAGCCCCCTCGCTGCCGATGCCATAATTCATCCGCAGATGCAAGGCAAAAGCATCAGTCGTAGGCAGACGCAGGAAATCCACACCACAGCCCATCGGTTTGTCCGCACCGTAATAGTCGCTGATATAAGGCAGCCACGAATCCCAAATCGCGTCGGCCGCAGCCACCGAACCGTTGAAGTGGCAGACAAGAGCCATAGCCAGCAAGGGAACAGCGAAGATGGCAGCCAGACGGCACATCGTAGCCAGTCGGCCGTGGCGAGCCCTCAGCCGCCAGGCACACACCACCATCGAGATGGGCACCGTGAAAAAGAACGCCGGTTCGTAGCTGAGAATCAGTAGAGAGAGCAGCACGACGAACCCCGCCAGGCAAGCCCTTCCACCATGCTTCAGCCATTGCACCAGCAGCCACCACACACCAAACACCACCAGCAGCACCAGAAAATCGCGCCTGTAGTGACCCAGAGCCCCCACCAAGATGGCAAGCGGCAGCAGCGGATACCACCCGCGACGCAGACACAGCACGACCACCGTACCCACAGCCGCGGCAGCAGAAAAGACGTCAATCCACACAATCGTCAAGTGCAGCGGCCAGTGCGTCAACTGGGTCAGCCACAGCAATAACTGCCCCGTCAGCCCCCGACGCACAAAACCACCTTCGTAGTTGATCATCCATTCCGACACATAATAATCGTAGTACATATCCGACAGGCCATTCCACCAGTTCGCACTTAAGGTTACGCACGTCACCAGGGCGATGGCCATGGCGCACAATGTATAGGTTCGGGCTTCGTCGCCCCGTAGTCGTAGGTCCAGTTTCACTTGATTCGCACTTAGTTTCGGTCCAGACATTAGAAAACAATGGTGCAAAGTTACGAATTTACAGAAAGCCAGCCAAACGGCCTGCACTTTTTTTCATTTTTGACAAGAGGAACCAAAGCCTGTTCTGCTGTTTGCTTAGCTCTGATTGAGCAGAAAATGATTGCAAATTGTCAGTTTTCGCCCCGACGATGCTTTGTGTTCGAAAGAAAATGTGTAACTTTGCGACTTAAATGTAATCAATGGGTCTTGGCGACCCCAGTAAAAAAACTTTTTTTAGCTATGTCTGAACTATTGAGAATTGCTGTCCAGTCGAAGGGCAGGCTGAACGAGGACACGATGGCGCTGCTGCGCGAGGCTGGCGTGAAGGTGGGCTCGGTGAAGCGTACGTTGCTGGTCGAGTCGTCCAACTTTCCGCTCGAGGTGCTCTACCTGCGCGACGACGACATCCCGCAGACGGTCGGGAGTGGCGTGGCCGACATCGGCATCGTCGGCGAGAACGAGTTTGTGGAACGTGGGTCGGAGGCTCAGCTGATCCGTCGGCTGGGTTTTTCGAGGTGCCGGCTGTCGTTGGCTATCCCGAAGGCTGAGCGCTACGAGGGTGTGGAGTGGTTTGAGGGGAGGACGATCGCGACGAGCTACCCGCAGATTCTTCGCCGCTTCCTCGACGAGCGGGGCGTGCATGCTCATATCCATGTGATTCAGGGTTCGGTGGAGATTGCCCCGGGTATCGGTCTGAGCGACGGCATCTTCGACATCGTCAGTTCGGGTTCGACGCTGGTGTCGAATAACCTGAAGGAGGTGGAGGTCGTGATGCGGAGCGAGGCTTTGCTGATAGGCCATACCGGGTTGTCGGCGGAGAAGCGTGAAATCCTGGACGAACTGCTCTTCCGCATGGAGGCGGTGAAGGCGGCGGAGGACAAGCGCTACGTGCTGATGAATGCGCCGACCGAGCGTGTACAGGACATCATCGCGGTGCTGCCAGGCATCAAGAGTCCCACTGTCATGCCGCTGGCGACGGAGGGGTGGAGTAGCATTCATACGGTGCTGGACGAACGTCGCTTTTGGGAGATCATCGGCCAGCTGAAGTCGCTGGGTGCTGAGGGTATATTGGTGCTGCCGATTGAGAAGATGATATTATGAAAAGTGAAAATTAAAAATTAAAAATTAAAAATTAAAAGTTAAAGTTTCGGATGTTAGGATATTCCACGCAGAGGCGCAGAGAGCGCAGAGTTTTATGATACAGAATAGATACATTTGCGCTACGCAGAGACGCAGCTAAAGCTGCG
>Ga0310691_10008360_pt1 | contig 10642 bp, 8 predicted proteins | sample 176DNAGHGlowgp2_FD_203887 | JGI IMG/M metagenome (GOLD analysis project Ga0310691, IMG submission 203887) | Sheep rumen microbial communities from Palmerston North, Manawatu-Wanganui, New Zealand - 1766 DNA GHGlow gp2 (v2) (version 2) | ecosystem: Host-associated > Mammals > Digestive system >... | reverse complement strand
CGCCCACGTCCCGCCACCCGGCCGCGAACCGCGGCCGGGCCGGCATGGAACGGGAGGCGTGGCCCCCTATCGCGCCAGGGCGAGGCGCACGGCGCGCACCACCGGGCGGTCCGCCGGGGCGCCGAGCGCGGCGTTGAGCTTCGGCGGCAGGTGGCGGGGCGCCGTGCGCCGCAGCTCGGCCAGCCATGTCGAGCCCTTCACGAGCACCGCGAGCGTACCGTTCTCCAGCCCGCCCGGCGAGGCGTGCGCCGCGATCGTCGGGCCGACCGCCTCCGCCCACACGCGCTCGATGCGGAGCGCGTCCGGGTCGACCTCCGGCACGCCGAGCGCCTTCACGACGCGGCCGAGCGCGTCCTCCACCCGCTCCGCCTCCTTGAACGGCGGCGGCGGCAGCGGATCCGGGATGCGCAGGAACTCGCGCCGGACGCGCCACGCGTCGGCGCGGAAGCCCGGGGGCAGCGTCCGCCGCGCGGCGCGGCGGGCGCCCCACTCGTCGTCGGGGACGGATTCCGGAGGGGCGGGCCGGGCCATCGCGGGCGCCCTACGCGAGGTTCTCGAGCCGGGTCTTCCCCGCGCCCTTCGCGATCTGGCCGATCACGATCGGACGCGCCTTCGCCTTCTCCAGCGCCGCCATGGCGCGCGCCAGGTCCCGCGGGCGGACGTCGAGGACGTAGCCGATCCCCATGTTGAAGACGCGGTACATCTCCTCGGGGTCGACCTTGCCGACCTCCTGGAAGAAGCGGAAGATCGGCGGAACCTCCCACGCGCGGCAGTCGAACACCGCGTCGACGCCCTTCGGGAGCATGCGCGGGACGTTGTCCACGAGCCCGCCGCCCGTGATGTGCGCCATGCCGTGGATCTTCACGCCCGCCTTGCGCACGGCGAGGACGGGCTTGAGGAACGAGCCGTGGACGGCGAGGAGCGCGTCCTGGAACGTGGTCCGCGTCCCGGGGACGAAATCCGAGAGTCTCTTCTTCGCGACCTCGAAGACGAGCTTTCGCGCAAGCGAATATCCGTTTGTCTGCAGGCCGGTCGAGGGAAGGCCGACGAGCATGTCGCCCTCGCGGATCGTCTCGCCCGTGACGAGGTCCTTCCGCGAGACCTTGCCGACGATCGTGCCGCAGACGTCGTACTCGCCGTCGGCCGGATAGAGGCCGGGCATCTCGGCGGTCTCGCCGCCGAGGAGCGCGAGCCCGTTGCGGCGGCACCCGCGGCAGAAGCCGGCGATGACCTTGGCGAAGATCTTCGCGTCGAGCTTCGCGGTGCCGAGGTAGTCGAGGAAGAAGAGCGGCGTCGCGCCCTGCGTGAGGATGTCGTTCACGCAGTGGTTCACGAGGTCCTCGCCCACGGTGTCGTGGATGCCGGCCATGTGCGCGACCTTGAGCTTCGTGCCGACGCCGTCGGTGGAGGCGACGAGGATCTCGCCCGCGCCGGGCGATCGGAAGAGGCCGCCGAAGCGGCCGATGTCCGAGAGGACGTCGGGGGTCTTGGTGCTCTTGACGTCGGCCTTGATCTTGGCAAGGCCGCGGTCCATTTCGTCGATGTCGACGCCGGCGGCGGCGTAGGCGGAGGGCTTCTTCTTCATGGTCGGGAGACGGGGTTCCGGGAGGCGGGGGCGGCGCCCCGGGGACTCCCGGGCGCCGCGCGGCGCGGACGGGGAAGACTCTAGGGGAAACCGCCGAATTCCGCAAGCGGAAAACGCATTGACGCCGGAGGGCCTTTTTCCTAGAATGCCCGCGAAAGGATGCACATGAAACCCTCGGGCCTCCCTCTTCTTCTCCTGTTCGCCGCCGTCCTCCCGCTTCGCGCGGCGGCGGCGGACCCGGCGCCCCCCTCCCCCGCCGCCCGGGAGCCCGCCCCCGGCTCCGCCGAGGCCGCCAGGGTCCTCTCCGGCGTCGAGCGCAACGTCCAGGCCAACTGGAACCGCATCGGCCGCGCCAGCGACCGCATCGCCGAGCTCCGCGAGGAGCTCCCCTCCCTGCCCGACCGCGCCTGGTTCTCCACCGACAAGCGCGACCAGCGCGAGCGGATCCGCGACAAGATCGGCGAGGCGCGCGAGCTGCTCCTCTCCACCACCGCCAAGGAGCTCCTCAGGGACCTCTCCCGCGTCGAGGACCGCATCGCCTCCTGCCGCGCCGAGATCACCTCCCTCCGCGACCGCATGGTCGTCTCGCCCGAGCGCCGCGAGCGCCTCCAGAAGGCCATCGACGAGCAGGAGAAGCGCATCGCCGCCCTCGAGGAGACCCGCGCCGGACTCCGCGCCCGCATCGTCGCCGAGCTCGAGGCGCTCGGCCTCCGGATGGACGACGCCACCGCCGAGCTCTTCCTCTCCAACGTCTGCGCCGAGACCCTCATCGACAACACCGTCGTCGCCCGCAACATCGCCGCCGTCGTCGAGAAGCTCCGCGAGCTCATGGAGGGGGGCGACATCGCCTCCGCCCGTCGCTACTTCGGCATGTACCTCGTCCTCGTCGACGTCCAGCGGGAGTGCTTCCGCATCTACCTCGAAAAGCACGAGAAGGAGTGGCTCCCCGGCATCGACGCCATCCTCGCCGAGGCCGAGCAGACCCTCGCCGACTCCCGCCACCACGCCGCCAGCGGGGAGTACGCCCCCGAGCAGCGCGAGATCTTCCGCCGCAACGCCGAGCTCAACCGCCAGACGCTCGACGCCGCGCGCGCCTACCGCCGCGTCCTCGAGCAGCAGGCCTCCGCCGTCCGCGAGAAGGACGCCCGCGCCGCCCGCATCCACGCCGTCGCCGAGAACTCCTTCCGCACGATCAGCCTCGCGGGCGCGTTCCTCGACCTCGTCCGCTCCAACGGCGCGGACTTCGACGCCATCCTCCGCATGGAGCTCCCGACCCTCTCCTCCTTCGACGACGCCGGCCTCCGCCAGGAGTTCCTCCAGATCACGCGGAAGATCCGCGAACGCGAATAGGGCCCGCCGCATGACCGAACCGCCGCTTTCGCCGGACGCCGGCGCCCCCTCCCTCGCCGACGCGGAGGCCGCCCTCCGCGCCGCCGCGGGCGGCGCCCCCGTCTGCCTCGGCCACGACTGGCTCACGGGCATGCGCGGCGGCGAGCGCGTCCTCGAACACTTCTGCCGCGCCTTCCCCGACGCCCCGATCGCCACGATCGTCGGCGACCCCGCCCTCGTCTCCCCCGACATCGCCGCCCACCCCCTCCTCCGCTCCCCGCTCGGCCGCCTCCCCGGCGCCGTCCGGCACTACCGCGGCATGCTCCCCCTCCTGCCCTGGGCCGCGGAGCGCACCCGCATCCCCGCGGAAACGCGCCTGCTGCTCACCACCTCCCACTGCGTGGCGAAGGGCTTCCGCAAGCCCGAGGGCGCCCGCCACCTCTCCGTCGTCTTCACCCCCATGCGCTACGCATGGACGTTCTACGAGGAGTACTTCGGCACCTCCCGCGCCAAGGCCGCCCTCGTGAAGCCCCTCCTCGCCCGCCTCCGCGCCTGGGACCGCCGCACCGCCGCCGGCGTCGACCGCTTCGTCGCCATCAGCCGGCACGTCGCGCGGCGCATCCGCGACTTCTACGGCCGCGAGTCCTCCGTCGTCTATCCGCCCGTCGACCTCGCCCGCTGCACCCCCGGCGAACGGCCCGGAGAAGGCGGCTTCGACCTGATCGTCTCCGCGCTCGTCCCCTACAAGAAGGTCGATCTCGCCATCCGCGCCTACAACCGCCTCCACCTTCCGCTCAAGATCGTCGGCGCAGGCGGCTGCGAGGCCGCGCTGCGCCGCCTCGCCGGCCCGACCGTCGAGTTCCTCGGCCGCCTCCCCGACGAGGAGGTCGTCGACCTCTACCGCCGCTGCCGCCTCCTCGTCTTTCCCGGCGAGGAGGACTACGGCATCGTCCCCCTCGAGGCCCAGGCCTGCGGCCGCCCCGTCGTCGCCTTCGGGCGCGGCGGCGCGCTCGAGACCGTCGCCGACGGCGTCTCCGGCGTCTTCTTCCCGGAGCAGACCGAGGACGCCCTCGCGGACGCCGTCAAGCAAGCCGGGCGCGCCGACTGGGACCCCGCCGCCATCCGCGCCCACGCCGAGGCCTTCGGCCCCGAGCAGTTCCTCGAGGGCATGGCCCGCGAGATCCGCGCCGTCCTCGCCTAGCCCCGTCCCGGAGATCCACGCCCCTGCGACGCGCTAGGCGGATCGGCGGCGGCGTGGGCCGCGATGCCTGCGGACAAGACCGAGCCGTCGGTGCAGTTCGTCGTCGAGCGCGCGAAGGGTCGGTCGGGGCAGGGCGGAAAGGAGCGCCGCGGCCTCCCGTCGGGGCTTCACGAGTGCGGCCCGTCGGGCGCGGGCGGACGCCGGGCGACCCGGCGCGCGGATCGCGAGCAGCTCCTCCGCCGTGCCGGGCTCGTCGAGCCCGCAAGCGAGACGGAAACGCTCCGCGAGGCGCTTGTACGCCATCAGCGCCTTGTAGTGCGGCAGGAGTTCGGGCGCGTTCTCCGCGAGCCAGCCGCGGATGCCGGGTGCGCGCCCGACGATGGTACCGTCGGCGTCGCGCTGGTACGAGGCGTCTACCGCGGGCTCGAGGTCGGCCACGAGCGAGCCAAGCAGGATGCGCTCCGTGAGCGAGTCGCGGGAGCGCTCCCACGCGGCGAGGAGCGTTTCGGAGGAGGGGGGCGGGAAGACGGAGGCCGCGCGTCGGCGCCGCAGGGCGCGGCGGCGTCGGGCGTCCGCGGCGAGGGCGCGCGCCCGGCCGCGGGCTTCGGCGCGGGAGAGAAGGTGGCCGAGGCCGAGCCCGAGACAGGAGAGCGCGAGGAGGCCGAGCGTGACGGGCCAGCAGAGCACGGCGACTTCGAGAAGGCCGAGGGCGAGCATTCCGTAGTAGCGGTCCTCCGTCGCGGGGGAGAACAGACCGGAGTAGACCGCGTCCGGCTCGCGGTCGGCGCGCCAGCGGTAGCGGGAAGAAGGGGAACGTCCGTAGGGCATGGGGAAAGGATAGCACAAGAACCAGGGAGAAATCAAGAACAAAATAACTCTTGGAATTACATGGAACAATAAAGATAGAACATGGTTCGGCCCGAAAGCGGCAGAGTGGCGCGCCGGCGGCGGCGTGGTTCGCAAGGGCGGACCGGTTCGAAGGGGCGGCGCGGTGCGCAAGGCGGCGGCGCGGTGCGCAAGGCGGCGGACCGGTTCGCAAGGCGGCGGCGCGGCGTGCAAGGCGGCGGCGAAACGCGCAGTTGGCGGCGAGCGCATCCGCGCTCGTCGACCAACTGCTTTCCTGTTTCGGATCAAGCCTTCGCGGGCGGCTCGGGGGACGCGGGCGGATCGGGGGGCGCGGAGGGGGGAGCGGAAAGGGATTCGAAGGAGAGGCGGTCGCCGCCGGGGGCGACGACGGCGCGGACGGTGCAGGGCGGGACGAAGCGGCCGCGGAGCAGGTCGTCGGAGAGCGGGTCCTCGAGCAGATTCTCGATGGCGCGGCGGAGGGGGCGCGCGCCGAAGGCCGGGTCGAGCCCCGCGCGGGAGAGGCGGGCGAGCGCCTCGGGCGAGAGATCCAGCTCGATCCCGCGCTCGGCGAGGCGCGCGCGGACGGAGGAGAGTTCGATCTCGACGATCTTCCCGATCTCGGCCTCCCCGAGCGCCTTGAAGACGATCATCGCGTCGAAGCGGTTGAGCAGCTCGGGGCGGAACGCCTTCTTCGCCGCCTCGAGGATCGCCGACTTCGCGCGCTCGGCCGCCTCCGCCTCGCCGCCGCCGGCGAAGCCGAACGAGCGCGAGGTGCGGGTGGCGTCCACGCCGAGGTTGGACGTGAGGATCACGACCGTGTTGCGGAAGTCGACGCGCCGGCCCTGGCCGTCGGTGAGGCGGCCCTCGTCGAGGATCTGCAGGAACGTCTGCATGACGTCGGGGTGGGCCTTCTCCACCTCGTCGAAGAGCACGACGCTGTAGGGGCGGCGGCGGACGCGCTCGGTGAGCTGGCCGCCCTGGTCGTAGCCGACGTAGCCGGGAGGGGCGCCGACGAGGCGCGAGACCTCGTGGCGGTCGGCGTACTCGGACATGTCGACCTGGATGAGCGCCTTCTCGTCGCCGAAGATCTGCGTGGCGAGGGTCCGGGCGAGGAGCGTCTTGCCGACGCCCGTCGGGCCGAGGAAGAGGAACGAACCGATCGGGCGGCGGGGGTCGCGCAGGCCGGTGCGGGAGCGGCGCAGCGCGCGGGCGAGGGTCGAGATGGCCTCGTCCTGGCCGACGACGGCGGCGGAGAGCTCCTTCTCGAGGTCGAGCAGGCGCGCGGTCTCGTCGCTCCCCATGCGGCGGACGGGGATGCCGGTGGAGCGGGAGAGCGTCTCGGCGATGTCCTCCTCGCCGACCTCCGCGGGGGCGTCGCCGCCGTGCTCCTTCTTCCACGCCGCGAGGCGTTCGTCGAGCGCCTTGCGGCGGTCGATGGCCTCGTCGCGGAAGCGGGAGGCGGCCTCGAAGTCCTGCTTCGCGACGGCCTCGTCCTTGCGGCGGACGGCCTCGGCGATGGCGGTCTCCTCGGCCTTGAACTCCGCGGGGCGGGTGGAGGCGGCGATGTGGACGCGGGCGCCGGTCTCGTCGATCAGGTCGATCGCCTTGTCCGGCAGGTAGCGGCCGGAGACGTAGCGCGCGGAGAGCCGGGCCGCGGCCTCGAGCGCCTCGGGGCGGTACTTCACCTTGTGGAACGCCTCGTAGCGCGGGGCGAGGCCGCGGAGGATCTCGACGGTCTGCGGAACGGTGGGCTCCTCGACGCGGAGCGTCTGGAAGCGGCGCTCGAGCGCGGGATCCTTCTCGATCGACTTGCGGTACTCGTCGAGCGTCGTGGCGCCGATGCACTGCAGCTCGCCGCGGGCGAGGGCGGGCTTGACGATGTTGGCGGCGTCCATCGCCCCCTCGGCGCCGCCGGCGCCGACGAGGGTGTGGATCTCGTCGATGAAGAGGATGACGTTGCCGGCGCGGCGCGTCTCGTCGAGGACGGCCTTGATGCGCTTCTCGAACTCGCCGCGGTACTTGGTCCCGGCGACCATGAGCGTGAGGTCGAGGGAGACGATGCGGCGGCCGAGGAGCAGGTCGGGGACGGCGCCGTCGGCGATGGCCTGGGCGAGGCCCTCGACGACGGCGGTCTTGCCGACGCCGGCCTCGCCGACGAGGGCGGCGTTGTTCTTGTTGCGGCGGGCGAGGATCTGGACGAGGCGCCCGATCTCGGTCTCGCGGCCGATCATGGGGTCGAGCTTGCGCTGGGCGGCGAGGCGGGTGAGGTCGCGGCCGAAGGTGTCGAGCGCGGGGGTGGCGACCTTGCGGCGGCCGCCGCCGGAGCCGGACGGGCCGGAGCCGCCGCCGCCGGGGCCGGAGACCCCGCCGGGAAGGGGCGGAGGGGGCGGGAACGGGGCGGAGGAGGGCGGGCCGCCGTCCTCGTCGTCGTCGCCGTCGTCGTCGAACTCGCGCGGCGGGTCGCCGGGCGCGGGGCCGTCGTCGTCGCCGTCCCCGTCGTCGTCCTCGTCCTCGCCGGGCATGGGGTCGCCCTCGAGCGTCGCGCGGATGGCCTCGGTCGCCTTGGCGTAGTCGATGCCGAGGTCGGCGAGGACCTTGGCGGCGATCCCCTCGCCCTCGCGGAGCAGGGCGAGGAGCAGGAACTCGGCGCGCACCGTGCGGGAGCGGGCCGAGCGGGCCTCGGAGACGGCAATCTGGAAGACCTTCTTCGTCCGGGGCGTGTACGGGAGGAGGCCGATCTCGGCGGTGTTCGGGCCGGCCTCGGTGGCGTACTTCTCGATGCCGAACCGGACGGCCTCGGCGTCAAGGGAGAGGCGGCGCGCGACGTCGCTGCACCGGCCCTCGACGAGGCTGGCGAGGCCGAGCAGGAGGTGCTCGGTGCCGATGGCGTCCCGGCCGTAGCCGTGGGCCTCGCGGTTGGCGATCTGGATCGCCTTCTTGGCGTCGGGGGAGAAGAGGTCGAAGGGGTTCATCGGGACGGGGCCGGGCGGCGGGAGACGAGCGGGCGCTTGAGCATGCGCTCGTACATCGAGATGTAGGCCTTCGCGCAGACCTTGTGGTTGAAGCGCTCGGCCGCGTCGCGCATGACGCGCGAGACCTCGCGCGCCTGCACCGCGGCCGGGAGCGCGCGGAAGTCCATCGCCCGGTCGATCGCCCAGGAGAGGGCGTTGGCGTCGTAGTCGCGGAAGACGATGCCGTTGCCGGTCGAGCGCGCCGCGTCGATCGTCTCGACGCAGTCGTGCAGGCCGCCCGTGTCGCGGACGACCGGGAGCGAGCCGTAGAGCGCGCCGACCATCTGCGGAAGGCCGCACGGCTCGAAGAGCGAGGGCATGAGGACGAAGTCCGAGCCGGCGTAGGCGAGGCGGGAGAGCGGCTCGTTGAAGTCCGCGACCGCGACGCGGCGGTGGATGCCGTGGAAGTTCACGATGTCGCGGAAGACGCCCTGGTAGGCGCCGTTGGCGACGACGACGACCTGGAGGTCGCGATCCCAGTAGCGGTGGACGATCGAGTAGAGGATGTCGGTGAGGAGCGAGCAGCCCTTCTGGACCGGGTCGAGGCGCGAGGGCCAGAAGAGGATCGTCGCGCCGTCGTCGCGGTCGAGGCCGAGGTCCTCCTGCAGCTTGCGCTTGGCGGCGAGCTTGCCCGCGGCCTGCGTGTCGGCGCCGTACTTGACGGGCAGCGCGTCGTCCGTGGCGGGGTCGTTGTTCGCGTCCGGCGCGTTGAGGATGCCCTCCGCGCAGCCGGCGGCGGCCTTGGCGCGGATCTCGGAGCGGATCGCGTCCGGGACGAACGAGTGCTCGCCGCGGACGACCTCGTCGAGGAACGCGGGGGAGACGGTGTTGATGTGGTGGGCGGCGAAGATGCCGGACGCGAGCAGGTCGACGGGGATGCCGGAGTTGCGCGTGAACTCGTAGTTGCCCGGCATCGCCGTGTAGTACAGCTCGCTCCAGAACTCCGCCGCGTCGATGCCGAAGTCCTCGATCTGCGGGAGCGTCAGCTGGCGCGTGTGGATGTTGTGGACCGTGAAGAGGGAGCGGATGCCCATCGCGCGGGCGGCGGCGGGCACCAGGCCCGTCATCCAGTCGTTGCAGTGCACGAGGTCGGGGCGGACGACGGGGATGATGTTGTTGATCACCTCGCGCTGGAACGCGAGGGCGATGCGGGGGTTGACCTGGTCGTCGCCGGAGTAGACGCGCTCGCGGTAGTAGAAGAGGCGGTCGTGCGCGAGGTGGATGCGGGACTCGGGCAGGACCGACTTGTAGACGAGCAGCTCGCGCTCGACGAGGTTGCCGACGTCCATGTGGAACATCTTGCGGTAGTAGGGCAGCGCGACGTGGACGTCCGCCCCGAGCGCGAAGAGCGCGGAGACGAGCGAGGCGGAGACGTCCGCCAGGCCGCCGGCCTTGGCGGTCATGCGGTTGGCCATGTTGCCCATGCCCGGGGGCAGGTAGGTGATCTCGGGCGTGACGATGAGGATGCGCGGATTGCGCTTCGTGGTGGATTTCGGCATGGCGGGGTCCCCGTGGCGGGGTGGACGTTTCGACGCCTCTGCACTCTACCACAACGGGGGAGGAAACTCAAGGAGAGCGCGGCCGCGCGCGGGAAGCCCGGCCGGCTCATCGGCCGCAGACGAGGTCGAGGAACCAGAGGTAGGAGTCCGCCGCGAGGCCGCCGAGCCGGGAGAGGGACGGCCCGAGCCGCGCGGGCGTGAGCGCCACGAGCGCGGCCCAGAGGAAGAGCAGGTTCAGGAGCGCGACGAGCACGAGCGAGAAGAACAGCCCCCCCGCCTCCAGGTCGGTCTGGCGCTGGAACAGCGCGTTCACCGTGTAGCAGGCGTGGAAGCCCCACGCGACGCCCGCGAGGAGCGCCGCGACGGCGCCCGCCGGGCGGCCCGCCATCGGGACGGCGAGGGAGACGAGGCCGAAGAGCAGCAGCACCGCGGCGCAGGGCAGCGGGAAGAAGTAGGGCGCCAGCAGGTTGAGCAGCGTCGGGCGCGAGACCTCGACCGACCCCTGCTCCTCCCCGACGCGCAGCCGCGAGACCCTCGCGCCGCCGAGCAGCCCGAAGAGCGCGTGCGTGGCCTCGTGGACCGCGACGTAGGCGCGCGCGGGGAGGCGCACCGCGACGAACGCGCCGGCGAAGAGCAGCGCCCCGAGCACGAACGCCCCCACCGGCGCCGGCAGCCCGAGCCACGTCGGACCGTCGGGCAGCAGCACCACGAGGAGCCGCAGCGCGCGCACGAGCGCCGTCCCCGCGGGGACGAGCAGGAACGCCACGGGGAACAGCGCCGCCCGGAGCCCCGGCGAGGGGCCCCGGCGGACCGGCGCGTCGCGCCCGGATGCGGCCTTTCTTCCCATTTTCTTTTTTTTGTTGACCTCGCGGGCCGATTTTTCTATCCTCAAGCCCCCGCAACCCCCGATTCGTAACAGGAGCCCCTCCACCCATGCCCAACATCAAGAGCGCCTACAAGCGCGACGCCCTCTCCAAGGCCCGCCGCCTCCGCAACCTCGCCAACAAGAGCCGCCTCAACACGGCGCGCAAGGCGTTCCTCGCCGCCGTCGCCGAGGGCGACGCCGCGAAGAGCGAGGCCGCTCTCCGCGTCTATTCCTCCGAGGTCGACAAGGCCGCGAAGAAGGGCGCCATCACCAAGAACGGGGCCGCGCGCCGCAAGTCCCGCGCCG
>Ga0310691_10008359_pt1 | contig 10642 bp, 18 predicted proteins | sample 176DNAGHGlowgp2_FD_203887 | JGI IMG/M metagenome (GOLD analysis project Ga0310691, IMG submission 203887) | Sheep rumen microbial communities from Palmerston North, Manawatu-Wanganui, New Zealand - 1766 DNA GHGlow gp2 (v2) (version 2) | ecosystem: Host-associated > Mammals > Digestive system >... | reverse complement strand
GGGCCTTTGGCGGAGAAGGAGGGATTTGAACCCTCGCGGCAGTTATCCCACCCTACTCCCTTAGCAGGGGAGTTGTTTTTGAGCCAAAAAGTGCGTATTTGCAGAGGTTTTTGGGAGCGTGTCGGCACAAATGATACCAACTTGTTACCAACTGGTGGCTTATTTGTCTGATGCGGATGCGTTGGCTTGGGTGACGTTTTTGAAGGTGTTGGCGGCCTCGAAGATGTCGGATTCGTCGGGGTGGGCGTAGCGGTCGAGCATCTTGGTGGTGGACCAGCGCATCATGCGCTTGATGGTTTGCGGGGCGATGTTTTCCGTTATTGCGAGGCGGGTGGCGGTGGTGTGGCGGCATGAATAGGGTTCCAGGCGGCGGCATTTGGCAGCGGCGAGCGCCGCATAGTAATCGGCATACCACTTGTCCTCGTTGCGGACGAAGATGTAGCCGCTGGGCTGCGCGTTGGCAAGCAGGTCTTCCATGACCGGGACAAGGTCGTCGGGGATGTAAACCGGAGAGGCCTTGCGAACCTTGGTTTTCATACCGATGCCGGTGATCTTACGGGCTTCGAGGTCGATGTGATCCACGCGCAGGTTCTGAACCTCTCCAGGCATGATGCCGGTGCAGATCATCAGCAGGGGGATGGCGGCGCGTAGGTCGCCGGATTCATAGAGTTTCCAGAGCGCGGTCTGTTCATCTTCGGTGAAGGCCTGGCGCTCTTTCTCTTCGAGTTTGGGGAGTACGATGTAGGATGGGATGTCCTTTGAGCAGTAGCCGTCGGCTCCGGCGAGGTCAAACAGACGGGTGAGGACGGACTTGCAATCTCGGACCGTATAGTAGGTGGCGGCGACGGCGCCCACGGCGTCGCGCAGTTCCGCAACGGTGATTTGATCGACCGGGCGGTAATGGAGGGCTTTCAGTTTCTTCCAGGCGCCGCGGTAGGCGGTCTGCTTGGACTTGGAAAGGGATTCCAACTCGCCTTTTTCGTAGGCTGTCCAGTAATCCATGAGTTGCGGGGCCGGCCCCTTGGGTTTGTAATCCTGGGCTTTAAGGGTAACGCAGTAGTCCAGCGCGTCGCGCTTGGTTTTGAAGCCGCCCTTGGTGCGGTAGACGGGCTGCTTGTGGGGCGGATCATCGTCGGAGAGTTTGTAGGCTACCACGACACGCGCTGTCCAGGTTTTGCCACGACGTATCGCCGTTCCCTGGCCGTTGCCGCGCTTGTGTGTGTTCCGCTTAGGGTTGAGCGGTCGCCCGCAAAACGGACAGTAGACGGCGCCATCCGGGGCTTCTCGGTTGCATTTGCGACACGTAGTTAGTCCTTCAGGGCGGCAGAGCATGGAGATAACCCCCTTAATTGAATCCCTTCTTCACTTTCGCCAGCGGCTCCGGCTTGAACATACGGGTGAAGCCTACCGGAACGCCGAAGATACGGACGTTGGCATAGTCCTCAAATTCAATTTGCATTGGCATATAGTTCGGATTATCCGACCAAAGCGTAAGGCCGGTTTCGCGCTTGTAGACGTGCTTCAGCGTCGCTTCATCATCCAGGAACACGACGGCCACCGCGCCCTCCGGCACATCCGGCACGCATTTGATGTAGACCACATCTCCGGGAAGGTAGTTGGGGGTCATGCTGTCGCCCTTGATGGTGATGGCCGCGTCACACTTCACCGGGGCATCGACATAGACGCCGACCTCCTCCGGGGCGTAGATGGGTTCGCCGGCGGCCACTTCGCCGATCATCGGGACACGCTGGTGGTGGAGGGCGGAGATGGGGCGGACGTTGGATGGGAGTTTAGACTCTTCCAATGCGGATACGGCGAGGCGATCGGCGAGGCCGTGGTAAGGCGGGACGGGGACTTTGGGTTTCGATGCGTCAAAATACACAGGAGCGTCATCCATGATCTGAAACAGTTCGTCAACTGTCATATTCATGGCTTTTGCAATGCTGATATAACTTTCAATGGTTGGCTTTATAGGCTTGCCGGTTTTGTTGTTCTTCCCGTTGATAAGCATAGAAACATAGCCTTTACTGACGTTACATCTGTCAGCAAATTGCTGGTAGGTAATATCATTATCCTTGCAGTATTTTTTGATGATTTCACCCAATTTCATACGATGCTCTCCTATCAGCGATGTTTAGTACATTATACATCGTTTAGCAGGCTTTGTCAATGGAAATTGTAATAGAATTGTAACAATAAAATGGTTTAGTGGGCTTGACTTATGGCGTAAAGTGTGCTAAACTTGGTTTAGTCGAATGAACGAGAGCGAGGTGAAAAAAGTGGGCTACAGAATCCGTGAGATACGGGAGAGCATAGGCATGTCGCAGGCCGAATTGTGCGAGAAATCGGGAATCACGCGGGCGACGATCTGGAAATTGGAAACCGGCGACAACGAGGTCACGACTTCCAAGACGCTGCTGAAGATAGCGGATGCGCTGGGCGTCACCGTAGGGGAGCTTTTTTTGCCCCGTGAAGTTTAGTCAACTGAACTATGGAGGAATGCACGATGGAGGGCGGCATGAGCATCAAGGAGATCAATATGAACTTGGCCCAGTTGATCGACGAGGCCATTGACCAATCCAGGAAGGATATTAAGACGCTGTACGACAACGCACAGTGTTCCCCGGAGGCCCGCCTGGAGTTCATTAAAGAGACTTATCTACCCATTATCGAGAGCCTTACGGCGGCCCTTGAGAAGGTTACTGGGGTTTCGAGATATTTTTGAGGATCGTGTTGTAGAGCTCGGCTATGTCTTTACCAACCTCTTCAGGATTGTTGGCTGATTCGCGGCGGATAAAGTGATACCCATGCTCAATCGCATGAATGACCAACTCTTTGGCAATGTCTCTGTCTGTGCTGTTTGTGGTTTCGCTCATACATACTCCTTTCTCAGGCGGGCAAGCCCATTATAGCATAACCAATGCAGGACAACAAGGGAGCGATGCACGATGACGCTGGACGATCTGAAGCGGGTTGACCGCGACTGGCTGTTGGCCAGGGAGGTGGCGCCGATTCTGGGCACCGATCCGCATTCGATCAGGGTGTGGGCGCACCAGCGGCCCGAAGGGCTTGGGTTTCCGGTGATTGTGGTTGGACGCCGGATACGGATTCCCCGGGTTCCGTTCCTGCGGTTCATGGGTGTAGACATTTGAGGTGTCTGTGGTATGGCGGGGAAGGGTCGGGTGTGGCAAGGTATGGTCCGGTAAGGTATGGATTTCATAAGACACAATGCGGTGTCACGTTGAGAAAGGACAGGGGAGCGCAAATCACATGACAGAGCGCGATTTCAAGGGCGTTTGGATTCCGAGGGAGATTTGGCTGAACAGCGCCCTCAACATCACCGACAAGGCCGTGCTCATCGAGATCGACAGCCTGGACAACGGCGAGGATGGATGCTGGGCCGGTAACAAGCACTTTGCCGAAATGCTGGGATGCACCGAGCGGCAGGCGTCGGCTTCCATCGCCAAGCTGGTGAACATGGGCTATGTCAAGGTGCTTCGATTCGACGGGCGCAACCGATTCCTGCGGAGCTGCCTGAAAGAGAAGGTTTGCGAAGCAGACACGAAGGATGCGTCGAGCAGCATCACGGAACCTTCCGAGCAGCCTGACGAAAACTTCTATGCTGCCTCACCAAAACTTCCACATAGTAATCCAATGAGTAATACAAAGAGAAATCCAAAGAGAGATATAAAAGAATCAGCAGAAGAAAGCGCGGGCGCGTGCGATGAGGTCAACCCCTATGGGGATGTAGTACATACAGAGCCTCCAAAGGTGGGCACGGTGGAGCGGTACGCGCTGAACAACCTTCGGGTGATGACGCCGGGGCACATGCAGGAGTTCAATGAGTTCCTGACGGTGCACGGAGTTTCCGACGAGCTGATGCGGTATGCCATAGACGTGGCCTGCGGGAACGGGGCGCCGGTTTGGAACTACGTGGCCCAGGTGCTGTACGGGTGGCTGGACGCCGGGGTGAAGAGCGTGGGCGACGCGAAGGCGGAGCAGGAGAAGCACAGGAAGAAGCGGGACGGGCCGCCCCAGCGGCGCGGGGCCATCGACCGGGAGAACAACAAGGTGCCGCTTCCATACGGCGGGGGGAAGATCGTATGACGCAGGAGATACGGGAGCGCGAGAACGCGAAGGTGCAGGCGGACGCGGACCGGTACAACGAAAGGCCGGGGGCGCTGAATGTGGACCACACGGACGCGAACGGGAACCTGGTGCGCGGGGATGGCATCGACTGCGAGGTTTGCCTGAACAAGGGCAGCGTGTATGTGGTATTGACCGGCGAGGACGGCGTGGCGCGGATGTACTTCAAGCAGTGTTCTTGCGTGAAGCGGCGGCTGGCGGTGCGCAGGATTCAGGCCAGCGGCATGGAGCGGGCGCTGAAGCGGTATACCTTCCAGGCGTTCGAGACGAACGAGGACTGGCAGGCCGAGATGAAGCAGACGGCGCTTTCCTACCTGAACGATGGCGTGAAGGACGGCGCGTGGCTGTACATCGGCGGACAGAGCGGATGCGGCAAGACCCACCTTTGCACGGCGACCTGCGGGGTGATACTGCGGAAGCTTGCGGTACGGTACATGGCCTGGCCCCATGAGGCGCAGAAGATCAAGGCGTCGGCGAACGATGACGAGAAATACGGCGAGTTAGTGAGGCCCTTGCAGGAGGCTGAGGCTCTGTACATCGACGACTTTTTGAAGCCTCTGAAGGGCCGGGACGGCAGCGACGGAAACGCGACGGCGGCGGATTTGAGGCTGGCCTTCGACATCCTGAACCTGCGGTACATCAACCAGAAGCCGACGATCATCTCATCCGAGTGGTTCAGCCATGAGCTGGGAGCGCTGGACGAGGCGATTGCGGGGAGGATCAGCGAGATGTGCGGGGCGTGGAAGATCGACATTGCCAGGGACGGCAAGCGGAACATGCGGATGAAGGAGAACGTGATTTAGGGCAGGCAAGGTGCGATGGGGTGCGGTTGGGCATGGTTTTGCTTGGCGGTGCGTGGCAAGGCAGGTATGTCAAGGCGCGTTGTCGTGCGGCAATGTGAGGTGCGATGAGGCCAGGTTTGGCAGTTAAGGCAGGTCAAGGCGCGGCGGTGTACGGCACGGATTGGCGCGGTAAGGCAGGCAAGGCAAGGTGAGTTCCGGTTTGGTATGGAGGGTAAGGCAGACTGGGCGAGGCATGGTTAGGCGCGGTGAGGACAGGTAAGGCAGGCAGGGCAGGGCACGGCAGGGCAGGGCACGGCAGGACATGGCAAGGTAAGGCAAGGCAGGCAAACGATGGTTTCAACGGCACAATGCCGATTGAGATAGACACAGAGTAGCACATCGACAATACGAATTGAAGGAGGATTTACACAATGGCTACTGCAAAGACGAAGACGGAACTGGTTGAGATCAAGCCCATTCAAGAGGCGATTCTAAACGTGCGCGTGGTGGGGGATTCCCCGCTGATTACCCACGCATGGGACGCGAAGGCGAAGCGGGAGATTCTCGAAAAGGAGATGAACCTGACCAAGACCAAGAAGCGGGACGCGAAGAACCCGGTGGCGGATTTCTGCTCCAGCATGTACTGGCTGACGCCGATGCCAGATGAGTTCACCGACGAGGCGGTGGACGCGGCGTTGAAGAATGCGCGGTTCGGCTTCCCGGTGACTGGATTCAAGCAGGCGGCGATCAGCGCGGCCTACAGGATGGGTTGGGCACGTGACAAGATGAGCCTGCGCGGCGCGTTCTACATCACGCCGGACGCCAACGGCTACTACGCGGGCGACCTGGTGCTGAACGATACCAAGACGAAGATCGAGATCGTGCCGAACGTGTTCCTGCACAACCAGCTCATCGAGATCAAGGGCTGCGGGCCTGTAATGCGGCAGGACATGGTGAAGGTCGGCATGGGCGCGGCGGACATCCGCTACAGGGCGGAGTTCAGCGAGTGGTACTGCGACATGCAGATTCGCTACAACGTGAACGGCGAGAAGACGGCGGACCAGATCATCAACATACTGAACGCCGGCGGTTACGCCTGCGGCGTGGGCGAGTGGCGGCCCGAGCGCGACGGACAGTGCGGATGCTACCATGTGGAGCTTTTGTAATGGACGTGGCAGTTGAGGTTGGGCAACGTCCGGTGAGGTAACGTGAGTTGGGTTCAGGCAAGGCGGGGCATGGCAGGAAAGATGTGTAAGACATGAAACTGACGAAGCATGGAGATCAGCGGTGTTCGGAACGCCTTGGCGCGGCGGCGGATTGCCACAAAAAAGCTGCGAACATGGCGTTCCGGAACGGATTGAAGCCGGAAGAGGCAAGCGGCTGTCTGCGGAATTACCTTGAATGGGTGTTGCGCAGGGCAGATGGCGAGGAACGGGCGGTTCGGCTCTACGGCGGATATGTGTTCGTGTACGGCGGCGGGAAGCTGGTGACGGTGTACCTGCTGCCGGTGGAATACAGGAAAGATGGCGCAGCGCAGGAGAGGATGGGGCGACATGGGAGACGGGTGACCTCATCCGACCGCCTGCGGCGGCCACCTTCCACATAGGGGAAGGCTATAAGGCAGGCAAGGTGAGGCCAGGCATGGAGAACTGTGTTGAGGCACGGTATGGCAGGCCAGGCAACGCGGGGTAAGGTGTGGCGCGGTGAGGTTTGGCGCGGTTTGTCGGGGTTAGGCGGCGCATGGCTGGCGCGGCGAGGCACGGCAGGGCGCGGCGAGGCGGGGTCAGGCAGGGCAAGGTTAGGCACGGCAGTCAAGGTATGGTCCGTTCCCGTTGGGTAAGTCAAGGCGCGGTACGGCTGGCGAGGTTAGGCAAGGTGAGGTCGGGCCGGGCACGTCATGGGCGGTAAGGCAGGCCAGGCAAGGCGGGTCGGGGCTGGGCGGTGTAAGGTTCTGTACGGTACGGTGTGGCAGGCACGGCAAGGCGTGTTATGGCACGGTGGGGTAATGTGAGGAACGGTCGGGCAGGTGAGGCGTGGTAGGATGCGGGCCGGTACGGTTAGGCGCGGTGAGGCATGGCAGACGTGGCATGGTGCGGCAAGCTTGGGTTGGGTTATGTATGGTGCGCTGCGGCCAGGTGCGGCAACGCAGGCGGGGTATGGTGCGTAGAGGTTAGGCCTGGCACGGTTAGGCACGGTTTGGAGCGGTTTTGCAGTTTAGGTTGGGTGAGACGTGGCGTGTTCAGGCGAGGCGCGGTCAGGTTGGTATGTTATGGCAGGCTTCAAGCCTGGAAGGGAGATACAGATATGGAAAACGGACAGAAGAAGTATTCGTGGAGTTGCTACGGCGGGAAGTTTTCGGCGCAGATGGTGGGCGAGCAGTTTGAGGCCATCGAGAAGCGCGACGGGAAGCTGACCAAGGCGGCGGTGGTGGACGCAGCGCGGGCAGAGGACAGCCCGATGCACGGCATGTTCGAGTGGGACGACGCCGTGGCCGGGGAACTGTACCGGCAGGATCAGGCGCACTTCTACATCCGGCACCTGGAAGTGGAGATCGTGAAGGTCGGCAGCGGAAACGGCAAGACCGTGACGACGCGGGGCTTTGTGAACGTGACGCCGGTGAACGCCGGTAACAGGGAAAAGGCCGGGGCGTATGTGAACACGCAGAGCGCGACGCAGAACCCGGAAACCTACAGGATCGTGTTGGAACGGGCGAAGAACGAGCTGCGGATGTTTCGGGAGAAGTACCGGGACATCAAGGAACTGGAACCGGTGTTTGCGGTCATCAATCAGGTGACGATGGATTTGGAGGGCACGTAATGGCGGAAACAAGGCGGGGAACCGCGATGCTGCTGTTGACGGCGGGGGATGAACAGATCAGTTCGGCACTCGCAAGCGGGATCATGGCGGTGCGGGGAACCGGGGACCTCATCCGTCTCGACGCGGAGCGTCGAGCCACCTGTCCATGGGACTGCCGTCCCCGTCTCGCTGAAAACAGTCCACCGGACTGTTTTCCGGGCGCTCGACGCCCCATCGGGGGAAGGCTTGGGGAGGCGAAGCCGTTGACACATGATGAGGCCCAGGTGGTCAGCGCGGAGATGGACCGGCAGAAAGTGGCGGAGCTGCTGCGCGTAGCAATGCACCGGGAGCCGGTGGATTACGCGGGACTGGCCTACGACGCCGAGGTGGCATATGGGGAGAGTTTGTATGCGCCGGGGCTGCTGGGGAAGATCGGAGAGAAGCTGCTGGTGGGGTATGCGCTGATCGTGCTTGCGTTTGACAGGCTGTTTGAGAGCGTCCGCGGATAAGGAAGGGGAACGGTGGCGGCAGATTGCCGCGAAGTGAAGCAAGTCCTTTAGGGCCGCTACGGAGGCCACGGAGAAGTCTGGGGGTGATGAACGATGCCGGAGAAAGCGGGGTACAGGGTGTTTGACACGGGGCTGCGGGAGTATCTGGCGACGTTCAAGAAGCCGGTGAAGGGCTGCGACGTGGCGGTGACACGGTGGACAGAGAACCCGGAGGGCGCGATGGCGTTCAAGGTGCTGGCGGCGGCCAGGAGCGTGACCGCGTGGCTGAACGACGGCGGGAGTGCCGCCGTGGTGCTGAACGAAAAGGGAGTGATGGTATGAGCGAGGTTTGGACGATGATGCTCAAGGGCGCGGGCGTCGGGGCGTGGGTGGTCGGCGCGGGACTGGTGCTGGCGATTGCGCTGCCGGTGTTCGGGGTGCTGTTCGCGGTGATCGCGAGGGTGTTTTCGATGGGGAAGAAGGAGGATGAGCTATGACCCATCCGACACCGCAGACGCCGGAGGATATGCAGCGGGACACGCTGGGCGTGTTGGCCGGGATCTGCGACGACATGAAGCGCTGCGCGATGGAGCAGGATGTGGTGGGGCTGAAAACCCACTACGGATTCTTCAAGACCACGATGGGGCGGCTGGATGTGATTATGGGAAGCATCCGGCAGGCACCGAGGGAATTCTAAACATATTTCAAGGAGGGTATACGAGATAGGTAAGTATCTGATTAAGGTTGAGAGCATGGACCATGACGAGGTGTTCGACCAGCGGTATCAAGATGAGATCGAGTGCGACGGGTTCGTCATCATGGCGGACAAGGGCAAATGCGCGACGATATGCCTACAGAGTGTGAACGTTGACACCATCTCCGATATGATCAATGGCGATAGCAAAATGATCCAGGCGGGCATCCTGGCCGATGCCAAGCGGCGGATCATGGATATTGCCATGAAGGATAAAGCCGAGTCGAAGGTCGAAGCGCTGAAGGCGCTGTTTGATGGACTGAGGTGAGCGCCATGAGGAAGATCATCGCGCTGATGGCCGTGGTGGTGGCGGTGGCGCTGATGCTGGCGGCCTGCGGCGAGGTCAAGACCGGGAACCGGGTGGTATCCGGCAGCGACGTGCAGACCTTCACCTATGCCTACATCGTGCTGGGCGGCGAGCGGCTGATTCAGGGGTACATCACCCAGTGGCGGGATTACGACAATTCCGACGTGGTGCAGGTGATGATCGACGGGAAGTATTACCTGACCCATTACAGCAATGTGGTGATGGTAGCCGACCCGGCCCAGGGCGGGTTGAATTACAGCAACAGCAGCCTTTGGGGAGTGGAGGAGTAGGGAACGGTGGCGGCAGGTTGCCGCGAAGTGAAGCAAGTCCTTTAGGGCCGCTACGGGGCGAGTAATCGCCCCGGATATGGGACGCGGCTGTACCGGAGACGGACGGCAAGGCGACACCGTGTGGATTGCCGGGTTGCACTTCGGGTTCGGAGCCCGGGCGTCCCTCCGATATGGGGCATTGGAAATACGCCACGTTGGTGATTTTCGCTTGCTCGTTTGCACCAACGCCGGGGGAGAACCCTGGGTGCCTCACCGATACAAGGGTTGAAGATGGGATGGCGGCTTGGCCCTTGTCACATTGAGCGCAATCAATGGTTGTTTCGCTGTGAGCACAAGGCGAAGCGACACGAGATGCCATCGGAATTTGCGGACTGAGGTGAGCATGAGAGAAAGGAGGTTGCCGATGGCCTGGTTACGGTGGTATGCGCAGAGGGGCATCGTCTGGATCTTAGACGAGATCGACGTCCCGCCGGATGCGGAAAAGCCCGACTTCCGCTTGAATACCGGCTCGGGGGATGTCGCGGAGCCGCTCTGCGTGGCGGCCATGGTTCGCAGGAGCACAGCGGCGACGGGCGAGTAGATACGCAGGTGTCGGGCATGCGCGTTTTGTACGGCGGGGACGAAGGGTTATCCCCGCCGGGTATCGGGAAGTAGCTCAGTCGGATGAGCGGCGGCCTTATAAGCCGTATGACGTGGGTTCGAGTCCCACCTTCCCGACCAGACCTGGCCGCGTGAAACGATAGATCAAAGCCGGGGTCAAAGGCAGCCAAGCACCATTTGGAAGTTGAACCGGGTATGAGGTTCAGCGCCGTCAACTGGTAAAAAGACCTGCATGGGGCAGGCGTCAACCGGAAGCCGACGATGGATTACAGTGTGCGACCGTGCGCGGTGCTTCGCATGGTACGGGCTGTGAAATAGAAGTGACGCAGATTGGCCGAATACCCGGTCAGGAAGCGGGAACTGCGCCGAAGAACGCGATCTCACGGCATGAGGCGTTACACAACAGATCAGTGTGATGGATGCGGAGAGGAATCGGTGGAGCGTTATCCCAGCCGAAAGTAGTGCGGCGAGGGAACGGG
>Ga0310691_10008358_pt1 | contig 10643 bp, 6 predicted proteins | sample 176DNAGHGlowgp2_FD_203887 | JGI IMG/M metagenome (GOLD analysis project Ga0310691, IMG submission 203887) | Sheep rumen microbial communities from Palmerston North, Manawatu-Wanganui, New Zealand - 1766 DNA GHGlow gp2 (v2) (version 2) | ecosystem: Host-associated > Mammals > Digestive system >... | reverse complement strand
CATCTGCTCTGTTAGCACGTTCTGCCAGACGAAGTTGAAGCTCGATACTTGCGGCATGCTGTGCATGGCAGACGAGGAGGTGTGGTGCTGCCCGTCGATAATGATGTCCACCAGGTATTCGTGCCCCTCGTAGGCAAAGTAGTCGAGGCGGTACCGTCCGCGCCCCACTGCTTCGAGTGTGTCCACCCACTCGCTGCCCTCCATGCGCAGGGTGACGATGGCATCGTTGACGTAGGTGCCCTCTGCCGAAGCCTCGGTGACGTCGCGGGTGGTGGTGATGCGGGCGGTAATCTCATCGGGGGTCTGCTCCACCTCTGCCACGTAGTGGGGCTCGGTGGTGTGGTAGTCAATGTCGACCTCGTGCTCGCAGCCGGCGGCGAGCACAAGCACCAACAGGGGCCAGAGGAAAGAAGTATGCTTCATGAGTTTCAGAATTTAACGGTGAAGGCCACGGAGGGCACGATGCCGAAGAGGCTGTAGCCCATGGCTTTCGTGCGTGCGCCGTGCTCGCTGTCCTCGAAGTTGATGAGGAAGGGGTTCATGCGGTTGTAGAGGTTGTAGATGCCGAACTGCCACTCGCGCGTGAAGCGGCTGCCTGGTGCGTGCTTCGTCCAGGTGGCACTGATGTCGAGGCGGTGATAGGCAGGTGCGCGGTAGCCGTTGCGCTCGGCATAATAGTAGATGTAGTTGTCGATAATCTCGTATTTGCCACTGGGGGCAGTGAATGCCTGCCCGCTGTTGTACACCCACACGGCGCTGAGCTGCCAGCGCGGCGACAGGCGGTAGATGGCCACGAGGTCAACATCGTGGCGGCGGTCGGCAGTGGCGGTGTACCAGCGCCCACCGTTGATGCCCTCAATCTTGTTCTTCGCCCACGACAGGGTGTAGGCCAGCCAGCCCGTCAGCCGTCCGCCCCGCTTCCGCACCATCAGCTCGCCGCCATAGCAGCGGCCCTCGCCGGGCAGCACGAGGCGCTCCATCTCAATGGCACTGCCGAAGGACTTGCCGTCGCGATAGTCCAGCTGGTTGCTGATGTGGCGGTGGTAGAGCTCCAGCGAGAGGTCGTAGTCCTGACGGGGCGTCAGGGCGTAGAGGCCGAGGCTCAGCTGGTCGGCATGCTGCGGGCTGACAATGTTGCTGCTCAGCATGTAGCGGTCGAAGGGGGTTGAGGTGTTCTGCCCGCGCAGGGCGTGGATGGTCTGCGAGCTGTGGGCGTAGCCAGCCTTCAGGCTGAGGTGGTCGCCCATCTGCCACGCCATGCTCAGTCGCGGGTCGAGCATGAACCGGGTGTTGACAATGTGGTAGCGCCGCGTCTTGTAGAACCATACAATGTCGCCAGCGCTGTTCGTCTCGTAATAGTAGGGTCCACCGAGCGACGAGAAGACGTTGGCGCGCAGGCCTGCCTGCACCGTCAGCCGTGGCAGGGCTTTCAGCTCCGTGCCCACCCAGAAGGTGTTCTCCCAGGCTCGCCGTTGCTCCCGCTCGTGGCTGACCATCTGCTGCCATTCGCCGGTGAGCACGTCGACCACCATCGACTGCGCGCCGAAGGTGAGGCTGTGCCTCCCCATGGCGAGGGCGACGTGCTGGCGCAGCCCCCACTGCCGGATGTGTCCGGCGAAGCTCAGGTCCATGCCCAAGACGTCGATGCCGTTCTTCGTGGCGTAGTTCGACAGCAGCAGCGACGTCTGCGAATACGACGTGCCGGCGAAATGGTGACGCCAGGTGGCGTTGGCGGCGAGGTTGCTCCACCGCAGGCTCACCATGTCTTCCAAGGCGGTGTGGTCGCTGCTGCCGAAGAGCGACAGCTGCAGCTGGTCGGTGGCGCTGAGGCTGAAGTCGAGGCGGGCATTCAGGTCGTAGAAATAGAGGGTGTTGTCCTTGAAGTCGTCTACGAGCCGCAGCGGCACGTCGGCATAGCTGCGGCGGGCACTGACGAGCAGCGTGGAACGGCGGCCGAAGGGCCCTTCGCCCATGGCTTTCGCCGACAGCAGCCCCACGGTGGCGGAGCCGTGCCATGCCTCGCCGTTGCCAGGGCGCGAGCTGATGTCGAGCACCGACGACGAGCCGCCGCCATACCGTGGCGGAGGGCAACCCTTGTAGAGGGTCACACCCGAGAGGGCATCGCTGTTGAAGGCAGAGAAGAGACCGGCCAGATGGCCTACGTTATAGACGGGCACGTCGTCGTAGAGAATGGCGTTCTGGGCCGACCGCCCACCGCGCACTTGGAAACCGCTGCTGGCCTCGCTCTCCTGCTTCACGCCAGGCAGCAGCTGCACCTGCCGAAGCACGTCGTGCTCGCCAAGGAGCGACGGCGACAGTGCCACCTCCTCCATGGTCAGCCGCTCCGTGCCCATCTGCACGTCCTGCAGCCGCTGCATGGCAGACATGCCCGAGACAACCACCTCGTCGAGCTTCTCGCTGCGGATGGTGTCGCCGGGAGGAACATCGGGCAACAGGGGTGCCACTGCAAACAGCATGTTCAGCCAAATCACGTTGCAAATTTAGATAAAAATCCCGAATTACAAGCCAGTCGAGATAAAGAATTAAGTTTTCTTTAGAGGAAAGGTACGAATAAGCGAGCAAAGCGCAAAAGTACTTTTTACCCCTCTTTTCTTGTCAAGATGGAAAAAAAGTAGTAATTTTGCAACTCGTAATGACTATACTGCAATCGTCACAAATTGTTCCTAATCATTACTTCATAAGAAAGAATGAAGAAATTGTATATTGAGACCTACGGCTGCCAGATGAACGTGGCCGATTCGGAGGTGGTGGCATCGGTGATGCAGATGGCGGGCTACGAGACCTGCCCCGACATTGACGAGGCCGATGCCGTGTTGCTTAACACCTGCTCGGTGCGCGACAATGCCGAGCAGAAAATCTACCACCGCTTAGAGGCGCTCTCTGCCATGCGGCGCGCCAGAGGGGGCGGCCTTATCATCGGCGTGCTCGGCTGTATGGCAGAGCGGGTGAAAGAAGAACTCTTAGAGAAGCACGGTGCCGACCTCGTGGCAGGCCCCGACAGCTACCTCACGCTGCCCGACCTCGTCGCACAGGCAGAGCTGGGGCAGAAAGCCATCAACATCGAGCTATCGACCACGGAGACCTATCGCGACGTGGTGCCACAGCGCATCGCCATAGGCCACAAAATAGGAGGCTACGTCAGCATCATGCGTGGCTGCAATAACTTCTGCCACTACTGCATCGTGCCCTATACACGCGGGCGAGAGCGAAGCCGCGACGTGGAGAGCATCCTGCGCGAGGTGAGCGACCTGCGCGACAGGGGCTTCAAGGAGGTGACACTGCTGGGGCAGAACGTGAACTCCTACAAAGCCCCCGAGGGGGCAGCAGGGGGGGCTTTCCCCGACCTGCTCCGCAAGGTGGCCCTGGCGGCCCCTGACATGCGCATCCGCTTCACCACCTCACACCCTAAGGACATGAGCGACGAGACGCTAAGGGTCATAGCCGAGATGCCCAACATCTGCCGACATATCCACCTGCCCGTTCAGAGCGGCAGCGACCGAATCCTCAAGCTCATGAACCGCAAGTACACCCGTGAGTGGTATCTCGACCGCGTGGCTGCCATACGCCGCATCGTGCCCGACTGCGGACTGTCTACCGACATCTTCGTGGGCTACCACTCAGAAACGGAGGAAGACCACCAGCTCTCCCTGAGCCTCATGCGCGAGGTGGGCTACGACTCGGCCTTCATGTTCAAGTACTCCGAGCGACCGGGCACCTATGCCTCGCGCCATCTGCCCGACGACGTGCCCGAGGAGGTGAAGCTCCGTCGGCTCAACGAGCTGATTGCCCTGCAGACGGAAATCTCGGCAGCGCAGAACAAAAAGGACGAGGGCCGCCGCTTCGACGTCCTGGTGGAAGGATTCTCCAAGCGCTCGCGCGAAAAGCTACGGGCAGACGGCGCCGATGCCCCGGGAATGCAGCTCTGCGGGCGCACGGAGCAAAACAAGATGGTGGTGTTCCCCAAGGGCCACCACCATATCGGCCAGACTGTCAGCGTGCGCATCACAGGCAGCACCAGTGCCACCTTGCTCGGCGAAGCCGTGGAAGACGACTCCGCTACTGTCCGAAAAGAATAAGAATCTCAGTGGTGGTCTGCCAGTAGCAGCTGCTCGACCACCCGTGGGAAGTGTTCCATCTCCAGCACGTGCTCCTTGGCGGCAATGTCGTCGGCAGTGTCGTCGGGCGAGAGGGCCACACGGAACTGTGCGATGACGTCGCCGGCATCGCACTGCGGCGTCACCCAGTGCACGGTCATGCCCGTCTCAGTCTCTCCGGCAGCCTTCACCGCTTCGTGTACGTAGTGGCCCCACATTCCCTTTCCGCCATATTTCGGCAGCAGCGAGGGGTGGATGTTCACCATGCGCTGCGGGAAAGCATCGATGAGGTAGTTGGGAATGATGGGCAGGAATCCTGCCAGTACCACGAAGCCTATCCCGTGCTGCTCCATGAGTGGCAGCACCACCTCAGGGCGTTGAAGGTCGCCCTTCGGCACCACCGCCGAGGGAACCCCTAAGCGGCGGGCGCGCTCCAGCACAGGGGCATCGGCCTTGTTGCTCACCACCAATGCCACGCGGCCGCTGGGCCGCTCGCTGAAATAGCGAATCAGGTTCTCGCAGTTCGTGCCGCTGCCAGAAGCAAAGACAGCCAGGTTGACAGGTTTCGTTGCCATGTGCTCAGAATTGCTTTCGTCTTATTTGGTGGTGGCGGCGAGCGCCTGGCGCACGTCGGCCTCTATGTCGCTAATCTTGTCGGTAGGCTCGTAGCGGCGCAGCACCGTGCCGTCGCGGCTGACGAGAAACTTCGGGGTGAAGCCGCAGCGCGTGGCGGTGTTCACGATGAGTAGCACCTTGCCCTTATACTCCGACAGCGACACCTGCTGACCCTCGTCGTTGGCCACTTTGAACTCGTAGATTTTCTGGGCCGATGCTGTCAGCATCCCCACCATTGCCATTAGGCAGAACAGTAGCCTCTTCATGCTTCTCTTCAAGTTTCGTTTGGTTTTGCGCCTGCAAAGTTACGCTATTTTTCTCATATTAGCAAGACTACGCCGATAAAATCTGCATCAGACGCCATTATTTCCCAGGCTGGTCGTTCTATAAGATGTGCCTACCGCATGAGCTGCTTGCGTCCGTTGCGGACGACGATGCCCTTGTACGAGCGGGCGTTCACCTGCTGGCCCGAGAGGTTGAAGGCCGGGGCTTCGCCCTCTTTCTGTCGCTTGGCCATGATGTCGCTGATGCCATCGACGACGGCTGCTGGCTGTTCTACTTCCTGGGCGTAGGATGACGTGCGGTTGGCGCGGCCGATGGTGGGCACGTTCATGGTGAAGACGCGGACGGCACCGTCGGGGCAGCGGCCGGCACTCTCGTCGCCCTTCATGGCGGGATAAGTCAGGCGGTCGGTCCACGACTCGTCGGCGGCAGTGAGGAGCACGTCGCCACCCTCAGCGCCGAGCTTGAAGGAGGCGTGTAGCTGGCTGACGGGTTCGAGCTTGTCGCACCAGATGACGAGGTGACCATGGGGCGGCACGACGGTCGATGCCCCGGTTCCGCCGTCGCTGATTTGCCACTTCAGGGGCTTGTTGATGTTGTCGCTGAGGTACATGCCGGCCACGTCGACGGGCTTGTCGGTGATGTTGTATAGCTCCACCCAGTCGTTGCGCTTGAAATACTCGTTGACGAAGATGTCGCCGGCAGCGCTCACCTCATTGACGCGCACGGGGCTGACCTTCAGCCGCGCCAGCTCGTCGGCCCCGATGGGCACGAAGGCGGCGGTGACGACGATGCCGTTGCCCTCAGGGAGGGCTATCTCCTCGGCGGCCGAAATGGTCTCGCTGCCCTTCTTCCACCCAGCGAAGCGGTAGCCGGCGGGGGCCTCCACCCTCAGACGGGCGGGCTGGAAGAGGCGACCGTTGAAGTAGCTCCCCGGCACGGCGATGCCGTTGACGAAGAGCCGTGCCCCCTCAGTATCGGAGAGCAGCACGATGTTCTGCTTCTTCATGCCCGAGAGCTTCATGGGAGCATAACTCTGCAGGCAGGTGGCCATCCTGCTATTGCGGTCTTTGAGCTTCGTCTTGATGGTGCTGGCAGAGCGCTCGGGGTTGTTGCCGTCAGGGTTGCTCATGGTGCGCTGCATGAGCTGGTTCATGGGCTGCACGACGGCAAGCAGCTCGTCGACAATGGCCCCTGCCCGTGTTGGCTCGAAGACGCTGCCGCCTACGACGCAGAAGGTGTCGATGAAACGGCGGCGGAAACCGTCGTGGTTGAGGAGGTTGAGGAAGAAGTTGACGAGCTTGATGTTCTTGAACTTCGCGAAGTAGGTGAAGGGATTGTCGGTCTTGTTCTCGCCGCGCAGGGAGAAGGCATAGTCGAGGTCGAAGCAGACGAAGCGGTAGCGCCCGTCGAGCCGGCTGCGGAAAGCCTTGATATTGTTGTCGGGCCAGTCGTCGTTGCCGATGTACAGCTCTACGGCCATGTAGTTGGTAAACTCGTCAATGTCGAGCAGCGTGAGCAGCTCGTCGTAGGCCCCGTTGTCGTTGATGTGCTCGCCGAGCCATAAGATGCGCTTCAGCACGCTGTCGTCGCCGTTCTTCATGGTGAAGTTCTCGAAGGCATCGAGTTCCTCGTCGTCATAGCCGAAGTTGGAGTAGGCAAACTTGTCGTTGTTGGGTTCGCGCAGGTTGAGCACTCCGCGCAGCTCGCCGTTGACATACTCGATGACGGGCTGATATGCCTGCGCGTCGAGGTCGATGCCCGAGCGTAGGATGATGGTCTCCAAGGCGGCGTCCATGAAGCGCGCGTTGTGGGTCCAGAGGTCGTTGCCCCCGTTGCGCACGAGGAGTGTCTTGCTGCGTATGTAGGGTTTCTGCTGGAAGAAGGCATAGTCGAGGTGGTTCTGCTGGTCGAACATCTTGTGCGACTTCAGCTTGAAGGAGCGGTAGCGCATGCTGCGCGTCCAACCGCCTGAGACGCAGATGTTCACGTCCTGATTGAAGAGCATCTCACCCTCAGGGCTGAGGTAGCTGAAGTTCACGGGTCGGTCCCAGTCCTGGTTGTAGTTCTTCGGCTGCGACTGTCCGTTGCCCGTCTTGCCGTTGGTGCCGTCGCAGTCGATGCCCATCTTCGGGTCGGTGAAGTATTTCTTGTCGCCGACGATGCTCACCACGGGCAGCGAGTACTTGTTGCTGGTCTTGATATAGCTGCGGGTGACGGGCACGCTGGGCAGGAAGCCGTCTTGGAAGAAGCGCAGTCTCAGGTTCGTGGTTTTCGTGAAGGTGAACTGGCCGTCGAGGCTCTGCCGGCTGGCATCGGCGGTGCTGCCGTCGCCGGTGAAGAGTTCCCACGACACGTCGTCGAAGTAGAAGTTGTTCTCCTGTCGGTTCTCGTTCAGGTTGAAGGCAATGGTCTGCATGTCTTTCGCCGTGGTTTGGCCTGTCCACCAGTTATGCTCCACGCCCGTCTGCTCGTCGGTAATGGTTCCCTCGTAGTAAATCTCCTGCCATTCGGTGGTGACGTCGTAACCGCCGTCGAGGGCCGTCCAGTAGATGTAGTTGTGCGGCGTGGTGTGTGTCTGCGCTGAGATATGGGCGGCCTTGTCGGCGCGCACCTTCATGCGGAAGCGGTATTTCTCGCCCGAGCGCCAGATGTGGTCGGGGGTGTAGACGAAGAACTGTGTGTCCCAGTCGTCCTGCGGGTTGGCAATGGCGTGTATGCGTATGCCGCGCGAGCCGTCGTAGCCCACGCCGTCGACAATGCGCTCCTCGTCGCCGTTGCCGTCGCCATCGCGACTGATGAGGCAGCTGGCATCGTTGCCCTCGCAGCTGCCGTTTCTGACGTACTCCTTCCACGGGTTGGTGACATCGACGACCACCGGTGCTGTGGGCACGCTGCCGTCGGTGGTGTACATCAGCGTGGCCCCTTCCGGGATGCTGACGCTCACTTTCAGCGTGCCGTCGAAAAGACAGCTGCCCTTGTCCACCACCGGGGCCTTCAGCCGCTCCTTGGCGAAGACGGCCCCGCCATTGCTGGCCCCGGGGGTGGCATCGGCTGTCCATCCCCACTCGTCGCCGCCGTCGGTGGTGCGGGCCCAGGCCGTGCGGCTCATGGCCTGCGGATAGGTCTCGCTGCACAGCAACTCGCCGCTGTCGTCGCTCAGGTAGATGGTGCCGCCGTCGCAGTCGAGCTTGAAGGGTGCCTGCGTAGCCTTGATGTCGCTGCTGCCAAGCCACACCACCTTGAAGCCCTTCGGCGGCACGCTGCCCATGCCTTGGGGCAGCTGCCAGCGGCGCAGGTCGGCGGCATCGTCGCTGAGGAAGAGGCCGCTCAGGTTCACGGCCTCGTCGCCGGGGTTGTAGAGTTCTATCCAGCTGTCGAAGTTGGTGGCAGGGCTGAGTGCCGTGCCGACGTTGGCGGCCATCACCTCGTTGATGACCAGCAGTGCAGTTGCCAGTGTCGTAATCATCTTTCGCTATCTTATGAAAAGAAAAAAAATCGGTGCAAAGATAATAAATAAATAGGTATGTGCGAACTCAAATATGTAAAAATAACCTTGCCAGACGTTCAGATGAAACATTCGTGCAACAAAATGTTACAACAGATGGTATCGTTATGGACAGAATTTTATATTTTTGCAGTCAAGAAGACAATCTTAACACATTAAAAAGCGCACACCATGAACAAAAGAATCATTCTCTCAGCTGCCGTGGCCTTGCTCTCGCTCACGGCCACGGCACAGCCTCAGGGAGGTTTCGGAGGCTTCGGGGGTTTCCAGGCTCCGCAGACCAATCTTGAGACCTCTAAGCAGTGGAAAGACGTGAACTACGCCGGCGACGACCAGGCCTTCCACACCTGCGACATCTACCTGCCCAAGCAGGAGCAGGCCAGCTATCCCGTCGTCATCCACATCTACGGCTCTGCCTGGTTCAGCAACAACAGCAAGGGTGCCGCCGACCTGGGCACCATTGTCAAGGCACTGCTCGATGCCGGCTTTGCCGTTGTGTGCCCCAACCACCGCAGCAGCATGGATGCTCACTGGCCTGCCCAGCTCCACGACATCCGTGCCGTCATCCGCTTCGTGCGCGGCGAGGCGAAGAAATACCAGTTCGACCCCCGCTTCATCGCCACCAGCGGCTTCTCCTCCGGCGGCCACCTCGCCTCCATCGCTGCCACCACCAGCGGCCAGCGCCAGGCCACCGTCGGCACGGTGACCGTCGACCTCGAAGGCACCGTCGGCCAGCACCTCGGCGAGGCCAGCACCGTCGATGCCGCCTGCGACTGGTCGGGGCCCGTCGACCTCACCGCCATGGACTGCGGCGACCACATGCAGATGGGCGACCGTAGCCCCGAAGACATCCTGCTCGACTCCAAACTCTCTGAAGAGCCCGACAAATACCTCAGCCTCAGCGCCACGCACTACGTCAGCAAGCAGACGCCGCCCCTCATCATCTTCCACGGCGAGAAGGACAACGTCGTGCCCTGCTGCCAAGGCAAGAAATTCTACGAACTGCTCAAGGCTGCCGGTGTGAAGACCGAAGCCACCTTCGTGCCCGAAGGCGGCCACGGCATGGGCATGTATGCTACAGAAAACTTGAACAAAATGGTCAGCTTCCTCCGCGAAGCGGCTGCTAAGAAACAATAAACGCCATGAAACACACACTTTTATCAATGGCTTTGATGGGTTGCGCACTCACAGCGAGTGCGCAGCCCCGTTGCAACACTGACGGCACCGTCACGTTCCAGTATCGTAATGACTCGGCCAAGACCGTCATGGTCGACGTGCAGTTTGCCGGGCGCAAGGCTATGACACGCGGCACCGACGGCCTCTGGACTGTCACCCTCGGCCCCGTGGCCCCCGACATGTATCCCTACTGCTACGTCGTCGACGGCATCAGCGTCATGGACCCCGAGAACCCGCAGTACTTCCCCAACGAGGGCTTCAAGAACAGCCTCCTCGAAATCAGCGGCGGCGGACAGCTGCCCCACGACATCTGCAACGTGCCCCACGGCCGCCTGGAGTACATACACTACTACTCCAAGAGCCTCGGCGGCACCAACCAGGCCATCGTCTACCTGCCGCCTTCCTACAGCGAGGGAGCCATGAACTTCAACATGGGCGAACAGAAGAAGTACCCCGTCTTCTACCTCATCAGCGGCACCACCGACACCGAGGAGGTCTACTATAAGGTAGGCCGCGTGAACTATATCCTCGACAACCTCATCGCGAAGAAAGAGGCCAAGGAGATGATCGTCGTACTGCCCTACGGCAACCCCACCAAGCTCCTCGCCCCCGGTGCCGCCAGTGCCGCCCAGCCTCAGACGCGCTTCGGCGGCGACCCCTTCAGCCGCGACCTCATCAACGACCTCATGCCCTACATCGAGCAGAACTACCGCACCATCAACAACGCCGACAACCGCGCCATCGGCGGTTTCTCGCGAGGCGGCAACCAGGCCCTCTTCAACGGCCTGTCAAACCTCGACAAGTTCTCCTACCTCTGCAGCTACAGCTCCTTCACCTCTACCGACATTCCCAAGGTCTACGACAACGCCGCCGAGACGAACAAGAAAATACACCTCTTCTGGCTCGGCGTGGGCACCGACGACTTCCTCTACGGCAATGCCCGCGAC
>Ga0310691_10008357_pt1 | contig 10643 bp, 10 predicted proteins | sample 176DNAGHGlowgp2_FD_203887 | JGI IMG/M metagenome (GOLD analysis project Ga0310691, IMG submission 203887) | Sheep rumen microbial communities from Palmerston North, Manawatu-Wanganui, New Zealand - 1766 DNA GHGlow gp2 (v2) (version 2) | ecosystem: Host-associated > Mammals > Digestive system >... | reverse complement strand
ATCTTAAGAATGTTAAAAATAACTTTTTCCTCATAAAACTTGGAAGTTTCATTTTTATTTCCTATATTTGCAAACAAAAGAATAAATGTTGAACCTCAAAAAATGATTTGCCTATGGGCTAAGATTAGTATAAGGACATAAGATAGAACGTCCACTTTTTGATTCTTGTTTCGGACAATTGGGGAATTGAATGAAATCAATCAAGAACAAAAGTAGATAGTTCACGCCGTATGGCGTGGGCATTTACTCGTTTAAGATTGATAGGTTATCCCCAATACCTCCGAAACGTAAGCGAAGTAAGTTGCTCACGTTTTTATTTATGCTGTCACTACTATAGTGCATATTAAAAAAAGAATACCAAATAACTTATATTGTTTAAGTAAAACTATAAAAAATAGCGTTATGAAAAGAAACAAAAAGACAATTATGTACAATTTGTTGTTGACAACAGTTCTTGTACTTATCCCACAAACAGGAACTTGTGATAATAAAAAAGAATCTGTCAACAGAAAAGAATTAGGTCTTAAAGGCCCTGTAGCGGTTGTTATTGAAAAGGATTGCCAGTTTGAAAAAGCATTTGGAGAGATAAAGCGTACTGGTTCTAAGGATGTTCGCAAATGCTTTTATGGCAATGGCAACCTTGCCATGCAAATTAATTCTCCCACATCTTTTAAGAAATACAATTACAACAAATATGGACATCTGATTAATATAATGGATATTAAATGCAATAATGATAGCAATAATGACACAATTAGTATTTATAAGTACGAATATGAATACAATTCAAAGGGAAGTATGATAAGTAAAAAAGATCTCGGCACATATGGTTCTTATGTAACAGAATATGTGTATGAATATAACTCCAACGGCAAGATAAGTGAAATCAAGGTTTTCAACATATTAGATGATTTAAAATCACAAACAGAACGACTTGTATATACTTATACAAACGGAGGAAAGAAAATATCTACATACAGTGACAAAGGCCTTGAAAAAGAAGAGATATTTAGTGGATTAAATCAAACAACTCGTGAGAATAAAGGTTTTTATTGGAACGTAACTAACAGTAAACTTGATAATAATAAGCATCCTATTAAAATGGATAACATACTGGAGTCGAAAATAAATGGTAAGAAAGAGAAATTGCTTAGTGTTGTATTGAATTATGATAGCAAAGGGAATATAATTAAAATGAGCCATTATAAAAATGGTGCGAATACACCTTTTCTTGTCTATACTACGCAATATACATATGATAGTTATGGAAATTGGACAAAAAGTCTATTGTATATAAATAATAATTTAACCTCATGGACAGAAAGAGAATTTATTTATGCAAAAAATGAAAATGATTACAAGAAGTATAATCAAGACGATATAAGTATTTTTTTTTAACAAACATCATATGAATAATTATAAGAATATAAAAATGGTGGCAGAAGGCGATTCTATCCGATATGCGTTAATTAAAGAAGGAAAGAATATGCTTTATGTTTTTGGGGTAAATCCAAGTACTGCAACTGATACAGATTCTGATCCTACGATGACGAGGGTTGTTGAATTTTCTAGAAGAAATGGATATAGTGGTTTTGTTATGATGAATCTATATCCATTACGTTGTACAAATCCTAATGCTTTACCTCATAATATTGATTTTGAGTTACATCAGAAGAATCTTCAAAAGATTAAAGATATTATCGGGAATAAGAAAAATCCGGTAGTACTACTAGCTTTTGGAAATACAATTAATGTTGCTCCATATTTAAAAGACTGTCTAAAAGACATTGTTGATCTACTTCAGCCATTAAATCCAATATGGAAGCAAATTGGGGAACCAACAAAAATGGGGAACCCGCGTCATCCATCTCGTGCCGCCTATTCTATGGGGATTCATGATTTTGATGTAAATGAGTATATGAAGAAAAATTTAAAATAAACAACAAAATAATTAAAAACTTATATGATAGTATGAAATTGAAAAAATATAGTTTATTTTTTGCTTATAAATAACTATTAAAGGTGTCGAGTTATTAATTTGGCACCTTTGTTATACCAATACATTGTAATGGATTATTCCTATGGAAAACTATATAACATTCTGATTGCGGTCGTTCATTACAAATACACTGAGAATCAATGGGACGGAGAAAGTAATAATATTTTCCTTCCACGTTTTTTATTTCATATACTCTCGCTTAAACGACATCTTGAAACTAGGCCTTCGAGATATAATATATATGGTACACAAGTTTGTGGACCACAAAGTTGTGTACCGTTATGTTTTTTAGCTTTTAAGAACTTTTTTCCCTATACCCTATTTCTTTGGTATCCTAAGATATGACTTCAGGGCTTTTACGTAGGACTCGAAAGCTTGGTGACCTTTGGGGGTGATGCGGCAGATGGTGCACGGACGCTTGCCTTTGAAGGTCTTTTCGACTTCGATGTAGCCCGCCTCTGAGAGTTTGTCCACCTGAACACTCAGGTTGCCTGCTGTAGCTCCCGTCTGCTCCTTGATGTATGGGAACTCGGCCTCGTCGGCACTGATGAGCAGCGACATCACGGCCAGTCGCAACTCAGAGTGTAATAGTGGATCTAACGGCTGAAACGGCATAGGCTATTTCTTGTTTCTAACTATCATCCAGCCAGGGAGCGTCAGGCCGATGAAGGTGAATACTACCATCATAAGATTGGGCGTGATGGTGTAGAGAGCGGGTAGGTCAGTTCTGGCGGCTAATGTATCTGTAATGCAGAATGCCTGCCAGAAGAATCCGCCTAAACCGCCGATGATGCCACACCATACCATCCATTTACTCTTTAGTATGTAGCCATTGATGGTGACGGCCATACCCATCAGCAGCAGAATGATGCGAACAGGTTCGATGCGATTCTGAAAATAAACCTGCATGTTATCTGCTACTTGAGCATCGTAGAACATCAGATTGTTGAACAGGATAGTCAGCACAAAAAACGCAACCACAAAGATTCCGAAAGTCTGCCAGGTTTTATCTACCATATTACTAATAAAACTGGCGGGAACCTTGGGTTTGTTTCTCTTAACATGGCGCTCGATGGCCCATATAAATATAGGTATGAGCATGTAAAGCAGATAGAACACCCAGTTGTGGGTGAGCAGTGTACCAATTATGACAATGATGGCCACGCCAGCGATGCAAAGACCAGAGATGAGCAGCGTCATACCCACATCCTCGGATACCGACTTGCGGCTGCGCTCAATCTGTTCTGTGATAATCTCAAGACTGCGCTCGGCAGTCAGATTCATTGTTTCTTCCATTGTTGTTTTACGTTTTGATGATTAAAAGAAATGTTGTTTAACTCTCTTTTGTGCCCCGTCTTTCCTCCTGCAGAAAGGTCGGACAAGGCACTTTTCATCCGGATTGTGCTGCAAAGATAAATTAGTTTATAATATAAACCAAATTATTCCATAGAAATCTTTCCTTTGTTAGTCTTATTTAACAAAAAACAGATTATTACAAAATAATTTTGTGGTTTGTGCAACTATTTGTATATTTGCGGCGTCAAAAAGATAAAAAGAAACATTAATCAAATTATAAACTGATGAAGAAAGTATTAAAAATCGCGCTGTTTAGCGTTTTGGGATTGGTAATCTTGTTGGGAGTAGCCGTGTGGATGGAGTTTGGTCCACTGGTTAAGGGTGCAAATTCGTGTGTGAAACTCGACGACGGGCTGTACTATATGGAGTACAAAGGCGACGACGGGTTTGACGGACTGATGGCACAGGGCGGTATAGCGAAAGCCGACCAGTTGGCTGGATATGCCATCGAATTCCTATCGAAGGGCCACTACAAGCCAGAGATAAGCACCTCGAAGCAGTCATACGGATGTTCGGCACTAACCGTAAGCACTCCTGATGGCGACATACTGATGGGACGCAATTTCGATTTCCCATCAGCCGTAGGCGTGGTGATGCATTGCATACCTGACAAAGGCTACGAGACAATCACTACATTCAATGTGGAGTTCTATGGATTTGGCGAGGATTTCAAACCAGAAGGATTTAAGAATCAGTATATGGCTCTGACAGGCTTATTTGTAGCTCTCGACGGAATAAATGAGAAGGGACTTGCCATTGCCGACCTGATGGCTGGCGACACTGTAGAGACGCATCAGAACACCAGCAAACCCGACCTGACCACAACAGCCGCCATACCATATATGCTGAAGAATGCAGCCAACGTAGACGAGGCGCTGAAACTGCTGGAGGGCATAGACATGCACTCAGACATAGGTTCGGCCCACCACTACGCTATGGCCGATGCAACTGGCAAAAGGGTGGTAGTAGAATATGTAGACAATAAGATGGTGGTGGTAGAATCGCCTGCTGTGGCCAATCACTACCTGTGCCAGCAGAAGCTGAACACAGGTCTTGACGAGGGTGATAACCGTTATGCCAACCTATGTGAGCGATTTGCGGAGACCAACGGTGTGATGAACCAGGAACAGCTTACTGACGTTATCGCATCGGTATCGCAACCACAGCGAGAAGGTTTTCTGGGCACAGCCTGGACGATGGTGATGGACCTGAAACATCCATCAGTTACCTATTATTCGCGCAGGCACTTCGACAAACCATTCACCTTCAAGATGCAAACTGCAAAATAATTATAAAAAACTGAGCATTCATCGCTATGATGAGTGCTTTTTTGTATTTTTGCAAACTAGAAGTGGAATGATAATTAACCTATGGGATTATGGGAAAGCCGGATTTTAGCAAGATTACGGAGTTTTATTTTCGACACAAGTGGCCGTTTTGCGCACTTGGCGTGGTGGTGATTGCTGGTTTGCTGCTTATGCTGTTTTTCAGCAGGCAGACCATCCAGCAGAGCGCTATGAACGAAGCTACGCTGACACTGGAGAAAATGACGAAATATGCTGACGAGCGAATGATGCACATAGAGGCTGCTGCCGATAGTCTCATACCACAGATTGAATCGCACCTGAGTCAGCCCGACATGATGTTTGACTACAGCCGTGCGCTAGTGTCAAACCACCCAGACATCAAGGGATGCAGCGTAGCATTCGAGCCATACTTCTTTATGGAAAAGGGACGCTACTTCTCGCCTTACTCATATAAAAACAATGGTCGTATAGACACAGAGCAGGAGGGTGACGATGAGTATATCTACTTTAAGATGGACTGGTATAAGGTGCCACGCAAACTTGGACGTAAATGCTGGATAGAACCATTCGAAGAGACTAACACCACGGGCATCATAGTACACGAGGTGATGACATCATACTGTCAGCCCATCAGAGATTCCAACGGAAAAACTGTAGGAGTATTGTCAGTAGATGTACCAATAGAGTGGTTGAGCAGTCAGGTAAAGTCGCAACACCCCATGCCGCAATCTTACTGTATGCTGCTAGGCGTAAAGGGCACATATATCGTGCATCCTGACAACACAAAACAACTGCACAAGACCATCTTTGACACCGCCGAAGAACTGGGCGACTCGGCTCTGGCAAAGCTTGGTAAGGAGATGATTGGAGGCGAGACTGGCTATAAGTCGATAACGATAGACGATGAACAGCGCTACATATTCTATATGCCATTCCGCAAAACGGGTTGGAGTATAGCTCTGGTATGTCCTAACGAGGTGATACTAAGCGACTATTACAAGCTGATATACGCATCGATACCATTGTTTATCATTGCTCTGGTATTGATACTATTGCCTGTCTTCTACAGAAAGAAAAAAGATAATTCGTAGATTTTTTTTGATGTAGTGTAGTAAAATGCACTCTTGAAACGTCTAAGGATAAAAACGGATTATTTAAACTATAATAATTAAAAGATGAAAAAACTATTTCTAGCCGTTGCTCTGGCCCTGGTAAGTGTGGCCGGCTCGGCACAAAACTTCAAGCAAAACATGGACACCAGCGTAAAACCTGGTGACGATTTCTGGCAGTATGCCGTAGGTAATTGGCTTAAGAACAACCCTCTGGACAAGCAGCATCCTGACAATGGAGCATTCGTTGACCTGTCGGAGTTGAACAAGGACCGCATCAATGCGCTCATCATGAAGTACGCCGAAAAGAAAGATCTGCCACAAGGTTCTGACGGACAGAAGATTGGTGCGCTCTATCGCCTGTATATGGACACCATAACCCGTAACAAACTTGGCTATCAGCCCATTCTGCCTTATCTGAAGAAGGTACGCGAACTGAATACTCGCGAAGAGGCACTGAAACTGATGTGCGAGTTTGATGCCAAGGGATTCAATACTGCTCCATTTGGTATCAGTCTGTCGCTTAATCCATTCAACTCGTCGGAGTATATGATTGCTGGTGGTCATGGTGGTGCATCGCTGGCACAGGAGTATTATACTGAACCCAACGAACAGCAGAAGGCAACTGTAAACGCCATCAAGGCACTGAATAAGGACCTCTTTAAGATGGTAGGTTACAGCGATGAAGAAGCCCAGAAGAAGATGGAAGCCGAATGGGCCATCGAGCACGCCATCGGCGTGAAGACCCTGAATCAGGTAGAAAGCCGTAATCCTATGGCTACCATCCACATCATGCCTTGGGAACAGTTGCTGCAGGACTTTAAGGGCATCGACTGGGCAGGTTATCGCGACGCTATGGGCATGCCAAAGGATATCGACAAGGTGAACATCAGCGAGATTGCTCCTCTGCACGAGGTAGAGAACATCCTGGCCAACACCAGCCTGGAAGACCTGAAGTCGTATATGGAATTGCATGTAATCAAGGCCTTTAGCGGATTCCTTTCTGACGAATTCAGCGATCGTCAGTTCGAGGCCAACAAGGTTATTACAGGTGTACAAGAGCAGCAGCCCAGATGGAAGCGCGCTGTTAGCGTAATCGGCGGCAACCTGGGCGAGACCGTAGGCAAACTGTATGCTAAGGAGTACTTCCCTGAGTCGAGCAAACAGCGTGTGATCCGTCTGGTTAAAGACTTGCAGAAGGCATTCGAAGATCGTCTGAAGGAGAACACATGGATGAGCGATTCTACCAAGGCTAAGGCATTGGAGAAACTGCATGCTATGTATATCAACGTGGGTTATCCCGACAAGTGGCAGGACATGGAGAAGTTTGTTGACATTCGTGAAAGCGAGAACCTGGTAGAGAACTATATCCGCATCGTTCAGGAGTCGCGTGCAGCCATGTTCCGCAAATACTGGCATCAGCCTGTTGACAAGACCCAGATGGCTTGCACACCACAGACTGTTAACGCATTCTACAACCCACTCTTCAACAGCATCAACTTCCCAGCAGCCATCCTGCAGCCGCCATTCTTCGACCCAGAGGCCGACTACGCAGCAAACTATGGTGCTATCGGCGTAGTAATTGGTCACGAGATGAGTCATGGATTCGACGATCAGGGTTGTCAGTTTGACAAGGACGGAAACCTTAAGAACTGGTGGACTGCTGATGATAAGGCTAAATACGATGAGCGCACCAAGGTGCTAGCCGACTGGTTTAGCGAGCAGGAAGTTCTGCCAGGACTGAAGATAAACGGACAGAAGACCCTGGGCGAGAACATCGGCGACAACGGTGGACTGAAGATTGCCTATCGTGCATTCGAGAATCGTATGAAGCAGGAGCCTCTGAAGAAGGCCGAGGGCTTTACCCCAGCCCAGCGCTTCTATCTGGCTTATGCACGTGTTTGGGCCAGCAATGCCACACCAGAGTATACAGCTATGATTGTGAACAGCGATGTACACTCGCCTAATCGTGCTCGTGTGATGGCCGCTCTGCCTATGATCGATTCATGGTATGATGCATTCAAAATCAAGCCTAACAGCAAGATGTTTATCACTAAAGAAAAGCGTGCAAATATTTGGTAAGAAAACGATTAAAAATCGCATAAAGTCCCCGATTCACAATGCTGAATCGGGGATTTCTATTAGTATAATAGAATCATTTCGTGATAATTGTTTGGATGTATCGACAATTTGTTGTAATTTTGCAGCCAAATATTATTAAATAGGTATAGCATGATACAATCGATGACAGGCTACGGCAAGGCAGTCGTAGCATTTAAGGAGAAGAAGATTCACGTAGAAATCAAGTCGCTGAACTCTAAGCAGCTCGACTTGAACACACGTATTGCACCACTCTATCGTGAGAAAGAGATGGAAATGCGCCAGATGGTGGCCGAAGCTCTGATCCGAGGAAAGGTGGACATGAGCGTATGGGTAGAGAAGGACATGGCAGTAGACCCAACACCTATCAACGCACAACTGGTAGAGAACTACTATCAGCAGATTAAGACAATATCAGAAAAGACAGGCATACCAGCACCTGAGGACTGGTTCTATACCCTGCTCCGCATGCCAGACGTTATGACAAAGACTGACGTAGAGGAGCTGGACGATGAAGAGTGGGCTGTAGTAAAAGGCGGAGTGGCCGAGGCACTGAAGAACCTGGTTGACTTCCGTACCCAGGAGGGTGCTGCACTGCAGAAGAAGTTTGCAGAGAAGATTGACAATATAGCCAAACTGATGGGCGAGATTGAACCATTCGAGAAGAGTCGTGTGGAGAAAATCAAGGCCCGTATCGTAGACGGACTGCAGCAGATTCCAACAGCCGACTATGATAAGAACCGCTTGGAGCAGGAGCTGATTTACTATATCGAGAAGCTGGACATCAGCGAGGAGAAGCAGCGACTGGCCAACCACCTGAAGTATTTCCGCGACACAATGAACGAGCCTGCTGGTCAGGGCAAGAAGCTGGGCTTCATCGCTCAGGAGATGGGTCGCGAGATTAACACTACTGGTTCGAAGAGTAATCAGGCCGAGATGCAGAACATCGTGGTAAAGATGAAGGACGAGCTGGAGCAGATTAAGGAACAGGTTCTTAACGCACTTTAATATGGCAAGAGGAAAATTAATCATTATATCGGCTCCATCGGGCACAGGCAAGAGTACTATCATCTCGTGGCTGATGAGAGAGCACAAGGAACTTAATCTGGCCTACTCTATCTCGTGCACATCGCGAGCTCCTCGCGGCACTGAGAAGAATGGAGTAGACTACTTCTTCCTGACACCAGAAGAGTTCCGTCAGCGTATTGAGAACGATGAGTTCCTGGAGTACGAAGAGGTATATACCGACCGCTTTTACGGCACATTGAAGTCGCAGGTTGAGAACCAGCTTGAGGCTGGACAGAACGTGGTGTTCGACGTGGACGTAAAGGGTGGCGTAAACATCAAGAAATTCTATGGCGACAAGGCTCTGAGCCTGTTTATCCAGCCCCCATCGATAGGCGAACTGCGCAAGCGACTTGAGGGTCGTGCTACTGATGCACCTGAAGTTATCGACCAGCGCATAGCCCGTGCTGAATTCGAACTCTCGTTTGCCGACAAGTTCGACAAGATAGTCATCAACGACATGTTGGACTATGCCGAGGCCGACGCACTGAAAGTCATCAAAGAATTTCTTGAGATAGAATGATACGAACAGGGATCTTTGGCGGATCATTCAATCCCATCCACAATGGACACATTTCGTTGGCTCGACAGCTACGTGAGAAAGCCGGGCTCGACGAAGTGTGGCTGATGGTTTCGCCACAGAATCCACTGAAAGCTACAGCCGATTTGCTGGACGACGAATCGAGAATGGAAATGGCCCGTCTGGCTGTGGCTGGCGAAGAGGGCATTATCGCCAGCGACTACGAGATGCATCTGCCCAAACCATCGTACACCTGGAACACACTGCAAGCCCTGAAGCAGGACTATCCTGACCGAGAGTTTGTGCTGATGATAGGTGGCGACAACTGGCAACTGTTTGATAAATGGTATCGTGCTGACGATATTCGCAATGAGTTTCAGATCATCGTCTATCCTCGTCGCGGTAGCGAAAGCGGCATCGATGGACTAGAACTTATCGACATTTCGAGCACAGAGATACGAGAACGTATCAAGGCCGGAAAGGGCATAAAACAACTAGTGCCAAAGGCTGTGGCTGAATACATAAACGAACACAACCTCTATGCTTAAAGGTTTTAAACTTAATCCACTGAAATGGCTTGGGTATCTGTTTGCCCCAATCCAGAAGAACGGCGCATTCTTTGTGTTTATGTTTGCGCTAGGGTGGATTTGTACGCAGTTAGAGATAAATCATCATCTTAAAAACGCCAAACCTTACGAACTCTCTGCACCAGAACTGTTCCTCGACATCTATGCTGTTTGCGTGGTGCTGGCATTGATTCCTCGCAAGATTCGCTATTGGGTAAGATCACTACTGTATGTGGTGCTTTACGGCATTGCTCTGGTAGATATGTTCTGCTACGTAAAATTCGACTCTACGCTTACACCAACTATGCTTATGCTGTTTGGCGAAACCACACAGCAGGAGTCGCAGGAGTTTCTGTCGTCATATCTTAACTGGGACATAATCACATCGTGCGTGGGCTGGATATTACTGCTGATAGCCGTTCATATCCTGTGGACAATACTTCGCAAGGTATTGGCAAATGTGCGAAAGAGGATGATTCTGCCAAAGATAAACCAGACGGTTCCTACGGTTTGCAAGGCAGTAATGGGTGTGGTTACGGCTTGGTTGCTGATAGATGCTTATGGTCAATGCGAAGATAACAAGGTGGCTATGCATCGTCTGTTCAGCTACGATACTATGGG
>Ga0310691_10008356_pt1 | contig 10643 bp, 11 predicted proteins | sample 176DNAGHGlowgp2_FD_203887 | JGI IMG/M metagenome (GOLD analysis project Ga0310691, IMG submission 203887) | Sheep rumen microbial communities from Palmerston North, Manawatu-Wanganui, New Zealand - 1766 DNA GHGlow gp2 (v2) (version 2) | ecosystem: Host-associated > Mammals > Digestive system >... | reverse complement strand
GTGATTGTTTTCTGTCAATGGAGTAGCTGGCCACATTATAGGACAGCACCTTCAGGCTACCAGGTGGCGGCTCATGGTGGAAGTGGAGGGGCATGTAGACACGGATGGCAGGCAAGGCCAGCAGGTAAGCCAGCAGTGGAATCCATGAGCGACGCCAGTTGAAGATGACCCACACGATGAGTGTCAACAGGTTGAGCAGCAGAAAGAAGGGGAAGGTCATGCCGATGCAGGCCAGGCGGGGATATGCCTCGGGGTGAAGATGGTCGCTATAGGCCACCAGCACCAGCATCACTGACGTAGCAACACTGGCGCCAGTGAACACATTCTGCAAGATGTTCTTCACACTGGCCATGACGGATGAAGGATAAGGTACTAACGCTCGTGACTGGCCTCGAAGAGACGCTGTTTCTCTTCTTTCGACAGACTGTCGTAGCCACTCTTGCGAATCTTGTCGAGGATGGCATCCACCTCAGCCTGACGCTGTTTCTTCCGGGCATTGTATTCCATGTCGTCCTCGCGTGTAGGGCCAAAGCCCGCCTGACGGGTATCTGTCGGTTTCTGACTCTGGGGCTTGGCAGTGCGGTGGGCATCGAAGTTGCGCTTCATGCTCTCGAAGAACTGCCGGCCGCTGCCCAGATTGAAGCTGCTACCGGGATGTCTGCGCCAATAGAGGATGAGAAGCAGGCCGAAAAGCATGCCTCCGAGGTGTGCCACATGGGCCACGCCGTCGCGCGCCGAGCTGTAGGCTGAGAACAGTTCGATGGCAGCATAGATGCATACGAACCACTTGGCCTTGATGGGCACAGGCAGGGGGAAGATGAAGATACGCTCATTGGGGAACGTCATGCCAAAGGCCAGCAGGATGCCATAGACAGCGCCCGAGGCGCCAATGGTACACGAGAGGTTGAAGATTTGCCCGACGGTCATCACACCGACACCAACGACGTTCACTTTGTCGCTGACATGAAGGGCGGTCAGGCCGTCACCAGAGAATTCGATGTACTGCACCAGCTCTTGACACAGTCCGGCACCGATACCACAGATGAGGTAATAGGCAAGGTACTTCTGAGGGCCCCACACACGCTCGATGACACAGCCAAACATCCACAAGGCAAACATGTTGAAGAACAGGTGTGTGAAATTGCCATGCAGAAACTGGTAAGTGATGAACTGCCAAGGCCGAAAGTCTGGGGCAAGGAAGAAGTGTAGACCTCCCCAGCGCTCAGCGTTGAACTGATGCTGGAAGACAAGTGCTGCCAGAAACACCACGATGTTGATGAGCAGCAGGTTCTTGGTTACTGTAGGAATGTTACGAAACATTGTTATACGCTCAAATTTCGCGCAAAATTACGAAAAATATCCGTTCCACGGCACAAAATACGCCTAAAAGCAACTATTTTTTATTAAAAAAGTGATTTTTTCCGATTTTTTGTTTGTTTTATGAAAACTTTCACTTATATTTGCATCGAAATTAGGCAGTTGAATCATAAAACCATTATTTATAACTCATTTTTTAAACTATTTATTATGAACAAGACTGAATTAGTAGAGAAAATTGCAGCTGGTGCTGGTATCACCAAGGTTGATGCAAAGAAGGCTCTTGACGCTGCTGTTGCCGCTGTGAAAGACGCACTGGTAGCTGGTGACAAGGTTGCCCTGATTGGTTTTGGCACATTCGCCATCAATGAGCGCCCCGCTCGTGAAGGCATCAATCCCGCAACGAAGGAGAAGATCACCATCGCAGCCAAGAAGGTGGTGAAGTTCAAGGCTGGTGCTGAGCTGGCTGCCGCTTTATAAGTTAGTCAACCTTAGCGATAAAAAAAGCTACCGCCGTTCCCAGTGGGAATGTGCGGTAGCTTTTTTTCAGCGCCTCACTGCATCACACCTTCTCCCACTGACTATAAGGATAGCAGCGCAGATGCGAGTTGTAGTATTTCCGGATGCCCGTCACCTCGTCGGCAATGAACGAAGGCTTGACGAAAGGTTCGTCGGCCGAGCGTAGCTCCACCTCAGCCACCACCAGCCCCTCATTGTCGCCGTGGAACTCGTCCACCTCGAAGGTGTGGTCACCACTACTCACCAGATAGCGTGTCTTGTCAATAATGCCAGGCTCGCAGAGCATCATGAGGTGCTCGCCCTCTTCGAGGGTGATGGCTTTCTCAAACTCATAGCGGCTCAGCCCGCCGTCCAGCGATGGTCCCTTGATGGTGAGAAAGGCCTCGTCGTCGCGCAGCCGCACACGGATGGTGCAACGCCCGCCACTGCTGATGTAGCCCTGACGGATGTGGCTGCTGGAACGCGCCTGACGACGGTAGTCGTCGCCACGCACCAGGAACTTTCTCTCTATCTCCATTCCGCTCATCGGACAGCCTACGCGGTGATGGCTAAGTAAGCAACATAGAAGATAGCCATGGCGATGAAGCATCCGATGATCCATGCCACGACCCTCTTGCCCTTCTCTTCTTCCTTCTTCGCATAAGCCACCTGCTTAGCGTTCAGTTTCTTTTCTTTTTCTTTTTTTGCCATAGTTTTAGCTTAATAGAATTGTTAAATGTTCTCTAATTTGCTGCAAAGGTACAAAGAAGCTGAGAAAAAAAAAAGAATTTCCGTTTTTTTTTCCTAAATTTGCAGGCGATTATCAACAACTAAAAAAAAAGACACCATGCGTTATACTGAATTAGGCAAGACAGGAATGTCAGTTTCTCACCTCAGCTTCGGTGCATCGTCACTGGGCAGCGTATTCCACGAGACCAACGAGAAGGACAGCTACGAGGCAGTTGAGGCCGCCATCGAGGGGGGCATCAACTTCATCGACGTCAGTCCTTACTACGGACACTATAAGGCAGAGACGGTGCTGGGCAAGGCACTGCGCAACATCCCACGCGACAAGTACTTCCTGAGCACGAAGGTGGGCCGCTACGGCAAGGACGGTAAAAACACGTGGGACTACTCAGCACAGCGCGTCACCGACAGTGTCTACGAGAGCATGGAGCGGCTGGGCATCGACCACATCGACCTCATCAACGTGCACGACATAGAGTTCCAGGGCGACCTGCCTGGCGGGCTGCAGAAGGTGGTGGACGAGACACTGCCGGCACTCCACGAACTGAAGAAGAAAGGCGTGGTGGGCCATGTGGGCATCACCGACCTGCAACTGCCCAACCTGAAATGGGTCATCGAACACAGTGAGGAGGGGACGGTCGAGAGCGTGCTGAACTTCTGCCACTACACGCTGAACGACGATGCGCTCAGCGACTACCTCGACTTCTTCGAGCAGCACGGTGTAGGCATTGTCAATGCCTCGCCGCTGTCCATGGGCCTGCTGTCACAGCGCGGCGTGCCCGCATGGCACCCGGCTCCGAAGGCGCTGGTGGAGGCATGTCAGCGTGCCGTCGAGCACTGCAAGACGAAGGGCTATGCCATAGAGCGGCTGGCCGTGCAGTTTGCCGTCAGCAACCCTCGCATTGCCTCAACGCTCTTCTCGTCGGCCAACCCCGTCAATGTGCGCCGCAACATTCAGTGGGCCAACGAGGAACCTGACTGGCAGCTCGTCCAGGAGGTGAAGGACATCATCGGCGACCAGCAACGCGTCACCTGGCGTAACTCATAGCCGCTGTGCTTCGCGTTTCTCCGCGAAGCCACACAGCATGCGGCGCTTTTCCCGCCGCCATCTACTGTGTGCGGCGGTTTTGCCGCCGCCATCTACTGTGTGCGGCGGTTTTCCCGCCGCCTGTTTTCAAACACGAATAAAAATGAATGGATACACACAGCGTCTTGCTGACGGCAAGACCAAACGGTACGTTCAGTATCTGGAAATCAGCAACGACCCGGAGCTCATCGCCCAATATCGCAAATGGCACTCCGAAGAGTATAGCTGGAAGGAGATTCGCGACGGCATCCGCCAGGTAGGCATCCTTGAGATGGAGCTCTATATCATCGGCAACCATCTGGTGATGATTGTCGACGCTCCTGCCGATTTCGACTGGCAGGAGGCCATGGACCGCCTCGCCACACTGCCCCGTCAGGCAGAGTGGGAGGCGTTTGTCTCACGATTCCAGGGGTGCGCCGCCGATGCGCGTAGCGACGAGAAGTGGAAACCCATGGAGCGCATCTTCCGTCTGTACTAATCCTCGCCCTCTGAGGGGAACTCCATGAGGTAGGCCTTGATGAACCCGTCGATGCCGCCGTTCATCACGCTGTCCACATCGTGGGTCTCAAAGTTGGTGCGGTGGTCCTTCACACGCTTGTCGTCAAAGACATAGCTGCGTATCTGGCTCCCCCACTCTATCTTCTTTTTCCCCGCCTCAATCTTGGCCTGAGCCTCTAAGCGCTTCTTCATGGCGCGGTCGTACAGCTGGCTCTTCAGCAGCTTCATGGCGCGCTCCTTGTTCTTCGGCTGGTCGCGCGTCTCCGTGTTCTCAATGAGAATCTCTTCCTGTTCGCCGGTGTCAGGGTCAGTGTACCAGTAGCGCAGGCGCACGCCCGACTCCACCTTGTTCACGTTCTGCCCACCAGCACCAGAGGAGCGGAAGGTGTCCCAGGAGAGCTTGGCCGGGTCCACATAGACCTCGATGGTGTCATCGACGAGGGGACTGACAAAGACGCTGGCGAAGCTGGTCATGCGCTTGCCCTGGGCATTGAAGGGGCTGACACGCACCAGGCGGTGCACGCCGTTCTCACTCTTCAGGTAGCCATAGGCATACTCCCCACCCTCAATCTGCATGGTGACACTCTTGATGCCGGCATCGTCGCCATCGAGGATGTTGGCGATGGTCACCTTGTAGCCGTGGCTCTCGGCCCACCGCATATACATACGCATCAGCATCTGTGCCCAGTCCTGGGCCTCGGTGCCGCCGGCGCCACTGTTTATCTTCAGCACACAGTCCATGGGGTCTTCCTTCTGGCGCAGCATGTTCATCAGCTCCAGCGTCTCAATGGCCTTGATGGCCTGTGCATAGTCGTTGTCCACCTCCTGCTCGGTCACCATCTCTTCACGATAGAAGTCGAAGGCCAGCTGCAGCTCGTCGGCCTTCGTGCGGACATCCTGATAGCCGTCAATCCATTTCTTGATGCCGCGCACCTTCTTCATCTGTTCCTCGGCGCGTTTGGGGTCTTCCCAGAAGTCGGGAGCCTGCGTGCGCAGCTGTTCCTCCTCCAGCTCCACCTTTTTCTCGTCAATCTTCAAATAGTGACAGAGTTTATCGGCCCTGTCAAGCACATCTTTCAGTTGGTCTTGTGTAATCATGGGTGCAAAGGTACGAATAAGCAAGCGAAAAGCAAAAGAAAAACGCGTTTTTCTTTTGCTTTTCCGAGCGGGAGCGCTCGGCTTTGCCGCTTTTACCAAGCGAATGCGACTAAAAGAACCTTCGGCGGTAGCCAAAGGTACGAAGATGCGGCGAAAAACAAAAGGAAATCAAGAGAAGAAACAAGAAAGAGAGATTTCCCTAACGTTTTTTAGGGATTTTCCTACAAAGGAGTCGCAAAAATTATTTTATCTTTGCACCACGAACAACAAAACAGCAAAAAAGATGAAGAAGTTTCTGGTGATAATGATTGGCGCCGCAGTGATGCTCAGCAGCTGCGACACCTACGAGGCCGCCGGCGCCTACACCGGCAGTGCATTTGGCAACATGCTGGGCTCTGCCATCGGCGGCATCGCCGGCGGATGGCGCGGCCATGAGATTGGCTCGCTGGTGGGCACCGTGGGTGGTGCGGCCATCGGTGCGGCCGTAGGCAAGGCTACCGACGAGCGCCGTTATGAGGAGCGCGCGGCAGCACGCCGTCAGCGCCAGCAGCGCGCCGAGAGCAGGCGTCAGACCACCAACCGCGACCGGGGTGGCTACGACCAGGGCAGCTACAATCAGGGCAGCTACAATCAGGGCTATGACCAGAGTGGCTACGACGCACAGATGCGTGGCGACGACCGCATCGACTTCAACGGCGGTGGCAGCAGCAACGCCTACATGGGCAGCAGCACTGGCGAAGCCCTCGTCATCCGCAAGGCCGGGGTCTACGAGGAGCAGCAGAACGGCGTGCTCACACGTGGCGAGAAGTGTTCGGTCATCTTCGAGATTGCCAACACCACCAGCATGCCCGTCTACGACGTCTTCCCACTGGTAGAGGAGACCACGCGCAACAAGCACATCCACATCTCGCCCAACATGCGTGTGGAGAGCATCGCCCCGCACCAGGCCATCCGCTACACCGCCACGCTGTTAGCCGACAAGGGGTTGAAGGACGGCCTGATTGAGGTGCGCATAGGCGTAGCTCAGGGCAACAACATCGTCAACTCGCAGACACAAGTCTTCCAGGTACCCACCGCCAAGCGATAGCTCACGCCTCAGGTTCTCGACTACTGTAGGCATTGAGAACTAATCATCTGTTGGCCATCTATATAATAAGCTAACGCAGAATAATAGTGCACTAAGTGCACCTTTAGGGTCTAATTGGCTGAATTGCAAATCATTGGCTGGTGCACCAAGCTGTTTTTTCGAGCAGCATTGGTGCACCAGCCTCTTGTTTCGTGCACCAGGATATCGTAAAGTGCCGACTTATTGCAGCCAGGAGCTGAGTTATTCTCGTAAAGTGCCGAGTTATTGCAGCCAGGAGCTGAGTTATTCTCGTAAAGTGCCGACTTATTGCAGCCAGGAGCCGAGTTATTGTCATAAAGTGCCGACTTATTGTCAAATTCTCTCGAGAATTTGCGGCGATTTGACGTGTTTGCGATGCTGGTGGACCATCAGGTGCTCATAGGTGCACCATTGAGAACGGTTGGAGCACCTGCTATCGACTTGCAAGCCATACGCTTAAGGCCCAAAGGTGCACTTAGTGCACGATTTTTTGGCTGTTGGAATAAGTCAATGCTACATAACGCGAGAGGTCCAGGTGAGGTTGTGAGGGGCTGATGGGGCTCCATACAAATCCCCGAACCGCCAAAGCGATTCGGAGATTTGTTTAGCTCGTTCGACGAGAAGCTTTAGAAACCTTCCTCTTCCTCCTCGTCGTCCCACACATCGCGGCGGCGACGGCGGGCACCGGGTTCCTTGTTGCCTTCCTCGTCTACGCCACCATAGTCGATGCCTTTCTCTGATGTGACGCCGGAAGTGGCCAGGGCTGCCATGGGAAGAACGTCATGCAGCCAGACGGCTGGTTTCAGATATGTCTTTTTCATTGCCTTTTTTCCTCCTCTTTTTTATTTAATGACTACTTTCTTTCCATCTCTCACATAGATGCCCTTCGCCGGTGTCCTGACACTGCGGCCCTGCAGGTCATAGTAACGGTCATTGCCTGCAGCATCACGCTGATGGTCACGGATGCCAGTGGCGTCGCCGTCAACGAAGCTCATCGTGATGCGGGCACCAGCCCCCTGCTCCACCGAGGCCAGCACGTCGACGAAGTCGAAGTAGGCACGGAAAGCCTTCATCTTCGTCAGCCCCTTGGAGTACCAGAACTTGCTCTCGTTTAGGAAGAGGCAGTTCTCAGGCACCACCGTCTGGGCATGATAGGTGCCGCGGAAGGTGCCATACACCTCCTTGCGCGAGCCACTGCGCCCGTTGGTGAACTCGGCGATGGCACCCTCCTCATCGGGGTCGATGGTCACGCCGTCGACGGTAAACTCAGTGATGTCCTTCGATGTGCGGATGATGTAGGGGTTGTTGGCCATCAGTCCGTCCACGGCCAGGTTGGCATCATCGAAGAAGACGCTGATAGCCGTCCCCTCGTCGTTCATCTCGTGCTCGATATACTCTGCCAGCTCCACATCGCTGCCAAAGGCCTCCTTCACCTGTGCCTCCGTCATGTCAAACGGCAGCACCAGTGTGCTCCACTCATTGGCATTGATGGTGCGCAGCACCTTCACCTTTGCGTTTTCCTCACTGGCCTCAGGGACGGTGGTAGCGTTTTCATCAAGAGTGATACGTCCGTCATTAGTGGTGATGGTGAAAGTAGCATCCTCGGCATCATGGTCTACGGCCCAAGCATCAGTCAGCTTTATGTCCGACAGGGTGGCTGTCAGGTCTGTTCCCGTTGCCAGCGTTGCAGCAGCCTCAAGTGTAATCGTAAACAGCGGGCCACACTCCTCGGGAATGCTCTCATTGCCTGATGTGCTTACTACAGCGAAACGATAGGTATTGTCGGTCAGCTGATTGGAGGTGGTGCTATAGCCTGCAGCGAGGATAGCATCATCGGCAGTAACCACTGGCTCATCATATTCATCCTTCACAATCGTAATGCCCGCGGGAAGGGTCAGTGTGAAAAGCACAGCGCGGTAGCTTTCCCCAGAATTGTTGAGTACCACTTGCACCGGAGCGGTTTTTCCGGGCTGTATGCTCACAGTGGCCACTGTCAGACCGTCGGCCCAGGCTAAAGTGGCGAAGCAGAACAGGGCAAGTAAGCCTAAAACTATCTTTTTCATCTTTGATATACGTTTTATGTGTTACTGATGTTTTACTGAGGATCAAGCGACATGATGTTGCGAATAGCAGCACGTGCACCAGCATTGCCACCTGCCAGAATCTTATCAACTGTCGCCACGGCATCTGCCAAGGTAATGTCGTTATCTCCATTCACATCAGCAGCTACCAAGATGAACGATACGGGCATGCGCCCGAGAACATAGTTGATAATGGATGTGGCATCGGCCACCGAGATACGACCGTCGCCGTTCACGTCGCCCAAGGTCATCTCTTTGATGGTTAGCGTGGCGGTGCGGTCGCTGTGGTGAATCTGTGAACTGGTGCCGTATTTAACCAACTCCACATCTTTTACTATTACGTCATACTGGCCCAAGGCGACATTGTTAGCCACGACGATGGGGATGTTGACAACGGCGCCGCTGTTGCCTTGGATACGGGCAGTAGATGTGAACACAAACTGGTAGATGCCATTCCCCTGATTTGCCCCTTCAAGCCCCTGTGTGCTCACGCGGTCAGTCAGTGTCGCCAACAACTTGCCGCCGCCATCAGCCTGTACACTCACACCTTCGGGCAGCACTAGTTTGAACTCGAAGCCTTGAATGGCATCGGCGTTGGTCAGCTGGATGGGCAGCGTGACGGTGGCGTTTGGCACAGCGCCGAAGTCCTCACAGAACATCACATTGCCCAAAACCGTCACTAAGCATGAGGCCGATTTGCCGCTACCGTCGTTAGCCGTAGCCTTTACTTGGCAGGTGCCAGAGCCCACGGCTGTCACCAGCCCACTTTCACTCACCACAGCTACCGCCTCATTGGTGCTGCTCCAACTTATGCTCTTATTCGTGGCATTGTCGGGGGCAACGATTGCTGAAAGATTTAGTTTCTCACCAGCAACGAGTTCTGCCTCTGTCTGATTAAGGATGATGCTGCTGACAAATACGGGAGTGACAGTCACCTCGCACTGGGCTGATACGCCATTATGAGCGGTGCAGGTAATGGTAGTTGATCCCAAACTATTAGTAATGAGCTGTCCGTTGGCATCAATTGTAGCTACAAAACTATTACTACTCTGCCATGTCAAAACTGTAGAAGCTCGACTATCTGTTATAGTGGGTTCAAAGGTATAATTGTCTCCAATATGAAGAGTCAAGGATGGAGAGATGATTATAGATACTACATCCACTACGGTAATATTATAGGTGATTTCACTATTATAAGATACATTCTCGAATTGCGTATAATATTCAATATTCTGTTTAAATGTATAAATCCCAGTTTGGTTGGCAGTTAATTTATAAGCATAGTAATATCTTGATGGAACATTTATATATGAACTTTTATATGCATAATACTGAATCGGTTCTATAAGGAAACTTGACGCATCGGAGATTTGATAACTTGCCGACCCATTATGAACAACCTTTCCTATGGTACCTGGAGCAGATACTGATAATACTTTTGTTGGTGTTATTCCAAGATCGCTAACTGGATTAATTGTGTACGGAATGCCTTTAGTGATAATAACATCAAGAGTCACATAATTGTCAGCAGCATATATTGAAACTGTTGATGCAATGGTACTCAGCATTAAACATAATATGATCTTTTTCATATTCTACTTTTGGTCTCCTTGTTCCCAGATTTGGCCTTTAATTAATTGTTGTTTATTTAAAAAACGGCATAAAAAAGATGTGGGAACTATACTCCTTACTCGTCCCACAGTTCGAGGCTCTCGCATGCCCACCAAAGTTGAACGAGCAAGCATAGAACCCACAATGATATGAATACAATACTCCCTTGCAAAGCATAAGGAGTAACTGTAAAAACACATCATGCGGGCATCTACCCTCGCTATGTCCCAGACTTTGGTGAAATTTGCGAGATTTCGAACTGTCAAGAACAAAGCGTCGCAGTAAACGCCTTTTTATATGTCGTGGCTCTCATGGAGTGTCGGCCGTCCGGACGGCTCGCGCTTGATAGAACTCTGAGAGTCGGGGCAAAGATACAAAAAGTTTAGGAGACCACAAAGCAATACTTAGTTAATTATACATTTAATCGTTTGAAAATCAATGAGTTACATTAACAATATATAACTAATAAAATTTGGTCAAGTGCCTGATTTTCAATAACTTAGTAGTCCGTTACAACACTAAGTTTATGAATAGAATATCAGAAGCACTCGACCAATATACGGGCATATGCAAGGAGGCCATCGTTGACTCCGCTGCAAAG
>Ga0310691_10008354_pt1 | contig 10644 bp, 8 predicted proteins | sample 176DNAGHGlowgp2_FD_203887 | JGI IMG/M metagenome (GOLD analysis project Ga0310691, IMG submission 203887) | Sheep rumen microbial communities from Palmerston North, Manawatu-Wanganui, New Zealand - 1766 DNA GHGlow gp2 (v2) (version 2) | ecosystem: Host-associated > Mammals > Digestive system >... | reverse complement strand
AGTTGTGAAAAGTTGCTTGGCATGATAGTGTATAAAAACTATCATCCAAAAGACTTTGCGGATTTACATGATTGCAAGGGCGTCGTGTACAGTTTGCTTAATTTGAAAGAAGACTTTGTTTCTGATAGAATAGCACGACTGGAGTCAGAAAACGAGAGAAAACGCGAATTACAAGAGAAGCATCAAATGGAACGTCACCTGAAGGAGTCCGAACTAAGGTTGATTTATTTAGAAGAGTATAGGGCGCGTCTTAGCTATTCATTGCAAAACTGGAAAGTTGGGGATAGTAGTTACTCGACAAAAGATATAGCTGCCAACGATAAATTGTTTGAGAAACTTATCGGTAACAGTAACCTAAAGTACACATACACAGAGCGGGATTATTATAATGGCCTACAGACAAAGCAGGGAACTGCAAACATAGCGTTTACGGATGTGGAGAAGAGCGTCAATTCTGATAATACGTATCATGAGAGATTGGATGCATTAAGAACAACTTTTGAAGAACTGGAGAAAGCTGAATTCATTGATATAAGGAAAGAGGATATCCGTTCACAGACGCTTAGTCAACTGATGGGCAGCATTGAATATGGTTCAAATGAAAAATACAAGGCTCTGGAGGTTCCAAAGTTGATAGAGTTTTTAGTGGTGAAGGGGTATATTGATGAAAACTACTACGATTATATCTCCTACTTCTACGACAATTTTGTAGATGCACATGATTGGGATTTTGTTTTAGATTTGAAATTAGGCAAGACACATCCATATGATTATCACATCAATAATGTGGAATCTTGTCTGGAAGATATTCCTAATTCTGTATATCGGAAGAATGCGATACTGAATATTGACTTGCTGGATTTTCTGGCTCAAAATCAGACCGATAGGCTAAATTTAGCGAGGTTGCTTGTCATACTAAGAACGGCTGTGGAGGGAAAGAAATATGACTTTCTGGCAGACTATTACCAAAAAGGAAAGTGCCAGGATGTGGTGTTTGAACAACTGTACAAACAGCACAAAAACCTTTGGAAGGCATTTGAGAGTCACGATGACGACAAACTAAGTCTGAAATTAAGTTGGTTTAAGTATGCAGAGAAAGAGCAAAGTAGTGAAGCAAGCCAGAAATGGTTATCAAAACACTTTGCGTTCCTGACTGACCACCTGTTGGATATTGGTGAGGAAGATTGGGTAGAGTTAATAGAAGACGGGAACTATGAGTTTGAGGAGTTGACGGGGGCAAATGAAAAGATATTGAAAACTGTCGCAGAAACAGACTCTTATACGCTGACAAACCTGAATGTGATAGTCTTGGCATCATGTCTGTTGGATATGAGTCTTGACTCAGTTTCATATAGACTTGTGAAAGAAACTGAGTGTAACGAGATGATTGAGAGGATAGAAGGCAATTTAGGTAGTTGCTTAAAGAATGTATTCTCTGCGCCTGAGTCGGAGAAAGAGGGAGAGGAAACAATTATTGGAATATTGTTGTCGCCAAAGGCTAAAGAGGATGAAAAAATAGCATACCTGCAGAAACAACAGAATAAGATTTGGCTAGATGCTCTTGAACAGAAGGAAGTGAAATCATTGGCTTTAAGGTGTGATGTGATTGAGCCAACGTGGGCGAGCATAATCTATTACCTGAATAATGTCAGTGAACATGTTACAGATGATGTGCTTGTAGCCTTTATACAGAGACATGATGACGAACTGGCCGAGCAGGTAGTGCCGCAAGAACGAGAGGATGATGAACGTATGCTGTTAAGATTGCTGATAAAGAGCAATGTACTGACCTTTGGAACTTATAGTAAAATTGTTAATAAGTTCACTAGGTGGAACCTAACAGGAATATCAGATGTGGAAGAGAGAAGGGTTCTACTTATGATAGAAAAGGGGATGTTGCATTTCCAAGAAAGAAACACTGAGGATTTGCTGAACAATTATTCTGGAAATGCGGTGGTAGTCTATTTGTTGAAGAACAAACGTGAGTTCTTAAGTGAGCCCGAAAAGGTGGATTATACTACTGAGGTGGCAATAGGCTTATTGAAATCTGGATTAAGTTTGACGGATAAGGCTGCTGTGATTGCGTGCTTTAAGAAGGAGATATTGAATGAGGATTTGGCCAACGAGATAATTGGTATACTGAAGGTAAAAGAGATAGGGCTCGTCTATGAATTCTTACTGAAAGTAATGTCGTTGTCTAATAAGACAGATGAAAAGATGGTTGTGCTTAATTATACGTTGGAAAAGAATGACTTTGATGAGGCTGCTATCACGGCTTTGTTGAATACTTTGCCTGGGAAGTTAAAAGAAATTGCAGAAAAGGGCAAGAAACCTGAATTGCCAGATACGCCAGAGACAAAGAGACTGGTGGAATTGCTTAAAGCGAAAGACTATATATCATCGTTCTCTGAGTCCAAGAATGGGATCAGGGTTAATACTAAGTTGAAGTGATATGATGACACAGGAAGAGATGAAGCAAATCTAGAACTTGTTGATGCATTGGTAAGGGCGATGGGTTATGAACTGCGATTCTTGGTTCATGGTTAAGGGCAACTTACGGTGAATGGTTCAAGGTTAATGGTTAAGAAACTATAATTATTGCATGTATAATTAAATAATCTGACCGAGAATCGTTAATTTTGTAAGGTTAAGTATTTTTTAATATCGAAAATGAAATAATAATGATAAAACGAATTACAATAAGAGATTTTTTCTCTTTTAGTGGTATTACCACTATAGAATTTAACTCTGGCGTAAATCTGCTTTTGGGTATTAACGGAAGCGGAAAAACATCACTGATTAATGCCTTAAGATTGTTGTATGAGGGCGTTTGTGGTGACGGCGTGGAGAAATTGGTCCAGGAACAATGGGGCGGTTTTGACCAAATAGTAAATGTGAATGGTGACAGGACGGCGCCTTACTGCCAAATTACGTATGAATTCGACCCAACGATGGTAAATAGGATTAATACTGCAGCAGGTTTCAAATCCACGATTATGTATAGCATCACTATTCGTCCATCGGGGACTAATTATACCCTAAGTGAAAAAATCTGGACTGAGCATCAGAAGAAAAAAAATTCTAAGTTTATCTATCTTGATTTTAGTAATGGAAGGGGGGAGATAAGCATAAAAACTGAAGAGGGTATAAGTTTCCAAAAGTACGAATCGAACGAGGTGTCGGGTCAGGAACTTGTGTTAAAGCAAATCAATGACCCCAATCGCTTTTTGCCAACATTCACACTTCGAAAGGCTATAGAGACAATGGCAGTTTATAACAACTTTGAGGTGGGTGAGAACAGCCGCCTCAGAAGACCTGCCGATTTTTCAACAAGCACTAGATTGAAAAAGAACGGCGAGAATCTGACGCAGATGTTAAACGAACTGAAATTGAATCACTCGTTTGATTTTGAGAGACTGGAAGGGGCTTTTCGTAATGTCAGTCCATCATATAGGGAGATTGTAATAAGTAACCTCTATGGACAATCCTATCTTTCTTTGAGGGAAAAGAATCTGAAAAAAACTATCGGTGCGCTGCATATTAGTGACGGATCGTTGCGTTATTTGCTGCTGGAATGCATTTTTTATAACCCTAACAGAGGATGGCTGGTGGCAATTGATGAACCCGAGAGAGGATTGCATCCTGATATGATTAAATCGGTAGGTGATATGCTAAAGTTGGCTGCAAAGGAGTGCCAGATAATCATCGCCACCCATTCTCCGCATCTTCTCAATCAGTTTGAATTGGAAGATATTATCGTCTTTGAGAAGGATGAAGAGAATAAGACGGTCGTGAAGAAGGTGTCTGAGGATGATTTTGAGGAATGGGAGGGTGATTTCCTACCTGGACAGATGTGGCTGAGAGGCTTGATAGGAGGAAAGAGATGGTAAACTTAAATATCATTGTGGAGGGTGGCACGTTCGACCCTAATGCAGGCGAAGATACGTTCAATAATGTTGAAGCGCTTAGGGAATCGTTGAACAAGTTTTTCTCTCGTCTCCTTAAACGCGACGATATTAGTGTGCGAGTAGATGTTGGTGCCGGTTACCGGAACGCCACCAAAATGTTTGTTAAAAACACAAAAGAGCATTATCTGTATGTGGACTCTGATGACGCTGATACAAGCAAATGGTTCAGTAAATTGGACAATCCTGACCCTAGTAGGGCCATTATCATCCCAGCTGATGCCAAGGACAAAGTGTTCTTCATGATCCAGGAGATGGAAGCTTGGTTTCTGAAACAGCCAGATTGTCTTGACAGATGGGGAGTAGGGCAAGGTTATATCAGACAGAAGCAAGGAACTGAAATAGCTTCAGACAACCAAATTGCAGGGAAGGATATTGAGAGCCTGTCGGAACCTTCTAGGATTGTGGGCGTCATTATTCAACGGTATTTTGAAAGAACTATGCCTGACGGCAAAAAGAAAAAGGTAAAATATGGCAAACTAAAGTCGGCTCCATCCATCCTTGACAATCTTGACGAACAGGCTCTTGTCGCCATAGACAATGAGTTGTGTCGTTTCAAGGTTATGTTCTTGTAAGTTTATTCCTTATGGCGCTAAAAATTGATTGGAATCCAAGATGATATCAAGAGATAACTCGGGATGTGCCGATAGACGTGTTGAAAATGGTGGCAGAGATATCGTCTTATAAATGATAGGAGAAATATGTAATGATGAAGCTAACAAACCTGTTTGTTCAGAAATATAAGAATATCCAAGCTGGGCTATTGGTATTCCCGAAGTGCGGATATACTGCGCTTGTAGGAGAGAATGGATCTGGTAAAAGTAACTGGGTAGAGGCTGTTGCAGCGGTCATTCAGCATTTATTGGGATTTAAAGCTCCAACTTTTAAATACACATTAAGACTGGCAGGAAATAAGAAGATAGAATTTGATGGGAGAAACATAATACCATCGGATAATGGTAATCCTGTAGACCTTAACACATTGGAACTGCCAGAAAAACTGATAGCATGCTATAGTGGTGAGGATCTGAGAATGTGGAATAATATCCTGAATGACAGTTATGCCCATTATTTTGCTAGCTCTTCAATGAACACCATAACAGAACCAAAGGTTATCTACATTAACAAATATCAATGGGGCATCGCCTTACTTGTACTCCTTTGTTCAGATGATGATGAAGTAAAGAGCTTTATAAAAGAAATGTGGGGAAGCGAAATTCCATTGAATCAGATAAAGGTTGAAGCGACTATAGACAATAATGCCCTGACTCATTATAATGACCATAACGCGCAGTTGTTAGCAAGAACCTTGCAGGCTAATCCTCTATATGTTAATGCCATTAAAATATTGAACTTTGGATTAGTTGGGGCATCAAACCTAATCAGATGCAGAAGACTGTATTATCTACTATATGCTCTGTCGATGCCAGTAGCTAATGGCGGTGCTATTAGGATGCAGAAAGCGATAACGAGTATTAATATTGAGACTGATAGCGGACTGAAACTGGCAGACCTAAGTGAAGGTCATAAGAAACGTATATTAGTGATGCTGATGACGAGGATCTTAGGTGACGAGCGCACAATGTATCTGCTGGACGAGCCAGATGCACATGTGGACGTTATGGCCAAAAACAAAATAGTGAGTATAATAGAGACAGCAAAGGGCTATACCATATTGACTACACACTCGCCGCTGATGACCAGCGTGATGAAGCCTGAGGCAGTACAAACAGTCAATGAAGGAAATGTTGTAGAAGAAGAGTGGGCTAGCGTGGTAAATCACCTTTCTGCCAATAGAATAACGACTATTGACAATTTCCTTTTCTCATTCAACAAAAAAGTAATTATAACAGAAGGGCCGTATGATATCAAGTATATTCGGCAAGCCGTAAAGATACTAAAAGATAAGTATCCGCAGTATGAAAAGATAGAGAAGGTGGCGGCTTTTTGCATTAACGGGACAGGCGGCATGGATTTCTTTCTGAAAAACTCTATGAAATCAGTAGTGAAATTCTTTGAGAAGGTTGTATTCTTGCTGGATAATGACGAAGCCGGACGTAAAGCAGAGCAAGTTATTACTGGTTTTGTTAATGCCAATCATGTAACCACAATAGAGCATGTATTGTATGCTGATCAATACAAGCGACCAATGAAACATGATTTCCTGATAGAGGATTATTTCCCAGCTAAATGTTATAAGGGCAAGACAGAAGAAATAAAAGACATTGATGTCAAAGGGTATCCAAAGTATTATCAGATTAAAGTAATTAAATCCTTTGAAACACCAATCAAGCAATACTTAGAAGATCATTATACAGACAAAGAGTTTAACTCAAAGGTATATGCAAATTTCGTGCCCTTGCTTGATCAGATTATTCTGAAACTGGGGCTTTAACAAACAAAAGACATTAAATGGAACAGTTATATTTTAAGAGTGCACTTAACAGGGCTGTCGATCATATTCAGTCAATAGAAAGACTGACCTATGACGGAAGTGTTGTGGAACTTTGCAAGATATTGTTGGTGAAATTCTACTATGAGAAGAAGAATCGATTCTTACTTAGCGTTGAAGCTGTTGAGCGATATTTAGGCACTAAAATGTGGGATGAAGCATATGAAGAGTTATATCGCTCGTATGTTCCTTTAAACCTATTTAAGGGATGGGATAAACTTTCTATTAGCAAGCAATCATTCGAAAATGTTGTGCAGGAGCTTAGCATTGTAAATATGTATCAGGGAGATGGCATGGAATATGGTAAAGAATTTACGATGTTCTTAAGATCTCAATTGGGTGGCTATTATCGAGATAATTCAACTCCGGCCGTGCTTGCCAAATATATATTGGATGCTATTAACTTAGAAAATGTTCATTCTGTATTTGACCCTTGCTGTGGACTGGGCGGCTTTTTGATAGAAGCCCATACAAGAAAGGGAAAACAGATGAAGTTGTCAGGCTGCGATATTGACGTGAATATGGTGAATATTACAAGGCTACATCTGAAAATCTATGGATATGAGGGAGACCGATTCTTTACAGATGATTTTACAGGCCCCAAAGAATCATATCAAGGGGAGATGTTTGATTGTATATTAGCTCATTTACCGTCAAGGAAGATGACATATAGTATGGCTGGTGGAAGGTATTCATATTTTATGAATAGACAGTCGGATGAGAGTCTTTTTATAGGAAGAATACTGCGCATGCTTACGCCCAATGGTATCGCAGCCATCATAGTTTCGAACGATTTGATGGATAGTAAAAAAGAAGCCGACATCAGAGAAGAGATATTTAAGATGGGTGAGCTTATCAATATCACAAGGTTTGAGGATATGCCAGATGAAGATGACCCTACGAGATTGATAACCTATCATATATTGTTTATAAGAAGTAAACATGGTAACTCTTGTCAAGATGTTACTGCCACGCTTTTCGAGGAGAACGCATCAAAGCAGATAATAGAGAAATCGGCAGCATGGCTAAAGAATTTGGATAAATCGAATTGTCAAATGCCAAATAATAGTATATACTTTAAACTGGCAGCGAGGGATGAATGGAATATTTCTCTAATGTTTGTAAGAAGCGAGATTAGTAAGAGATATCCGGCTGTGAAACTGGATGATATTGTATATAAAAGGCGAGAAAGGGTAAATATTGAGGATTATAAGGAATATAAACTGCTAAGGGTGAGGAGCAGAGGCCTAGGCGTAGAGGTTAAAACGAAAGAAGACGGTAATGATATACCAGGCGACAGGTATGCAGCCTATCGTGGGGACTTGATTATATCGTCGTTTGAGGCAGATCGTGGTGGTATTGGAATCGTGCCAGAAGAGTGTGATGGTGGCCTTGTTATCAAAGACTTATATGTGTTTGAAATAGATAAAAGTAGGGTGAATCCTGACTATTTGGCGCTGGTGTTGTGTAGTGACCAAGTGCAAAAGCAGTTCCAGAAGATGAACAAAGGAAGGTTTGCGTTGGCGAGACTTTCATTTAAAAAAGTGTTGTCTGTGTTGGTACCATTACCCGATATGAGTACTCAGAGGATGCTGGCTAGGAACCTGCAGCGGTATATCAATAAAGCTCAGAAAGCGGAAGAGGAGCTGAAGGAGGGAAGAAAGGAGTTCAGCAAGATGTTGTTTGGGGATGAGAAGTGATATATGGAACGACAAAGATAAGTAGTTAAGAAATAGGGAGGAGGAAATGATGACAGTTCGGAACCTGATCTGGAATCATAAAGCAGACGAAAATCAGAGTGATATGATGACGGCGAATCATAGACGGAAAAGTTTGGGAACGCGACACAGAGGTGTGTGGTGACCCTAGGATTTGGTTTCCGATGAGGGTGACGTATCAGCGGGAGATGAAGATGAAGGTGAAGGCGGAGCTGGACAGGCTGGAGATTGAGAACTTTGTGCCGATGAGGTATAAGATGGTGGATGATGGGTCGGAGATTCCTCGGCGGGATTTGGTGCCGGCTATCAATAACCTGATTTTCGTGAGGTCGACACAGGAGCGGATCAGTGGGTTGAAGGCGTCGAACGAGGTGCTGGAGGGGGTCGCCAGTGTGGCGATTGCGTCTGGGGGCTGCAGAGTTTCGGCTTCTCCGCTCCCTACAAGGTGCTCGACGAGAAACTGGGCTACACCGGACAGAACGTCTACGAGCAGGTGAAGAAACTGTTAGGTTAATTGACAATTGACAGTTATGGAAATCAAAACCATAGGCATAGCCAGCGACCACGCCGGCTATGCTCTTAAGCAGTTTGTCAAACAGTACCTCGACGAGAAGGGCATGGCCTACAAGGACTATGGCACCTACAGCGAAGAGTCGTGCGACTACTCAGACTTCGGTCATGCCCTGGCCCGAGGCATCGAGGATGGCGAGGTGTTCCCCGGCATCGCCATCTGTGGCAGCGGCGAAGGCATCAACATGACGCTCAACAAGCATCAGTCCATCCGTGCCGGCCTGTGCTGGATACCGGAGATAGCCCACCTCATCCGCCAGCACAACAATACCAACGTGCTGGTGATGCCCGGCCGTTTCATCGACGAGGCTATGGCCCGCAAGATCATGGACGAATTCTTTGCCACCGAGTTTGAAGGCGGACGCCACCAGCGCCGCATCGACAAGATTCCTGTCCAATAAGAACTATCTGGAAGCATTAATAGAAATGGCGGACAGTCAGACGACAGTCCGCCATTTTTCTTTAAATTCGGAAAGCGCAGCAATTTGCGATGAAAATATATAGCCCTGGACCGGGAAAGTTGGTCATGCCTACCAAGTCAATCCATTTACTCATTGTCTTGTCCTTTTATATTTCTTTTGATTATTTGTCTCATCCAAACTGGAGCTAAAAGCAAATCGTGTTCTATAGTGTCCTTTTCGGGTGTTTCGGCCAGCAACTTTGCAATCTGCCATTCATCTTCTTGTGTGATGTTTTTTTCGCCGATGCTACGCAATGCCTGTACCAGTTCTTGCATTAACTTCCCTCTAAAGGCAAAATTCCTTGGTGCTCCATGTTTTAAGGTAACAGTCCTATTTCCAAGACTCAGTTTTCTACCAGAGCCGGTAGTCAGAAAACTTATATTCATGGGAACCTGGGTAGAGAATCCGAGACGATTTGCCGCAGTGGCTCCCGTAGGAATGATTACAGCCTTATCTCTTTTGGCAATCTCTGTCACCAGTTCAAAGGCGGAAGGGTATAGGATGCCGAAGTGAGTCTTACGTGCCTTGACATAAACCCCCTTTGCTATACGGCTGATAAGCCCTTCACGCTCAAAGATTGCCAACAGTTTGGTGACATACTCCACATCATATTGTGGAAAGGAAGACACGAAGTAAACCTCTCCAAACTTGCTATGGGCAATCTTACTCTTAATCTTGTTAACTACAGCGTCTTGCATATAGATAATGATTTGATTTTGGTCGGAATGATTACAAATATTTCCGACTGCAAAGATATTTTTTCTTTCAAATAACAATGTATTTTCCCTTAAAATTAAGTTTTCTTGGCTGAAAAAGGCGAGTTTGTTATCATTTGAACTACATTTCCATAAGATTTTGTTTGTTGATACAGACATTATGCCTCCGAATAACTCTGGTAAAATGGATCAGCAGAACCGTCCCCATGATTCTTTGTTCTATCATTTATTCAGTAGTTGTTCAATGGCGGCGACTACTGCACTCGGATTAGAGGGCCAGGGAGCACCCCCGGGGACGAGTCGCCCTGTGGTATCTACAAGTCGGTAGGTGGGGAAACCGCTCACCTCCAGATAACGCTCGATGGCACTTTCCTGTGTTTTAGGCAAGTTGTAGTGAATAGCATTGTCGGTGTCAAGATGATTCTGGCGGATGTAGATGCGCCATGCCTCATCAGGACTGTTGTTGCAGAAATAGAGATAGACGACGGGCTTGCCTTCCAGCATCTTCTTTAAGGCTGGCACATACTCCATTTGGCCACGGCAAGGACCACACCATGTGCCCCACACATCCACATAGATGACATATCCGCGGAATGGTGCTGTGATGTGCTCGAATAGTTCTTTCCCGTCAGAGATGTCCTTCAGTTCTTCTTCTGGCACACGCATTGAAGCGGGAGAGCCTGCTTTTGGTGCCACCACTTCTTGATGTTCATTCTCGGCCAGGAAGTCCATGATACGTTGATTAGCATTGTCGATGGCTTG
>Ga0310691_10008352_pt1 | contig 10645 bp, 6 predicted proteins | sample 176DNAGHGlowgp2_FD_203887 | JGI IMG/M metagenome (GOLD analysis project Ga0310691, IMG submission 203887) | Sheep rumen microbial communities from Palmerston North, Manawatu-Wanganui, New Zealand - 1766 DNA GHGlow gp2 (v2) (version 2) | ecosystem: Host-associated > Mammals > Digestive system >... | reverse complement strand
AAACAGCCGAGAAGGACTACGAACCGGCCGGCTACACCGTCGAGGAATGGGACGCGGCCGCGGGCACATGGGGAACGCCCGTCTCATGCGAGGGCGGGAGCTTCGCGTCGCCGTCCGGAACGGGGTGGCCCAGCCGCCGCATCACCTGGCGCTGGACCGTCTCGCGCGGCCTCCGCACCGCCGCCGACTACGACGTGGGCGACTACGTGAAGGAGAATCTCGTCCTGCACGTCGACGGCATCCGCAACGTCGGCCCCGACAAGCCGCACGGCGAACTTCTCATGCTGTGGCGCGACCTCTCCTCGCCCGCCGTCTCCGACAACAACGTCGGCGTCTTCACGACGAGCGCCGCCGACACGGCACGCACGTGGCTCTCCGACGGCTTCTACTTCGGCGGCGGGACCTACGCCGGATTCGTGCAGAAAATCGCCTTCACCAACACGGCCACCGCGCAGGTCGTTTGCGACGTGGACCTCGACGCCCTCCGCGCCAATGGCGACACGGTGAGATTCCCGCATTTCCTCAGCGCGGACAGCGGCGACATCCTCAACCTGTTCTACCACGCCTACGCATCGAAAAGCGAAAACTACCACCGCATGTGCTTCAACCCCAACTTGGTCCAGGCCTACGTCACGGACTGGGACGGGCGCTACTTCACCGGCATCCGGGACGGCCTCACGGCGAAAGTGTTCCAGACGGCCCGTTCGGACGAAGGCCACACGGACATCCGCTCGAAAACGTCCGGCTCCCCCATCGGAACGCGCTCGCTCTACCTCGGCACGGGGCTTGCGGACAAATCCCTGCGCTGGCTGACCGGCACGATCCATGCGGTCCGCGTCTACGACCGGGCGCTGACGGACGACGAACTGGCGCAAAACCGCGGCGTCGACGAGGCGCGCTTCTTCGGCAACCTCCCCGTCACGAACGTCGTGGTCGCGGCCGGCGACTACGACACCCAGGCCGAGGCGCCGGGGGCATACGAAGTGCAAGGCTCCTGGACGTTCTCCGCGACCGACGCCACGGATGCGGAAACCGGCAAGCGGGTGCGCCTGGCCGGATACAAGCTCTCCGCATGGGATGCCGCGACGGGAGACTGGGCGGCCAGTTCCTTCGTGGACGAACCGACCTACACCTACGTCGCCGGTTCTTCCCCGGACAAGGTTCGGCTCACGTGGGATTGGTCCCCCCAGGCCTTCGTGCTGGTCTTCCGTTGATTTGCCCATGGAACGCATCGATCCGAAAGCCGCCGCCGCGGCCGCCCTGCTCGCCGCGTCGTGCGCAGCCGCCCTCGCGGCCGAGCCTGGGCCCGACACGCTCATCGCGCACCAGGGCGCGTCGCGCGACGCGCCGGGCAACACCCTCCCGGCCTTCCGGCTCGCCGTGGAGCGCGGCTTCGGCTTCGAGTGCGACATCAACGTTTCGACCGACGGCAAGGTCTTCACCTTCCACGACGACACCCTCTCGCGCACGACGGGCGGCGCCGACAAGCGCCGCACCGCCGACCTCGCGTGGGACGAACTCGAAGCGCTCGACGCGGGGAACTGGGGGCCGTGGAAGGGCTCGCGATTCGCGGGCACCCGTCCGGCGCTGCTGGAGGAAGTCCTGGAACTCGCCCGCGACGGCCGCTGGATCTACCTTGACACCAAGCCGCGCCCCGAAATCGTCCCGCTCGTTGCGCGCGCCCTGGCCGCGCAGGACCGCGCCAACGCGGGCAACGTCCTCTTCATCGCATCCAGCGAGGAAATCTGCGCCGCCTACAAGCGGGCGCTGCCCGAATACAAGGTATTCTGGATCTCCTTCACGCGCGGGCGCGTCGGCCAGCCGCACAAACCGCCGGCGCCGCCCATCGCCGCCGAAGAAGTCGTGGAGACGCTCCGGCGCGTCGGGGCCGACGGCGTGGACATGCAGTTCGACCCCTCCGTCCACGACGAGGCCTACATTCGCGCCGTGCACGACGCCGGATTCGAGTTCCACGTCTGGACCGTGAACGACCCCGCGCTTGCGCGCCTCGCCTTCGATCGCGGCGCCGACAGCCTCACGACCGACTGCCCCGACGCACACCTCGCCGCCCCCGGCAACTAGCGCTTGCAGGTCAAGGACGCGCCCGATGCGCGCGAGACCGCCGCCCAGACCTTGGCCCGACCGCCAAAAATCGACCGAATTCTCGCGAGATATTTCATTGATTGATAAGATATATTTCGCATAGAATTCGGTTCGATCTTGGGGCGTTCCCGGGCTGGCCCGGAGGCGGGGGTTCGGCGAAGAAGGAACGGGAGAGCGAACCGGCCCGCCGACTCGGAGAAAAGAATCAAAGAATCGAAGAATCGGATGCGCTCGCTTCGCTCGCTATTTGGCGAACCTCTGGACAGGACGAACAGACTGCCCGTAGTAGCGGCGGCCGTAGTCCGTGCCGCGGCGGCCGGAAGCGAAGCGGAGGCGCCAGGCGAGGTAGGAAGTGCCCTCGCTAGGGACGGACGACCTGTAGTAGCCGTCCGAACCGGCACTGCCGAGCGAAGTCCCGTCGCCGTAGCCGGCGGCGGGGAGGAAGATACTCGCGGAGGAATACGCCCCACGCCCGCGCACGAGGTACCCCTCGGACCCGTTTTGGGTTGTCCACGTCCAGTCGCAGTTGATACGGAGCGCATCTAGTTCCCAGCGGGTCGGCATGCGCCACGCGCCACCCCAATGCACGTGCGCCGCGTCGTGCGCGGGAGCAAGCACGCCCGTAGAAGTCAGCCAGCCCGATCGTTTGAGTTCCGATTCGCTCTTTCCGTAGGTGGGCGTGTTGGCCTCAGAAAACGAAAAGTTCCGGTTCGATCCGTCGCTCGCGACCCATGCGTCGCCCTCGCGCCGGTAACCGACCGTGTCGCCCCACCAGAAGTAAAGCCCGTCGTTCTCCGGCTTGTCGGCTCCGATGTTGGTCGTCGCCCAATACGGCCCGCCTTCCCAGAGTTGCACGCCTTCATGACCGTTGTCCGTCACGCGTCCGGCCAGAGGGGCGGCGGTCTCCAGACCGCCGTTCGCTCCCACGGCGGACTGGAGTCCGCCTCCCCTTTGTGGCTCTACCGTTGCCAAGAGGCGGAAGCCGAAGAGCCTGTCGCGGCCGCCGGGGATGTGCCTGAGCCGGTACGCTGAGCGGCAGCCTCGCGGGAGGTCCCAATAGCTCCCTCCGCGAAGGACGCGGCCGCCCAAGGCCCCTCCTGTCGGATCGGTCACGGCTCCGCGTTGATAGTTACCGAACCAGTCCGCGCACCATTCCCACACGTTACCGTGCATATCGTAGAGACCCCACGCGTTCGCGCGCTTCTGCGCGACCGGATGGGTCTTGTTGCCGCTGTTGCCGTCGTACCAGCCCATCTCGTCGAGGTTGCCGCTCCCGCCGTACGCGCCGGTCGTCCCCGCCCGGCAGGCGTATTCCCACTGCGCCTCGGTCGGCAATGCGAAGCGCCAGCCCGCCGGGGCCTTCGCGTTGAGTTTGCTGAGGAAGTCCTGACAGTTGTTCCATGAGACTTTTTCGACGGGATAATTGTCTCCGACCTCGTTGTACGACGGGTTGGCGCCCATGACCTCCTGCCACAGCCCCTGCGTGACCTCGGTTTCGCCCATGTAGAAGCCCTTCGTGAGCGTCACGCGGTGCTGGGTTTCGTCATTGTCGCGGTCCTTCTCGCTGGAAGGCGAACCCATCTGGAACGAACCAGGCGGACACCAGCGCAGGGCGATCTCCTGCGACCCGACGCGGACCGTCGTGCGGGTGCCGGCCAGAGGGGCGGCGGTCTCCAGACCGCCGTTCGCTTCCACGGCGGACGGGAGTCCGCCTCCCCTCTGCGGCTCGCCGGGACGGCTCGCCCCACCCTGAGCTCCCACGGCGGACTGGAGTCCGCCTCCCCTCTGCGGCTCGCCGGGACGGCTCGCCCCACCCTGCGCCGCCTTTCGCTCCGCTTCCGCCTTGGCTTCCGCGATTTTCATCTTTTCCGCCTCCGCTTCGCGCTTGAGCGCGAGGGCGGAAGCATTTTGAGGCTGATAGCGTAGGGCTTCCTTCGACTGGACAAGTACGGCATCCCAGTCTTCGCGGATTTTGGCGGCTTCGGCGAGGGCGACCGCTTCCGCGGCCTTCGCCGCCGCGCGCTCGGCGGAGGCAGAAGAAAACGCTTCGTCGTAGAGGCGCTTCGCTTCTTCGCATTTCGTTTTCGCCTCGGCGTATCGGCTCCGGGCGAGAAGGCGGTCCGCGTCGGAGCGCGCGGTCTCCGCCGCGCCGAGTTTCGCCTTGGCGTACTTCTCGGCCTCGGCGGAGGCGAGGTCGGTTTTCATCGCGTCGATGGCGCGCAACGTGGCGTCGATTGCCTCGCGAATCGGGGCGTTTTCCTCGATCCACGCGACGGCGGCGGTGATCGTGGCGGAATACTTCTCGGCCGCCGGGAGGTCGTTCGCCTCGGAAAGGGCTTCGAGCGCGACCTTGGCTTTTTCGAGCGCGTCGAACTGCGTCTTGAACTCGCCGTCGCTCCACTTGCGGTATGCGGAAACGTCGCGCTCCTGCCGGATGGCGGCGGCCTTGAGACGGACGATTTGCGCCTCGTCCTTTGCGGCGGCCGCGCGCGCACGTCGGCCCTTTTCTTCCGCCTCGCGCGCGGCCTTTTCCTCAGCTTCGAGCGCGGCGGAAATGCGGACGTCGAGCGCGGAAACGGCGGCGAGAAGCGCGGCCGATTCCGGCGAATCGTCCGGCTCGAACCGCTCTCGCCGGGCGTCGAGCGCGTCGAGCGCGGCCGTGCGCGCGGCGCGCAACTCCGCGACCGAAGCGCCATCGGGAGGAAGGGCAAGGTGGGGCGAGGCCTCCGGCCGAGCCGTGACGGCGGACGGAGCGGAAATGCTTGCCACCGGATCGTCCGTATCGGCCAGGGGGGCGGCGGTCTCCAGACCGCCGTTCGCTCCCACGGCGGACGGGTGTCCGCCTCCCCTCTGCGGCTCGCCGGGACGGCTCGCCCCACCGGCTTCCCCATCGGGAGGAAGGGCAAGGTGGGGCGAGGCCTCCGGCCGAGCCGTGACGGCGGACGGGTGTCCGCCTCCCCTCTGCGGCTCGCCGGGACGGCTCGCCCCACCCTCTGCGGCTCTGCGGCTCTGCGTGAAAAAGACGCCCGCGGCCGCGGCGCCGGCGAGGAGGACCGCGGCGAGGGCGAGGCGGAAGCGCCGGCGGACGCCGCGCGGGTCGAACGCCCGCGCAAGGGCATCCACGAACGCCGAGCAGCTCGGAAACCGCGCTTCCGGCGCCTTCGCGAGCGCGCGAGCGAGCGCGGCGTTCGCGGCGCCCGGAAGGCCCTTCACCGGCTGTGGTGCGCGCGAAAGGACCGCGCGGCGCAAGAGGTCCGTGTCGTCGGCGTCGAACGGCAGGTATCCGGCGAGCATCTGATAGGCCATCGCAGCGAGCGCGTACTGGTCCGTCGCAGCGCTCTGGCGCATGGCATCCCACTGCTCGGGAGCCATGTAGGCCGGCGTGCCGCTCGTCCCCGCGTGCCCGCGCATCGACACGCGCGACATCGACGAGCGCACCTCGGCCGCAAGGCCGAAGTCGAGGAGTTGGACGCGCGGCGCGGATAGGTGGGGCGAGGCCTCCGGCCGAGCCGGGGCGGCGGACTGGTGTCCGCCTCCCCCCTGCGGCTCGCCGGGACGGCTCGCCCCACCCCAGGACACCTTCACGTTGCCGGGCTTCACGTCGCGGTGCAGGACCTTCTCGGCGTGGGCGTAGTCGAGCGCGGACGCGAGCGGGCGCAGGATGGCGAGCGCCTCGGCGGGGGGCATCGGCGCGCCATGGCGGCGGCGCAGGATCGCCGAAAGGTCCTCCCCCTCCGCGAGGTCCATCACGAGATAGTACTCGCCGAAGTCGGGATCTTTCTCCAGCTGGCGCAGGCCGGAAATGGCGGAGTGGTGGAGCTTCGCCACGATGCCGTAGTTTTCGCGGATGCCCTCCATCTCCGCGTCATTGCGGGAAAGCTCCGGCGGGAGTCACTTCAAGGCGACCTCGATGCCGCCGACGTTGTCGAAGCACTTGTAGACGACGCCCATCCCGCCCTCGCCGAGCTCGGAGAGGACCGTGTAGCGGCCGAGCAGGACGTCGCCCGCGCGCAGGCGCTCTCCGCGCGGCGTCGTGCGCCCGCGCAGCGTCACCTGCGACCCCACCGTCTCCCCGCCGGCGGCGTGATTGGAAGGCGGAGGCGCGGAGCGCGGTTCTTCGCGGCCCGGAAACAACGTCCGGGCCGAATCGGCGGAAGCCGGACCGGAGTCGGAAAACAAAGACCTGTCGCTCATCGGAAAACGGGATCGTGGAGAAATGGACGGACGGGACCCAGTCTCGCACGTCGCATTCCGCATGTCAAGGCGGCGCGATTTGGCATCTCTTCGCGCCTGCGCGCGAAGTTGCGACGGACGGCGGCGTGGTGTAGAATGCGGGACGTGGTTCGGCGCACCGCTTCCGCGCGCCGGACCGCACCCGAAAAGGACACGCCGCAATGGAAAAACTTCTTCGCGCCTCTTCGCCGGCGCTCGACTCGATTCTGGGCGAAACGTTCAAGGTCCTCGACGACGGTTTCGTCCGCGTCGTGGACTACATGGGCAACGACTCTTCGATCGTGCAGGCCGCCCGGGTCTCGTACGGCGACGGCACGAAAAAGGGGTCCGACGACGAGCACCTCATCCGCTACCTCATGCGCCACCGCCACACGACGCCGTTCGAGATGTGCGAGCTGAAGCTCCACGTCCGCGCGCCCATGGACGTCTGGCGCCAATGGGTGCGCCACCGCACGGCGTCGATCAACGAATACTCCACGCGCTACTCGATCGCGATCGACGCCGCCCGCACGCTGGGGCCGGACGAGTGGCGCTCGCAGTCCTCCACCAACCGCCAGGGTTCCGGCGACGCCCTTCCCCACGACGTCGGCGCGGCGCTTTCCGCGGACGAAAAGGACTTCCACGCCGCCGCGCGCGCGCTTTACGAAAAGCGCCTCGACGCCGGCGTCTCGCGCGAAATCGCCCGGAAGGACCTCCCGCTCTCCACCTACACGGAAGCGTACTGGAAGTGCAACCTGAAGAACCTCCTGCACTTCCTCGCCCTCCGCATGCCCGGCGCGGCGCAGTACGAAATCCGCGTCTACGCGGAGCTCATCGGCCGCGAAATCGTCTCCCGCTGGGTGCCGAAGGCGTGGAAGGCGTTCGAGGACTACGAACTCGGCGCCACGGTCGTGACGGCGCCCGAACGGGGGCTCCTCCGCGCCGTCGCCGCCGGAGACGCCGCCGGCGCCGTGGACGCGGCGATCGGCCTCGGCTTCCTCCGCAAGCAGGACGACGGCTCGCTCAAGGTCATGCGCGAAGGCGCCGAATTCGCCGCGAAACTCGAAGCCTTCGGGCTCGAAGCCCCCTGGAAAAACCGCTGACGCGCGGTCCGGAAGACCCCCGAAACCGGAGGACGACGACATGGCAGAATTCGTTCCGCAGTGGATCATCGAGCGAAAGCGCGACGGCGGGGAAATCCCCCCGGACGCCCTCGCCGAACTGGTGGCGCGCTACGCCGACGGCCGGCTTCCCGACTACCAGATGGCCGCGTTCGCGATGGCCGTGTACTTCCGCGGCATGTCGCGGGAGGAGACGCTCGCCCTCACGGACGCCATGCGCCGCTCCGGCGACACGCTCTCCTGGGACGGGCTCGACCGCCCGACCGCCGACAAGCACTCCACCGGCGGCATCGGGGACAAGGCGTCGATCCCGCTCGCCCCGCTCGTCGCCGCCTGCGGCGTCGCCGTGCCGATGATTTCCGGCCGCGGCCTCGGCGTCACCGGCGGCACGCTCGACAAGCTCGAATCCATTCCCGGCTACGACACCCGGCTCTCCGTGGAGCGGTACCGCGAGGTCGTCGCGCGGGTCGGATGCTCGATCATCGGGCAGACCGACCGCCTCGCCCCGGCCGACCGCAAGCTCTACGCGCTGCGCGACGTCACGGGGACCGTCCCCTCCATCCCGCTCATCACGGCGAGCATCCTTTCGAAGAAACTCGCCGAGGGGGCGGAGACGCTCGTCTTCGACGTGAAATGCGGCGCCGGCGCGTTCATGAAGACGCGCGAAGACGCCGCCGCGCTCGCCGAATCGCTCGTCACCGGCGCGCGCGGCGCCGGCCGCAAGGCCGAAGCGCTCGTGACGGCCATGGACGAGCCGCTCGGCCGCGCCGCCGGAAACGCCCTCGAAATCGCGGAATCGGTCGAAATCCTCCGCGGCGGCGGCCCCGCCGACACGCGCGAGCTCGTCCTCCGCCTCGCGGTCCCCATGCTCGCGCTCTCCGGCGCCGCGCCGGACGCCGCCGCCGCGCGCGCCGCGCTCGAACGGGCGCTCGCCTCCGGCGCCGCGCTCGAAACCTTCGCCCGGATGGTCGCCGCGCACGGCGGCGACGCCCGCGTCGCGGAAACGCCGGAAAAGGTCCTCGCGCGGGCGCCGGTCGTGCGCGACGTCCCGGCGCCCCGCTCCGGCTTCGTTTCCGGCGTCGACGCCGACGCCGTCGGCCGCGCCGTGCTGTTGCTCGGAGGCGGACGCCGCGCGGTGACGGACGCCGTCGACCCCGCCGTCGGCGTCTCGGACCTGCGCAAGACCGGCGAACGGGTCGAAGCCGGCGAACCGCTCGCGCGCGTCCACGCGCGCTCCGGAGCCGGCGCGGACGCCGTCTCGGACCTTCTCGCGAAGGCGTTCGCCCTCTCCGACGGACCGGTCGCCCCCGCTCCGCTTTTCCTCTGAAATGCACGACGCCCGCGAGAAGACCGACCGCCGCGCCCAAGGCGCGTACTGGGACGCGCTTTCGGACGAATACGCGCGCATGACGCGCATCGACGAAACGGATTTCCACTACGGCCCCCAGATCCCCGGCGAGAGCGCGCTCCGCCTCCTCCCGCCGCTCGGCCCCGGCGCCTCGGCGCTGGAAATCGGCTGCGGCGGCGCGCAGAACAGCGTCTGGCTCGCGCGCCGCGGCGTGCGCTGCACCGCGCTCGACATCTCCGAAGGCCAGCTCCGCCACGCCCGCGCGCTCGCCGCGCGGTGCGGCGTCGCGATCGACCTGCGGCGCGCGGCGTTCGAGGACTTCGGCTCCGTCCTGCCCGCCGGCGCCCTCTTCGACCTCGTCCACAGCTCCCATGCCCTCGAATTCGCCGACGACCCGGAGCCCGTCGTGCGCGCCATGGCCGCGCGCGCGAAGCCGGGCGGCACGGTCGTCGTCTCGACCGTCCACCCGGTCTTCAACGGCGAGTGGATCGACGGCACGTTCGAGGACGAAAACGGCGAGCCCTGCGGCGGCGAAACGCCAGGCATGTTCCTCGAAAGCTACTTCGAACCGCCGGACGACGTGCGCGACGACGCGTGCGGACACGTGGTGTCGCGCGCCTGGCCCGTCTCCGCCTGGTTTCGCTGGTTCGCCGGCGCCGGGCTCCGCGTGACCGCCCTCGCCGAGCCGCCGGCCGTGCGCGACGCGCCGTACACGAGCGACGCCTGGGCCGACCACGGCGGCGAACTCGACAAAATCCCCTCGACGCTGATCCTCGTCGGCGAAAAGACATGAAAGCGGAATTCCCGCGAATCGCGCCGCCCGGCTCCGCCGCGGCGCTCGAAGTCCGCGACCTATGCAAGTCGTTCGGGAGCAACGCCGTCCTCCGCGGCGTTTCGCTCGACCTCCGCCCCGGCTCCGTCCTCGGGCTCTGCGGCGAAAACGGCGCCGGGAAGTCGACGCTCATGCGCTGCGTCTCCGGCTACCTCTCCGAAGATTCCGGCACCGTGAAGTTCGGCGGCGAACCGGCCGCGCCCGGCGCTTCCGCCGCGGCCGCCGCGCGCCGCGCGGCCTGCCGCCTCGTGCCGCAGGAATTCCACCTCGTGCCGCAGATGACCGTCGCGGAGAACCTCTTTCTCGGACGCGAGCCCTCCAGGCGCGGCTTCGTCGACGGCGCGGCCGAGCGCGACGCCGCGCGGCGCGTCCTCGCGCTCGCCGGCGCGCCGCACCTCGACCCGCGCGCGCCCGTCGCCTCTCTCGGCGTCGCGGACCGCCAGAAAACCGAAATCGCGCGCGCCTTCCTGCACCGCGCGCCGGTGCTGCTCTTCGACGAGCCCACGACCGTCCTCGGCGAAGAGGAAACCGCCTCGCTGCTCGAAGTCGTGCGCGCGTTCCGCGACGCCGGGGGCGCCGTGATGTGGGTCTCGCACAAGCTCGGCGAAGTCCTCGCCGTGTGCGACGAAACGGCCGTGCTCCGCGACGGCGAACTCGTGGCCCGCAAGCCCTCCGCCGCGTTCACGCCCGAAACCCTCGCCGAAGCGATGGTCGGCCGCCCGCTTTCCCGCCTCTACCCGCCGAAGTCCGCGGCGCCCGCCTCCGGGGCGCCCGTGCTCGAAGCGTCGGACCTCTCCGACGGCGCGCGCGTCCGCTCGGCCTCCCTTTCCGTGCACGCCGGCGAAATCCTCGGCGTCGCGGGCCTCGCCGGCGCCGGGCGCACCGAACTGGCGCGCCTGCTCTGCGGCTTCTCGCGCCCGGTCCGCGGCGAAATCCGCCTGGACGGCCGGCCCGTCCGGTTTTCGTCGGTCTCCGACGCCCTTTCGCGCGGCATCGCGTACCTCACCGAAGACCGCCAGGGCGAAGGCA
>Ga0310691_10008350_pt1 | contig 10647 bp, 6 predicted proteins | sample 176DNAGHGlowgp2_FD_203887 | JGI IMG/M metagenome (GOLD analysis project Ga0310691, IMG submission 203887) | Sheep rumen microbial communities from Palmerston North, Manawatu-Wanganui, New Zealand - 1766 DNA GHGlow gp2 (v2) (version 2) | ecosystem: Host-associated > Mammals > Digestive system >... | reverse complement strand
GGGTTGAGGATATTTCTCCGGTGACCGGGAGAGTGCATCCATCCGTCGACAACAGTCTGTGCGAATTCGGTACAGGTGTATGGGAGTAATTCTCCATTGTCAGTATAGAAATGAGGTTTGCCGTTTCTTACGACCACCCGATAGGGAGTGTTGGCCTTGAGCATGGGATATTTGGCGATGTTCTCACCGTAGCAGCAAAATGTCTTCAGTCCGTGTCTCAGCAGGCTGATGCGGTCTCCCAATGTCCTCAGCTGCTTTTCATACGGGTTCTCGTGGCTGAAAAACTTATGCTGCCGCATCTGTCGGGAGTGGATAATCGCTATTTGCTGCAGGCCTTTGGAGAAAGTCAGCGGGTTCAGTCCGTGTCTGATACGCTGCTGGTTGGTTGCCCACACCAGTTCAGCGTTCAGAATCTGCGGCCACAAAAATGATTCGTCCATCCGCAGCTCTTTTAGTTCAGTGCCGGTACAGTTTGGCGTCAGATTGTCTTTTGTATTGTAGTTCATATAGGTGTATAATAGGGTTGTTATGCTGATTTGTAATTTGCGTGATGATACTGTCAACAAGAGAGGTGGGGGCAGGATTCAGAGAAGAGAGGGTTAAGAAGGGACCGGTACTCTGAGACTTTGTACAGAAGAGTTTTGAAGGGGAAGTGTTTGCCGGGACAGCTTTTCTTCTTTGTGAGGTCGCAGTGCCTGACGACAGCAGCTCTTTTGTACCTTATGCACAGCAGTGCAACCAGCAATGCGGCCGAGGATAGCTGTTTTTCGTTGACCTGCTGCCTGTTGAAGTCGCCTTCCAGGCAGATGCCGATGGAGCAGGTGTTGTAGCCGTAAGCGTGTGCACCTATGGCCCAGACAGGGCGTCCGTTATGGATTACGCCTTCTTTGTCTATGAAGAAGTGGTAGCCGATGCCGTCCCATCCTCTCTTCAGATGCCATCGGTGGATGTCGTCGACGGTGTGTCGTGACGGGACCTCAGAGTGGTGAATCACGATGTATCTGGTGGCGTTGGTGTCACGGCGGTGCAGCTCGCTTTTGAATTTTAGTTCAGAAGGTTGTAACATTACTTTGTCGTTGTTGTTAATGGTTTTGCGTTTAATTTCTGTTTTGAAGCAAGTCTATCCGTCACAGGTGAGCGCCTCTATTGTGCCGGAATCCATGAGGAGGAGGGCGCCGCAGAGCAGGAAGTCTGTCATCAGTGTGAAAAAGTTCTGGTAGGCATTCACCGCCATATAACCGACAAACGGTATCGCGGCGCTGAGGAGGAAGTGCAGCCAGTTGTAGTAAATGCGCCACGCCCCTCCTTTGTCCTCATACAGCCCAAACATATTTGCTGAGATGCAGGTGCGGGTGGTGAGAATCACCGTAGGGACATTAAGCGTGAAAATCGTAATCTGGCCCCAGGGGTCAAAAACTGGAAACTCTATGATGCTCACCGTCAGGCACTCTATGATGACGGCGAAGAGCAGCAGGTACCGGACCGCCTGACACCAGCTCATGCCCGAGAGGCCGTTCCCCGCCTTGGCGCCGACTGCGCTGCAGACCTTCTTATAGAGCCATTGAGGGTTCTTGGTGCAGAGGAGTCTCTGCCATGAGGAGTGCAGATGGCTGAGGAATGTTGAGCTGTTATGGCTCTTGAACGGTTTGCTGTGCCCGTTGGTTCCAGCACTACGTGTCCGGATGATATGCCAACTGAACTGTCTTGCGATTTTACGAGAGGCAGGCAGCGGCAGCGGCTCCCCGCAGGCATGGCAGAAGGTAGCACCGTGAGGATGGTCTATTTCTTGGCAATTGGGGCATTTCATATTGTCTATGGGCGTTTGAATGATTCAGTATGTATAGAGAGCGGCTATGTGGCCGGTCAGTGTCCGACCTGAAGTTTCCAGTTGTCTATTTCTCTTAGAACAAGACGGCAGCCTATGTTCTCCGGTTTGTAATGGCAGTAATAATTTGCGGTTTCACAGTCGTCTGCCTCGTCTTCGAAGCAGCCTCCCCGGCATTCTGTATATCTTCGAACCCGGTCGGGGTAAGGCTTGTTAGCCTCCTGTTTGGAGGTTTATGCCATACTTGTACCCAAGATTCATCTGCGAACATCATCCCTGAGGCACTGTTTAACTGAGTCGGGCTTTTTTCGGAGGTCATCGAGTGTTTTCGCTTCTTTCCATATAGTATGGCGGAAAGCCCCGTCGGGCATTAGGTCAATCTGCTCGTAGCCCACAGCAGTTTTGGAACTTCTGACAGTTCGCCTGTAGCCTCGCAGTTCCGGCCGAAGCCACCATGCCCCGTCAGTACCATCAGCGACAAAGGCTTTTCCGTCGAAGTGGAACACGTCAAAGCGCCCCGTATAGCGGTGGCAATACTCAAACACCGATCCTTTTTCATGATGCTCCATCACGGGCACATAGAGCTTCCTGTTGTACCAGTCGTAATGGATGCCGAATCGATTGTCATCAAGGCTGTCGTATGGAAAACCATCGCTAACCTCCACCAACTGGTCATACCAGATACAGCTTATCAGCGAGTCTTGCTGGCCGTCTGTAATGAAGAGTGGCCGCTGCTTCAGCCTGTTATTTTCTATCGTACAAATCAGGGCCTCGTCGCAATAGAGAATATTGCCAAAGGAATAGATAAAGAGGTACAGGGTGTTGTTGTCCTTTGTGTAGACGGAGTGTACCTGCTTGGGGTAAATAACCATTTCAGGTCCATAACGTACCAGCGTGTCGGTTAGGACTTTTCCCGATGTACTGGTGTGCCCGAGAAGGGCATTGTGTACGGAGTCCACCTCCATCCACACCTCCCCGTCATCTGAAAAGCATGCGTTTTTTGATGAGGTTGGCATGTCTCCTCTTTCTTCCACCAAAGCCTGTGCCTCTTGAGAAAGATAGGAAAGAATCTGCCGGTATGGGATTTTCAGGGTTGCGAAATGATTCCCAACATCTGAGATGCTTATCAGCAGGCTGTCGGCACCCAGGCCGAAGTCGGTGTTTTCAAAAACGTGATAGCTTGAGTACTCCCAATCGGGCCATCCCAGCATGATGTCGCCGCGCAGCCTTTGGTATTCGGGGTAATCATTGAAGAACTCTGCGATACTCTCTCGGCTGATGATTTCCCGCACACGGTGACCGTCTTTCTTGTCGAAGGTGTGGTAGTATTTCTCGGAGCCGCAGCTTGCCCCGCAATGGTAGTGCTCATGCCCGTACGTCACGAACGAGGCGGTCTGCGACTCCATCAGCAGTGACAGACTGAAATAGGTGTTCCAGAGACTGTCCTCGATAATGGCTTTATAACGCCTCATGTAGCTGCTCAGCAGTCGGTCGCCCTTGCCGGTAAAGGCCTCTTTGGCGCTGTACGATTTGGTCTCATCGTCTATATGTGAGCAGTATTCACAGAAGTCATACATTTCATGGTTTACAAATGTCATGACCGAGTCGACCAGCGCTTTCGGGCCGCCTACGGGAGCATCGACTGTAAGGTCAATGGTGCAGTAATCGTTGCGGCCAGTTGCTCCGCCACGCACACTGTCGGTCTGCTGCAGCACCATCAGGTCTTGACTTTGTTCAATATGGGTTGTATCACAGCCCACAACGGACAGCATGGCGCAGAATGCCATTAGGTGCAACATGGTTGGTCCGGCAACAGATTCGTGCCATTTCATTGGGAATTCATCTAAGTGTATCATAACTAAACTATTTAAAGGGTTGTCTTTTTGTCGTTCATATTGTATAAAAATAATGTGGATAATGACAGTTGGGGACATTTAATTGATTTCGGTGCAAAAAATAGACGGCCAATGAATTAGGCTCGACAAAAAAACTTATCTTTGCAATATCTCTCCTAACCTGTACATACATGCAATCATGATAAATCCACTAATCTTGAATGAAAACAGCAATGCCGTCATAGGTGTTTATGACAAGTCCATAAGTTCGGTGACCATTCCGGAGGGGGTCGATAGAATCGGGTTGCGCGCTTTCGAGGGCTGTTCCGACCTTGACTCCATCGTCATACCGGCAAGTGTGCGGGTGATAGCCGACTATGCCTTCAGCGGCTGCACAGCATTGAAATCGCTTGTCATCCCCGCCACTGTGGAGGAAATCGGACTCAAGGCCTTCGAGGGATGCGTAGGTCTGTCTTACGTCGAGGTCCATATTCCGGAAGTAGACAGCTGGTTCTCCGGCCTGGAGGGAATAAGGACTGTCGTTTTGGGTGATGAGGTGGAGTCCATCGCTTCTTATGCTTTCGACGGCTGCGGGAATCTCTCATCTGTCGATGTCTCTCCGCATGTGAGGTATATCGGGACTTTCGCCTTCAGAGGCTGTTCTTCTCTCAAGTCGTTCAGTGTGCCTCCAAGCTTGAAAGTCATTGGCGTGCAGGCTTTCTATGGATGTAGCAGCCTCGAATCTTTCTGCGTGCCGTCCGGCATCACCTATATCGGCGAGGATGCCTTTGTCGGTTGCACTGGGCTCCGGTCCATTGAATACCATTGCCCTGTCATCGAGAGATGGATATTGAGGTCGGGGAGTGTTCAGAAAATTATCATTGGAGAGGAAGTCTCCGAGATTGGTTATGAGGCGTTCAGCGGATTTGAGGCCTTGAGAGAAGTCAGCTTCTCACCGGGAGTTTCCAAAATCAGCCATCATGTCTTCGATGGTTGTACCTGTCTGCGCACCATCCATATTCCCGATACGGTGAAAGAAATGGGCGAAAACAATTTCAGCGAGTGTTCCAGTCTTCAGTCTGTCGTGTTGCCGCAGGAAGTCACGGTCTTAGGGTATGGCCTGTTCAACGGCTGCTCTTCGTTGACCCATGTTGTGCTGCCCGGCCGTCTGTCTAAAATCGGGAACTATGCGTTCAGGAATTGTTCCTCGCTCACAGACATCACCCTTCCCGAAGGGATTGGGACTGTCGGCGATGAAACATTCGCCGGTTGTGTGAACCTGGCCACTATCCGCATTCCCGACAGTGTGACTTCTATTGGCGAACGAGCTTTTAAGGGCACCAACCTCACATCCATCGCCATTCCCGGTTCTCTGACAGAGATTCGAAGCGATGCCTTTAAGGAATGTGGCAGGTTGGAAAACGTCGAATTGCATTGCAGTGTCGTCGATGAATGGTTCTCCCATAATGAAAGCATTAAGTCGCTCACTATCGGCGAAGAAGTCAGAACCATCCGTCCGCATGCATTTGAGGAGTGTCGGAGTCTTTCCACGGTGAGCTTCTCCTGTGGATTGACCGCCATCGGTGAGAGGGCTTTCAGCGGATGTGTCGGTCTGAAGTCTCTTCACTTGCCGCAGGGTCTGACAACCATAGGTCCGGATGCCTTCCAAATTTGTAAGGGGCTTTCCGCTGTGAGCATACCCGCCAGTGTGAGTGAAATAGGAGAGTTCGCATTCTTTGGATGTGTCTCTTTGGACGAGATGCGGGTGCATCCTGACAATCCCGTCTATGACTCGCGGGAGGATTGCCATGCTCTTATCGAGACAGCAACCAATAAACTGATTCATGGCAGCAACAATGCGTTTATTCCCGACAGTGTGGAGGCTGTTGAGCACTATGCCTTTGCTTATTTCAACAAGTTGACGTCGCTCCGCATTCCCCGCAATGTCGGAAGCATCGGAGTAGACGCTTTTGCATGCCGTAGTCTGGAGTCGTTGCAAGTGGACCCTGATAATCCCGTCTATGACTCGCGTGGCAACTGCAACTCCATCATCGAGACAGCTACCAACAAGTTGGTCACAGGATGCAGGAACACTGTCATACCGGAGAATGTTGTCGAAATCTGTGATGGTGCCTTCGCTAATTGTGCGGAATTGACCTGCATCACGATTCCTTACGGCGTGAGAAGGATTGGAAAATACGCGTTTGCCTATTGTGAAAGCCTTACCGGCATCAGCCTTCCCGATACCGTTACGGCCATCGGTGAGAATGCATTTATAGGGTGCAAGGGCCTTCCCGTTGAAGACAATGTCAGGTATGTGGGTAATATCCTGTTGGAGGCGGTCGACAAGTCGCTGACAGAATGCCGTATCAGGGAGGGTACGAACATCATTTTCAATGATGCCTTCGCTCATTGCGCCCGACTTACCTCTATCAGCATACCCGACAGTGTAACCCATATAGGGTATGGCGCTTTCCAGAGTTGTGAGGGCTTGATATCGGTCAGACTCCCACATGGCATCAAGGTCATACGGGAGGACACCTTCTATGGATGTTCCAGCCTTGAGACCGTTGATCTGCCAGACAATGTGATGTGCATAGAGGATTCGGCATTCTTTGAGTGTGAGGCGCTGAAAAACATCCGTTGGCCTCATGAGCTCAGGGAAATCGGCTGCTTCGCCTTTGAAGGATGCAAATCTCTTCTTGTTATTGAGTTGCCGTGGCAAGTTAGGGAAATCGGAAGAGATGCCTTCAAAGACTGTGTTAGTTTGAAGAGCATCAGTCTTCCCGGCAGTGTCAATCCCCCGGCATTCATCTCTTCCAGTGCATTCGCCGGACTGGCATATGAGAGGATCACGCTCTTCGTCCCGGAAGGTTCAGAGCCAGTTTATCGTGAACACCCCGCTTTCAAAAATTTCAAGAATATCCGGCCCGTAATGATTCCGCAGGGTGCAGATGCCACGACCGATGGCGACGGGGAGAGAATCGTCAGCCGGGTGATTGTCATCCCGGACGACGTGGAAGTCATCGAAACCGGTGCCTTCAGAGAGCGCGCTACGCTGTCCGAGATTTCCATTCCTGCAGGTGTGGCCCGTATCGACAAGGATGCCTTCTCCGGCTGCAGCGGGCTCAGCAAGATTCATATCCATGTCGACCGTCCCAACCGGCTCGTTGTCCGCGCCAACGAGTTCAAAGACGTGGATGTTGATAATTGTGAGCTCTTCGTGCCCAAGGGGGCATTGAGGGCCTACAGAAGCCATCCCGCATTCTTCAGGTTCAAGAACATCTTGACCGAAGCCAAACCATCGGCAGAAAAGAAGTCTTCAGCCCCTGTACAATAAGTGTAAACATCAATAATATCAGTCCAGAGAGATGAAAAACAATATCCTCAACCGGCAGATGCCGGTGTTCGTATCCTCTACTTTCCGTGACATGCAGGCCGAAAGAGATGTCCTGATGAAGGAGACCTTCCCTAAACTCACTGCTTTTGCCGCTCAGCGTATGGTAACCCTGACTCCCATTGACCTCCGATGGGGTGTTACGGAGAAAGAGGCGAAAACGGGTAAGGTTCTGGAGCTGTGTCTCCACGAGATAGAAAGGAGCCGGCCTTTCTTTATCGGCCTGCTGGGCGGGCGCTACGGGTGGTGTCCCACCATGGAGGACCTCAAGGCCAACTCCATGCTGCTGGACCAGTACGACTGGTTGGCCGATGACATCAACCAGGGGCTCAGTGTCACCGAGATGGAGATGCAGTTCGCCGTGTTCTGGAATCATGAACCGGGAAACGCAGTCTTCTTCATCAAGCGGAATGAGACTTGCGAGGATGAAAAACTGCGGAAATTGATTGCCAAAATCGAGTCGGAAGGAACGCGCTTGGAGCAACTGTTCGACGAGACACCCATCCCATCCGGGCAGGGCCGCTTTTACTATGCTTATTATGACCGGCCTGAAGACTTTTCCGGCATGACGGAGAAGGCGATGATGAGAATCATCGAGTCGGAGTTCCCTGTCGAGGGGGATGATGAGTGGACGCGTGAGGACAGGGCGCAGCAGGCCCGCGTTCAGGAGCTTTGCGATGTGTATGTGCCGCTTGCATCCAATGAGACGGCGGTCTATTACATGGACCATATGCTCGACCGCTGCATGATGATTTCGAGCGACGAGGACTGTTTCTACGGTAAAAGCTCCTTCCTGGCCAACTGGCTGAACGGTCATGCCCACGATACGGCACACAATTATGTCTACCATTTCATCGGCGCGGGATTTATGGGCAGCGACCTTCAGAAAATATTGAGAAGAATCTGTAGGAAGATAGCTTCTCTCTATGCGCTGGAGATGCCCGACGATGATGGGTCCCGACATGGTTACGCGGAAGTCCTCTCTATGATACTTAAACAAATCAGCGGGAAGAAGCCCTTGTATATCGTCCTTGACGGTCTGCAGTATCTCGATGACACGGCGAAGGGCCTCGACTGGATGCCGGTGGTGCCGGAGAATGTGTCGGTCATCGTGTCCTGCCCTTGTCACGACACGGCCCATGATATGTTCTACAGACAGTATGGGGGCGAATTGTCATTGGGTGAAATGCAGGGCGAGGAGCTCCGGCTCTTTGTGGAGAGGTATCTGCGAAAGTATGGCAAAAGATTCTCTGAAAAGCAACTCAACAGGGTGTGCAATGCATACCGAAGGGCGAAAACGCCTCCAAAAGGAGTTCGTGAAATCCTTACCTTGAAATCGCTGCTCCATGAATTGGTTATTTTTGGCTCTAATGAGCAACTGGACGCCCGTATCGATTTCTTCTGCGGCGACCGGCTCATGGACTTCTATCCCAATATGTTCGGCCGGATAGAATCGGATTTCGGCCTGGAGGTTGTGCGGCGTGTCATCTGTCTGATAGCGGTTTCCAAGGAGGGACTCACTGAGACCGAAATACTCGACATCTCAAAGGTGGAGGTCAGGCAGTGGTCTCAGGTCTATTATTCGATTCTCCACCTGCTGATCCTCAGAAACGGAAAATACTGTTTCGACAAGATTACGGTCGTCCGCCAAATCGCGCTCCACTACAGTTCGTATGAGCAGCAGGCCCGCAGACGGCTGATAGATTATTTCTCCGGCGCAGCGGATGACAGGTCGGTCGACGAGTGTCTGTTCCAGTATTGGTCTATGGAGCAGTATGATGCCCTGTACAGACTGCTGCTCGACACCACCGTCTTCTCACGCCTGTACCATCATGCCATGCGTGATTTGATGACCTACTGGAAAGCTCTCTACAATGCCGGTAAAAGTGAGGATTACCGCTTGGGGCAGTTCGCTGAATTGCCGCTTGACACCACCGCGGAGAATGCGCACACATTGGCGGAGATAGGACAGTTCGCCAAGCAAATCATGGGGGATTATGATTCGGCGGAGCGACTGTTCTACAGGTCTATGAAGATGTACGAAACCGTTTCTCATACGGATTATGAAATGCTGGCCAATGTCTATTCTGAACTTTTCCAGTACGACATGGCGCTGTCATGCATAGAGAAAGCATTCCGTATTGCGGGTGAGTCATCACATGGGCAGCTACACTTCCTCATGGCGGAAAAGGCTTCGTTGCTCCTTGAAACCGGCAAGACCGATGAGGCTGTCGGCTTGTTCCAGCAGGCCTTGGATAGCGTGTTGGAAATCCAGGCTGAGACAACAGCAACGGCCTTGGGCCTCTACCGAAACCTGGCTGCCGCATGCATCAAGGCCGGTTATTGGGAAGAGGCAAAGGATGGTATCGAGAAGACGCTTGCCCTAACAGAACGCCGGTGGGGACCGGGACATCTCTTCATGGGCGACGCTCATTACCTGCACGGCGTCTACCACAAGGAAATGGGACACTTCATCGAAGCTTTGGATTGCTTTATGAGAGCGCTCAGTGTTTATGCCGACTGGCTGCCCGACAACCATGCCAAAATCGCTGGAATTCACGAATACATAGACCAGATAAAGGATGCTGTTTCCAGTCTGGGAAAGCAGTATGCTGAGACGAGGCTGGTCTTGCCGGGATGGGATGAGGGGGATTGGTGGGAAATGGTGAATTTCTTTGAAGGCATCGTCGATGACTTGTATCTCGTAGAGCAGGATTGGGAGGACGGAATGCGGGAGTATATGTATGACTTCAAATACCGGCACGACTGCCGGGTCTGCGGCGGGAGATATGTGTTCTCGCCGGGATGTGAGCATGTCTATGTGCGGGTGGATGATGAGGGCAGATATTGGAGCGCTGGAAAAGCCTTCGGCAACCTGCGGGATGCTCAGCTGAACTATCTGCTGTCAGGCTCCGTTCCTTCTTTGCCACTAGGCGATGCATAGTAGCAGGGGGATTTCTGTGATGTCGGTTCGGGAAGAAAGAGTAGCCATGCCCTGAGGGGTGAAGAGAGCTCTACGCCCCAGGTTTCAGGGCATGGCTTCCTGACCGGCTCAGTGCCGGCCAGCAGGGTCATTCATCTTCTGGTGGCTGCTCTCCGTTGGCTGACATTCTGCCTTCCCCGGAATCAGGAGCTCCTAGTCCCATCATGATGAGTTCTTGTTCTAGTTCGTTTTTCTGTCGGTCGAGGTCTTCCATTCTGCATTTGTGGTCCTCTGCCTGCCGCCTGCCGGTTTCCAGCTGTCGTTCTATTTCCGTCAGCTGTTGCCTGATATCATTCTCAATGGCTTTGGCGGTAGCTTCCGTGTCAATGATGCCTGCCAGGCTGATGTCGTCCTTGCTTCCTTTCTGGCTGAGTCGGGGGAAGAATTTCTTCATCTGCTCAAGCGTCGCAGACTCACCGTTGCAGCAGAACTCGCTGAGCACACCCCTGTACCATTCGTGAAGGAAATGCGGGGCCAGCTCATAGTCGCCGTAGGAGTCTTCTATGCCGTCACTGCAGCAAAGCACGGCAGCGGGGAAGGCCCCCGTGCCGTCGAAGGCATAGCGGAAGAGCCTGACAGGTCTGCTGTTGCAAAGCGATGTGGTGAC
>Ga0310691_10008349_pt1 | contig 10647 bp, 9 predicted proteins | sample 176DNAGHGlowgp2_FD_203887 | JGI IMG/M metagenome (GOLD analysis project Ga0310691, IMG submission 203887) | Sheep rumen microbial communities from Palmerston North, Manawatu-Wanganui, New Zealand - 1766 DNA GHGlow gp2 (v2) (version 2) | ecosystem: Host-associated > Mammals > Digestive system >... | reverse complement strand
GCAAGCAGCTCTTCAACGAAGCTTGTATGGAGCTGGGACTCGAGCAGCAGCCAGCCATCCGAATAACCATTAACGACTACAACCCCATAGAAATACTCAAATGCAACAGAAAATAGCTATAGTCCAGATAACTGAAGCCGCGGACGACATTGCCCGACAACTCATACACGAGCTTGGTGCCAAGAGCATAAGCCGCGATGCCGTAGGCCAGCAATGGAAGAGCTACGACGCTTTTATTTTCATCGGAGCCATGGGAATCTGTGTGCGCACTATTGCCCCATATATAGCCGACAAGCACAAGGATCCCGCCGTAGTTTGCGTGGACAGTCTCGGGCTGAACGTCATTTCCGTTCTCTCGGGGCATGTCGGAGGGGCTAACGAACTGACGCAGACGGTGGCCTCAATAATCGGTGCCCAACCGATAATAACCACACAAAGCGACAACGCCGGGCTGTGGGCCTTGGACACCTTCGAGCAGCGGTTTGACTGGCCCGTGGCAAGTGACATTGATGACATGAACGCTTGCATCTTTGCATTTGTGAACCGTAAGCCGACAGCCTTGCTGCTTGAAGCCCGCGACGAAGGCACAGATTATCTGGAGAAGACATTGCCAAACCATGTTACCATAATCAACGATATCAGCGAGGCTGACCCGAGCAAATATAAGCTGCTCATAATCGTTTCGCCTTTTATCCGCCACGCCCCCTACGGGATGTTAGAACTGCATTTCGTTCCGATGGTCGGGACGATAGGCTTCGGCTTGTCTCATCACCCCGAAGACTATGAATTTATCTATGATGAAATAGACGAGGCGTTCGCCAATCAGGGCGTTCTGCCTTGCGCACATCGCTACTGTACCATAGACGTTAAGAAGGACGAGGAATTCATAGATGTGCTCAGAGAAGACTATGAAGAGGAGGTGGTATTCTTCACCGCCGAACAACTGGCCGCTGTGGATGTTCCGAACCCAAGTCCCACAGTCAAGAAGCACGTAGGCACGTCGAGTGTCTGTGAGGCCGCAGCCATCCTCGGTTCCAACCACGGCAAGCTGATTATCCCCAAAGTGAAGGGAGAGCACTTCACGGCAGCCCTCGCCATAGACTACCAACATCTGAGGCAGAGGAAAGGCCACATCGAAATCGTAGGTGCAGGCCCTGGCGACCCGGACCTGATAAGTGTGCGCGGCCGCCGTTTCCTTGAGCGGGCCGACTTGATTCTTTATGCCGGAAGTCTCGTGCCGCGCGAACTGACCCTTTGTGCCAAGTCCGGAGCCATCGTGCGCAGCAGCGCAGATCTCGACCTGGAAGAGCAGTTCGCATTAATGAAGGATTTCTATGACCGTGGACTCTTAGTCGTACGACTGCACACCGGAGACCCATGTATTTATGGGGCAATCCAGGAACAGATGGCATTCTTCGACGCTCACGGGATGGATTATCACATAACACCGGGAATCAGCAGTTTCCTTGCTGCTGCTGCCGAGTTGCGCAGTCAGTTCACTATCCCCGAACGCTGCCAGACAATAATTCTAACCCGTGGCGAGGGGCGCACACCGACACCCGAACGCGAGCAACTGCGTCTTCTGGCCTCGCACCAAAGCACAATGTGCATATTCCTCTCGGCCTCTTTGGCTGAACAGGTGCAGGAGGAACTGCTCGCAGGAGGTTATCCGCCCGAGACACCTGTTGCCGCCTGTTACAAACTGACATGGAAAGAACAGCGCATATTTAGGGGGCAGTTGAAAGACCTCGCTGCCATAATCCGCGACAACAAACTCACACTCACAACCATGATAGTTGTAGGCGAAGCCATAGACAATCGCGAGGGACTTAGCCGTCTATACGACTCTCACTTCACACATCTCTTCCGCAAAGGCAAGGAATGATACTTATATTCGGAGGCACAACAGAGGGCCGCCTCGCTGCCGAGGTTTGCGAGCAGGCCGGCAAGCCGTTCTTCTATTCAACGAAGAGCGCATTGCAGGACGTGCCTTTGCATAATGGGCAGCGTCTCACCGGCCCTATGACCGCCGCCGACATTGAACGCTTCTGCCATGACAACGGCATTGAGGCTATCATAGATGCCGCACATCCGTTTGCCGAAGGCTTACATGAGGCTATAGCGAATTCGTCCTTGCCTGTGATTCGTCTTCAGCGGCCTCCCATTCAACTTCCTGAAAGCGTTATAGCTTGCTCTGACTGGGCAGATGCGCTCTCACGTCTGCAAACCGATAGTCCTCGTTGCCTCCTTGCCCTCTCTGGCGTGAACACGATATCTCGTTTGCGCCCATATTGGCAGACGCACGACACTTATTTTCGGATACTTCGTCGCGAAGAGAGCATCTCAAAAGCCGAAGCCGAGGGCTTCCCTGCCGACCGGTTACTCTTCTATAACGATGCCCTAACTCTCCCGTCGCAGGCAGAGGAAGAGACGCTTATGAAACAAATAGGTTGCGATGCCATCATAACGAAGATGAGCGGTGAGAGCGGTGGATTTACCGCAAAGGTGGAGGCTGCCCGCGCACTAGGCATTAAGGTGTATGCAGTAATGCCGCCCCGTACGCCTGCCAACTGGACTTACGTCACAGGACGTCACGGCTTGCGCCGCGCAATCGAAAGGCTTGTACCCACTTTCTTCCCCTTGCGCACGGGCCTTACCACAGGAGCCTGCGCCACAGCAGCCGTCAGCGCAGCTATGCAGTCGCTGCTCTATGGTCAGTTGCCGGAAGAAGCTCATTTTGCTCTGCCTGACGGCGAGGTGTTGACGATACCAGTTGAGACCGAAGCCGGAGGAGTTGCCACTGTAACCAAAGACTTCAGCGACGACCCCGACGTGACACGCGGCTGTCGCATTACAGCACGGGTGAGACCCACCCCCAGCAGACACACCCTATCAGCCTACCCCCAGCCCCTCCCTGGGGAGGGGTGCGTTCGGTTCCTGCAGGGCGAAGGAGTTGGTCGCGTCACACTTCCCGGCTTAGGAATTCCTGTTGGCGAACCGGCCATCAATCCTACTCCACGCAAGATGATGACTGACACCGTCCGCTCGTTTACCGACCAAGACATAGACATCACGATTTCTGTAGCCAACGGCGAGGCTCTTGCCGAACGCACATTTAACCACAAGGTTGGTGTTGTAGGCGGCATAAGCATTATTGGAACGTCTGGCATAGTATCACCTCTGAGCAATGAGGCCTTCATAGAGAGTATCGGACGGGAGCTTGAAGTAGCCCGCGCCATCGGCTGCGATGCCATCGGTCTTGCATCTGGCAAACGGGGCGAAGAAGCTCTTTTGCAGATGGAGCCGTCATTGCGAGTTGTACATTACGGCAACTTCATCGGCGAGAGTCTCAAACGAGCCCACAAACTCGGTTTCCGCCGCGCCGTCATAGGTATAATGATAGGCAAAGCCGTCAAACTGGCTGAAGGGCATCTTGACACCCACTCCCACAAAGTCGCAATGAACAAGGAGTTCCTTTGCGAGGTGGCTTTGAGCGCTGGAGTGGACAATGCCAAGGCTATTCTCGACAGCATAACTATGGCTCGCGAATTGTGGATTGTGATGCCACAGGCGTTCTTTGACCGCATACACGAACTGTGTCTTCAGCATTGCCGTAGCGTATTCCCTACTAATGACCTGCAAATTCATCTGATATGCGACAGTCAAGCATAATAATCCTGCTCCTCGTGAGCATCCCGCTACTAACTATTATCAACCTCGCCGTAGGCTCTGTAGCGATACCTTTTGGTGAGGTAGTCAGCCTGCTATGTGGAGGCGACGGAGGCAGCGAAATCGGTCGTGCTATAGTCATTCAGACACGATTGCCTCAGACCCTCACCGCAATATTCTGCGGCGCTGGCCTTGCCGCCGCCGGCTTACAGATGCAGACGGTGTTTCACAACCCCTTGGCCGGTCCTTCTGTCTTAGGCATAAGCAGCGCGGCCAGTCTCGGCGTAGCTCTTATGGTTTTGGCCAACGGAGCCCTCGGCGGTGCGCTGCTGGCAGGCTTCGGCGTATATGGAAACACAGCCCTCACGCTGGCTGCCATTGTCGGTGCGCTGTCCGTGATGACCCTTATCGTCTGGCTCTCACAGAGGGTTGAGGGCAACGCCACCCTGCTTATCGTGGGTGTTCTCATCGGGTATATCGCGTCAGCCATCATTGGTGTGCTAAAATATCTCTCTTCTGAGGAGGATGTTCATCAGTTTGTGATTTGGGGACTCGGCTCCTTTGCCCGTGTCACAGGCGGTCAGGTCTATGTTTTCGTTGGGCTTATGGCTGTGCTGCTGCCCTGCACGCTGCTCCTGGCCAAGCCTCTTAATATGCTATTGCTTGGAGAACAGTACGCCACCAACCTCGGCCTTGACGTGCGCCGCGCCCGGATGATGATTATCACTTCTGCAGGTATTCTGACAGCTGTAGCCACCGCCTACTGCGGCCCAATAATGTTCCTCGGCCTGGCTGTGCCGCACATCGCACGCGGCTTGCTCGCCACCGAAGACCACCGTCTGCTTCTGCCTGCCACTATTCTGGCAGGGGCATCGTTGGCTCTCATCTGCAACCTCATAGCCCGTATGCCAGGCTTCGAGGGTGCATTGCCTATCAACTCCGTAACGGCTCTCATTGGCGCACCCGTGGCAATATGGGTGCTGCTCAGACGCAGATAAATTTGACGATTTAAGGATTTAAAGATTTGACGATTTCACGATTTGACGATTTAAAGATTTTACCTTGTGAGACGAATAATTCTTATAACTGGAGGACAACGCTCTGGCAAGAGCGCATACGCCGAGCGGCTCGCCCTGTCGCTCGCAAAGAACCCCGTTTATATTGCCACCGCACACATCTGGGACGCTGAATTCGCCAAGCGGGTTCGCACCCATCAAGAGCGGCGCGGCCCCGAATGGACAAACATAGAAGAAGAGAAATATCTTAGCCGCCACGATGTGAACGGGCGCGTGGTGCTGATAGACTGCTGCACGCTGTGGTTGACCAATTTCTTTGCCGAAGACATCAACACAGCTATCGACAGGTTAGAGGAAGAATTTGACCGTTTCATCGAACAAAACGCCACCTTCATCTTCGTTACCAGCGAAATAGGCTTAGGAGGAATTAGCGGCAACGCAGGGCAACGGCGCTTTACCGATCAGCTCGGCTCGTTCAACCAGAAAGTCGCAGCCATAGCCGACACCGTGACACTCTTAATTTCCGGCATTCCCGTAACCATAAAGTGATATGATAACACCCACAGATAAAACTCTTATCCCATCTATTCAGGAAAAGATTGACAACTTGAACAAGCCCAAGGGGTCATTGGGCCGTTTGGAGAGTCTCGCCCTTCAGGTGGCTCTTATCCAGCAGACACTAAGCCCGAAACTGAGCCACCCCTGCCATATCCTTTTCGGAGGAGATCACGGCATTGAGCGTGAGGGCGTGTCGCTGTCACCGCGTGAGGTGACATGGCAGCAGATGAAGAACTACGATCGCGGCGGAGGCGGAGTTAATGTATTCTGCCGCCAACACGGCTTCAACCTCCGTATTGTTGATGTGGGGGTGGATTACGATTTTGACCACGAAACTTATCCGCATATCATAGACCGCAAGGTGGCCCATGGCACCCGCAACTTCCTATACGAGCCGGCTATGAGCGAAGCTGAGTGGCTGAAGGCTTTGGAAGTAGGTGCGGAACAAGTGGATGCCTGCGCCAATGAAGGCTGTAACATTATCTGTTTTGGCGAAATGGGAATCGGGAATACATCGCCGTCTAGCATACTGATGCATCTGTTCGAGGATATACCTCTGGAGCAATGCGTAGGGTGTGGCAGCGGCCTCAACAGCGAGGGCGTGCGACATAAGCTGGGTGTCCTGCGCCGCGCAGTTGAAAATAGCGGTTTCACGCCTTCGAACTGCACCGAAGACGCCTCTGCCACAATCCGCTATTTCGTTGGCTTCGAGATGGCTGCGGCAATAGGAGGTATGCTGCGGGCAGCTGAAAGGCGACTTGTTATCCTCGTTGATGGCTTCATCATGACAGCCTGTATGCTGGCAGCCTCAAAGATTGACAAAGGTGTGACTGACTATGCCGTCTATGGCCATTGCGGCGACGAGGGTGGACACCGTCTAATGCTCGATGAAATGGGCGCAAATCCACTTCTCAATCTCGGTCTCCGCTTAGGCGAAGGCACGGGCGCTTTAGTAGCCTACCCGATTGTTCAGTCGGCAGTTGCCATGCTAAACGAGATGGACAATTTCAGCCACGCTGAGATAACCAAATACTTCTAAGCATAATTCATAATTCATAATGCTTAAGCGAATCCTTGCCTCCCTAATGTTCTTCACCCGTATCCCCCTGTGGCGTTTAGTTACGGTGGAGAAGGGGTATTTCGAGAGAGTGGTGCCTCTGTGGCCGCTTGCCGGGTGGCTCACGGGAGGCGTTATGGCAGTTGTGTGCTGGGGAGCAATGGCAATTGGTCTGCCGCCTTCAGTGAGCGTGATACTCGCACTTGCCAGCAGGGTGCTGCTTACAGGAGCACTTCACGAAGACGGCTTTGCCGACTTCTGCGACGGTTTCGGCGGCGGTACTTCGCGCGAGCGGACTCTGGCCATAATGAAGGACTCGCATATCGGTACCTACGGCGTGCTGGGACTCGTTATTTATTATCTGTTGCTCTTTGCCATCCTAACCCATCTGTTGGAATACGGCCTTTCGCCTCTCGTCTTCATCGTGGCTGACACCGCCTGCAAATGGATTAGTTCCACAATAATTTATTTCCTGCCCTACGCAAGACCGGAGTCTGAGGCTAAGAACCTCCTCATATATGAGCGCACGCCTTGGGGAGAGCGCTTTCTCAGCCTCATCCTTGGCCTTGCGCCAGCCTGCCTGTTCATATATCTTTGTCAATTGTCAATTGTCAACTGTCAACTGTCAACTGTCAATTGTCAATTATCAACTTTCGCCCTCTCTTTGCTGCCTGCAGCCATCGTTGCCGCCGCCCTCTTCCTACTTATGCGCCGTCGCATCGGAGGTTACACGGGCGACTGCTGCGGCGCCACGTTTATTCTCACAGAACTTGTGTTCTACCTGTTCCTACTTATATATATAAATGCATAATTTATAATGAATAAGTTCCTCATAGGAGCGCCCTCTTCGGGATGCGGCAAAACCACCATAACACTCGGGCTGATGCAGACGATGCGTCACCACGGCCTGTGTGTACAGCCGTTCAAGTGCGGGCCTGACTATATCGATACCAAATTCCACAGCGCCGTGTGCGGACGACCAAGCATTAACCTCGACACATTCATGGCAACTCCTGAACATGTGCGCGAACTTTTCGAGCATTACGGTGCCGATGCAGATGTATGCGTCGTGGAAGGGATGATGGGCCTTTTCGACGGCTACGACCGCGACCGCGGTTCTGCAGCAGAGATTGCACGTGTACTGAATATCCCCGTGGTGCTCGTTGTAGATGCGAAGAGTGCAGCTTATTCGATGGCGGCTCTGCTCTCCGGTTTCATCCATTTCCGGGCAGACGTGAACATAGCAGGCGTCATATTCAATAAGGTAGGCTCAGCGAGACACTTCGATATGCTCCGACAGGTATGTGACGACCTGCATATACGTTGCTTTGGCTATCTGCCCAAAAGTACAGACTTGGAACAGGGATCCCGTTATCTGGGGCTTGATTTCTCGGAGATTGCCGTGCCGGAGCAACTGTTAAACCTGATAGAAGAAAATATACAATGGGAAGAGCTTCTAAAACATTAATAGCAAGGAACAACGAGTCGTTTTCCTTTATCTATCAGGAGACGATAGACCGGTTGTGCAACGTCAGCTTCTTCGATCCGGAGAATGAAGTACCGTGCTTTGACGGTATTGACTTGCTTTATCTGCCTGGCGGATATCCGGAAAAGCACTTGGATGTACTGGTGAGAAACGAGGCCTGTCGTAAGGCCATAAAAGACTTTGCTGAACATGACGGAAGAATCGTGGCAGAGTGTGGCGGTTTGATATATCTGTGTAAAAGCATCCTCACCGATGATGGCGAATATCCGATGTGTGGCGTACTGCCATATACAATCACCGCACGGAAAGCCGACCGCAAACTCTCTCTCGGCTACCGCCGTTTTGTGCTTGACGGCAAGGAATACCGCGGTCACGAGTTTCACTACACGCAGTTCCTCGGTTCTGTCCCCGAAAGCATCGCGCAAGTCTATAACGCCAAGAACGAGCCCGTAAACACTCCCATTCTGAGATACAAAAACGTTTTTGCCAGCTACACCCACCTTTACGACCTGTGGTCGCTAAAATGTAAAATGGAGAATGTGAATTATGCATTATGAATTATGAATTATGAATTCTAAATATCTTTACCCCATAATGCTTGCCGGTACAGGCAGCGACGTAGGCAAGAGCGTCATTGCCACGGCTCTCTGCCGCATTTTTCTGCAAGACGGATATCACCCAGCTCCGTTCAAAGCGCAGAACATGGCACTCAACTCTTTCGCCACACCCGACGGACGAGAAATTGGGCGTGCCCAGGCGGTGCAGGCCGAAGCCTGTGGTCTGGATCCGCATACGGACATGAACCCGCTGCTTCTTAAGCCCAACTCCGAACATACAACTCAAGTGGTACTCAACGGAAAGCCCATAGGAAACCGCTCAGCATACGACTATTTCAGAAAAGAAGGGCGTGAGGAACTGCGTAGTGAAGTGTGTGCCGCCTTCGACCGCCTTGCTGCCCGATATAACCCTATCGTGATGGAGGGCGCGGGTAGCATAGCAGAGATAAACCTGCGGGAGAGCGACTTGGTGAATATGCCGATGGCTCGACACGCCGACGCTGACGTCATCCTCGTTGCAGATATAGACAGAGGCGGCGTCTTCGCCTCCTGTTATGGCAGCATAATGCTTCAGAAGCCCGAGGATCGCCGTCGAATCAAGGGTATAATAGTCAATAAGTTCCGTGGCGATATCCGACTCTTCGAAGAAGGACGGAAGATATTGGAAGAGGTGTGTGGCGTGCCAGTATTGGGCGTAGTGCCTATGTTCACAGACATAGTCATCGAGGAGGAGGACAGCGTCAGTCTCGAGCGTAAACGGCGTGAACTGGCAGAGGGGAAAGTGAATGTGGCCGTAGTGTTGCTGCGACATATCAGCAACTTCACCGACTTCGGCACTCTGGAGCGCGACCCGCGCGTGAACCTCTTCTACACAAACAACACCACCGACATTGAGCGGGCGGACATTATAATTCTCCCTGGCACCAAAGCCACTCTTGACGACCTGCTTGAACTGCGTCGTAACGGATGTGCCCAGACCATAATCCGCGCTCACCGCAACGGGCATATTGTCGTAGGCATCTGCGGAGGCTATCAGATGCTCGGGCAAACCGTCAGCGACCCCGACGGCATTGAGGGCGATATACCCTCTCTGCCGGGCCTCGGTCTCCTCCCCATAAATACCGTTATGACCGCCACCAAAACCACCCGCCAAGTCACCTTCGACTGGGAAGGTTATACCTGCCAGGGCTACGAAATCCATCAGGGTGTAAGCACTAACGACATTGCGGCTGCCCCTTCCCAAACATCTGGGCACACAACTTGCGACCCCTCTTCACACTTCACCCGCGCTCCCCGTTGCCTCGGCACCTACATCCACGGCTTCCTCGACAACCCACCCGTCATCGAATCCCTCCTCAAAGCCGCCTCATCTGCTGTTCCAGCTTCTGCAACCGCCTCATCTGCTTTCACCCCATCTGCAGCCGCCCCTCAGGAGGCAGTGTGCTCGGCGGTTTTGCCGCCGAGTTCAGCCTCCGCCTTCAAGGAGGAGCAATATGACCGCCTGGCAGCCCACATCCGCAAGCACATAGACATCCAGAAACTCTATAAAATACTCACACATGATTAACGGCCACGGAGACGACATCCACGCTTACAAGGACATCCGCCTCAATTTCAGCAGCAACATATACAGCCACTTCTGCCACGATGGCCTCTACGCCCATCTCGCAGAGGTTCTGCCCTCTGTGGCCAATTACCCTGAGCCCTCACCCGAGCGCCTAGAAGCAGCCTTAGCAGCCGACCTCGGCCTCTCCCCTTCGGAGGTTATAGCCACCGCAGGCGCCACAGAAGCCATCTATCTCGTGGCACAGGTCTTCCGTCGCTCCACATCCTACATTCTTCAACCCACTTTCTCCGAGTATGCCGATGCCTGCCGAATCCACGAACACCGCGTAAAAGCGATTTACTCTCTCAAAGACATCCCAGGGGCCGAGGATGTACCGTCCGGGGGGGGGCCTCTTCTCTGGCTTTGCAACCCCAACAACCCAACTGGCACGGTCTTTCCCGAAGCCGAAATGCGCCATTTCATCGAGATTCACCCGCACACTCTCTTCGTTATAGATGCCTCTTACGCCCCCTTCACTCAGCACCCCCTTATTTCCCCAAAAGAAGCCGCAGCCCTGCCCAATATCATAATGCTTCACTCCATGACAAAAGAATTTGCGGTGCCTGGCCTTCGTCTGGGATATATCACAGCAAACCAAACGCTATCCGAGCTTCTGCGTCGGCAGCGTATGCCGTGGACCGTCGGCAGCATCTCACAAGCCGCGGGCATATATCTGCTCCGACATAAGGCTGATTACG
>Ga0310691_10008346_pt1 | contig 10648 bp, 6 predicted proteins | sample 176DNAGHGlowgp2_FD_203887 | JGI IMG/M metagenome (GOLD analysis project Ga0310691, IMG submission 203887) | Sheep rumen microbial communities from Palmerston North, Manawatu-Wanganui, New Zealand - 1766 DNA GHGlow gp2 (v2) (version 2) | ecosystem: Host-associated > Mammals > Digestive system >... | reverse complement strand
CCGGCGGCGGCGGTTCGGGAAGCAGCAACGCACAAGGGCAAAGGCAAGGGCGCGCACGCAAGCGCAAGCCCGCGTACGGGCGCGCCATGTCGCTGACAAAGTTTGGTCACACCCCGCGCGAAGAGGAGGGTGGACATCGGCGGGGCTTTCGGGTAGGATGGGCCGCGGCGTCTGGAAAGGGCGCCGGAAAAACCATGCAGGGCGAAGTCGTTTCATTTCTCCGGAACGCCGTGTCGGCCGCGACGAAGCGGCCCGGCACGGTCTCCATCCAGGCCTGGGGGCGCACGCGCGCCTTTGGCTGCTACGATCTTTTCGACGACACGTTCATCCTCGAAGAGGGCGTGCTCGAACATCTTGAAAACCGCGATCCGGTCGTCCTTGTCGCGAAGGCCGAGCTCAACGGTCGCCGAGGCGACGACGAGGCGCGCGTCTTCGGCAACGTGATGGCGATTTCGAGCGGCAACCACGCCGTGACCGCGCTTCCGCTCCTTTCGGGCGAATTCTGGGGGCTTTCGACCCTTCCCGAGCAGGAGCGCGCCAGAACGCTTTCGGACAAGGTCGTGTGCGCCAACATCGTCGGCGACTCGATCGAAATCTCCCAGCGCGCCGTCGCGACGGCCGACGTCGCCGAAATGGACGAATGGCTTCAGGCGCTCGGGCTGCCGATGCGCCGCATCATCCTCGCCGACCGCGTCGACGAGACCCTGGATTTCTACTCGCACCGCGGCCAGGAGTGGCGCATCAAGCCCCTCGCCTGGACCCGCGACGAAATGGCCGCGGCGCTCCGCGCTTCGGTTTCGCGCATCCATTCGCCGCTTCGCTACTACCACAACGTGAAGGGCGTCCACTTCCTCTCGTACTCGAACTTCCTGGCCTGGGGGCGGCTCCTGCGGGAGGATTTCCCGAAATTCGTCGACGGCCTGCGCGAGCTCGCTTCGACCGGTCCGGCGCAGGAGGTCCCGAACCTGCTGCTGCCGAAGTTCCGCTCCCACCACGAAATCGAATTCTTCGGAGTCCCGCCCGGCGCGGCGCTGCGTTCGCTCGTGCCGCCGGTCCTCGAAATGTGGCGCCGCGTGGAAGGCGCCGCGGACCCCGCGAGCGCCCGCGCGGACGCCGAAGAGCGCTTCGAGGCCGTTTCCGGGGCGTTCCGCTCGCTCCTCGCCGATCCGGCCTACGCGGACGACTCCTCGCCGAAATTCCTCGAGACGATCTACCGCCACCTCAACGGCGCGATCTACCAGGACGAGCACGACACCATGTCGCGCGCGTTCGACGACCTTCGCACCGCGCTTCCCGGAGCGACGTACACGCTCGGCAACCGATTCCCGCACGACGGCGCGGACGCCCGCACGCTCGCGATCCTCGACGCGATCGAGGCCGGCGTCGGCCACGGCGACCGGATCGAATACGCGAACGTCTACGAAATCCGCTCCGTCACCGACCGGGTGCGCCTCGGCGAGGGCAAGACGCGCGAAATCGTCTACAAGACGCTCTGGAACCCGCTCCCGACCCGGCTCGTCGAGAAGCGTCTGGCGCGCCGCAGCACCGGTTACGGAGCCTACACGCTCATGCGCATCCACGCCTTCCGCGCGCTCGGGGTCTCCTACGGCGAACACCGCCTCCTCGCCCGCAATGACGGCGCCACCGGCGACGTGCACTACTTCACGCGCGAGCGCTACCCCGGACAGCCGTTCAGCCAGCTGCCCGAGTCGAGCTTCTACGACCGCGACCCCCGAACCGGCGTCTACGAGACGGAGCGCGAATCGGCGGACATCGTGCGCGCCATGATCGTTCTCATGGGCGGCGCGGCGGCGGAGAACCTGATCCTGAAGAAGTGCACCCCGGACGGTTCCACGCGTTTTGCGCAGGGCAAGGAAATCGTCGAATTCGGATACGACATCCGCTACGGCAAGCAGATGCCCCTCCGGGTGCGGCTCTGCTCGGTGCGCGGCACGATGGGCTGGCCGTGTCTCGACAAGACGGACGAAAACTTCGACCGCTGCTGCCGCCACTTTCTCGCCCGTCACGCCCGCGTCGCGCACGACTACGCGATGCGCCACCCGTCCGTGGACAAATGGGACGTGGCGGACGCCTTCTGGGAAGGCTTCGCCGCGCGGACGCGCCAGATCCACTGGAACTACCAGAACCGCCGCGAGCAGTTCGATTCGTACAACCCGCGCATGTTCGGCGACTACCAGTTCGCCGAAAAGTGGTCCTTCGCCCTGTGGGCGCTCGAAAAGCAGCGCAACGAGCTTGACGCCCTCGCCGAAGTCTTTCACGCCGCCTTCCGCCAGCTCGACGAGAGCGAAGGCTCCGCCTCCGGGCAGGACCGCCTCCCCGGGATGTAGGAAGTCGCGGGGCGCTGACAACGTTTGGTCACACCCGCCGGGCGGGGCGGGAATTGTGGTAGAATGGCCGGACATGCGAAAAACAACCCCACACGACGTCGCCGCGGCGCAGGCGGATTTCCGCGATCTCTCGCGGGTTCTCTCGTCGTTGCCGGACGCCGCCGCTGTGGAGCGGTTCCTGAGGGAACTCTGCACGCCGGCGGAGTGCGTCGATCTGGCGAAACGCTGGAAACTCATGCAGGAGCTCCTTTCGGGCAAGACGCAGCGGGCCGTGGCCCGCGAGCTCGGCATGAGCCTGTGCCGCATCACCCGCGGCGCGCGCTACGCCAAGTCGCCCGATTCCATCCTTGCCGCGAGCGCCCGCGCGCGCGTCGCCGGCGCCGCGGGCCGCGCCGTTCCGGGGGCTCCAACCGGAGAAAACACGTGAAACGCCTTCTTCCCTTCCTTTTCCTTTCCCTTCTCTTTTCCGTTTCCGCGCCGGTCCGGGCCCAGGAGACGTTCCGGGAGGTCTGGATTGCGGATCGGCTCTCCGTCGGCCTCGGATTCGGAATCTCCTCCCTCACCGACAACCACCGCCGTGCCGACAAGGAATCCGGCTACACGTACGTCGGTTTCGTGAACGCGCTGGAGGACGAACACGCGGCGTTCTTCGTGCCCGAGGTGGCGTGGTGGGCGGCGCGAAACCTCCGCCTCCTCCTTTCTTTCGACCACGTGGAGGGGCACACGCGCAACTACAACAACCACCGTTCCGACGGCACGGTCCGCCTGCGCGGCCCCCTCTTCGAGGCGCAGTGCATTTTCCCGATGCTGGGCGACACGCTGTTTCCGAGGGTCGGCGTCGGTGCCGCGTGGGAGACGGCGAAATTCCGCTCCGAAACGTGGTGGAAACTCGGGTGGTACAGCGAGGACGAGTACGAGGCGAACGCCAAGCCCGGCAAGGCCAAGAGCGGGTATTTCCGCGAAATCCGCGTGGACGACGTGCTCGCCTGGACCGTCTCGGCCGGCGTTTCGTGGAGGCCGGCGCCCCGCGTCCAGCTCGACGCCACGCTGCGGCACGTGTGGGCCGAGCCGAAGTGCGAATACGGCGAGTACAAGGAAAAGACCGGCTACCGGCGCGAGTTCGGCGGCAAGTTCTGGCTCGACCACCTGACGGCCGTCGTCTCGGCTTCGTACGTTTTCTGACATGAAACGGTCCGCCGCCTTCCTTCTCGTCGCCACCGTTTCGGGCGCGGCCGCCGCTGGTTCCGTCCCGGAGGAGACCTTTTCCCGCCCGGGCGTCGTCGCGCGGCGCGGCGGCGCCGGGGACGCGGCGTGGCGCGTGGAAGTGGAGGCGGTGCCGACCGGCCTCGGCGCCGGCGCGATCGTCGAATTCCCTTTGATCACGCTCAACAGCGGGCACGAGTACGAGGCCCTGTTCCGGACTCCGGCCCGGGCGGCCGACATCCGGGCCGCGATGGCGTTCGCCGGGCTCCGCCCCGGCGCTCCGGCGTCGGCGGCCGATTTCCGTTTCTGGCCGCGGGGCGAACGCGTCCTCGCCACGGTGCTCCCGGCGGACGGCGCGGCCGGGGAGGGGAGGGCGCTCGCCCGGTTCCTGGCCGACGAATCGACCGGTGGCCCGGTTCCCGGCGGCGACCTGTTCGTCTATTCCGGCGGCGGGGATTTCGACGTCGATTCCGTCGGTCCCGGCTCGATCGTCTCCACCTACAACGAGCCGGCGACGCTCTTCGACGTGCCGCGGCTCGCCGCGCAGGGCGACGTCTACGGTTCGGTCGTGGCGGCGGAATCCGTCCCGACGAACGGCATGCCGTCCGTGCGGATCGTCTTCGGTCCCGAACCGCGCGAGGCGGCCTGGCCCGCGCTCCGCGTCCGGGACGTGGCGCTCCGGCTCTCGCCGGAGGGCCTTTCCGTGGACGGCGCGGCGCCGCTTTCCCCGTCCGGCGCCGCGAAGGCCCTTTCCGCGTTCCGCCGCGACGGCGGGCAGGACGCCTTCGTTTCGTTTTCGTGGGACGCCGCCGTGCCGCTTCGCGACGTCGCGGCGGCCGCCCGCCTGCTTTCGGCGCTCGAAGAAGCGGAGTCCAGCACCGGCGTGCGGATCGACGCGCCGCCGCCGGGCTTCCCGTTCTGCAAGGCGTTCCTTCCTCGCGACGAATGGCGTGACCGCGCGAAACGGTTTTCGCAGCCCTGCGAACTGCGCTTTCCGGGCGGCGGCGCCGCGCCGTCGCTCGTGCGCGTGGACGAGAAGTGGGACGGCGAGTCGCTGGAGCCCGAGCTGTCGACGGAGGAGATCCCGCTTTCCTCCCCGGACGCCCTTCCGGCGCTCTTGAAGGCGAATTCCCCGGAAGGTCTCCGCGCCCTGCTGGTCTTCGCGCCCTCGGACGCGGCATGGGGCGAGCTCGCCCCGTGGCTCGACGCCGCCCGTCCCACGCACCCCGTCGTCCAGATTTTCCTCGATTGACCGCCTCCCCTGCAAGGCGCCGGCCTTCGCGTACGGTGCGCGGCATGCCGTGCAAGTCAAAATCGACAAAGAAGGGCGAGGGACAGACTCCATTTCTTCGTAGAGGCGGCTCCACGCCGCCCGGCCGCGCAAGGGCCTGTTGCCCCGACGGCGGCGTTGTGGTAGCATTCTCCGTATCCGCAACACGGAGGCGAAACATGGAAAAAACCTTCAACGTCGCCGGTCCCTGCTTTCCCGCAAAGCATTACATGCTGCCCGCGCTCGACAGGATGCCGCAAATACGGCGTCTCGTCGAGCAGGAAATGTATTTCGTCATCCATGCGCCGCGCCAGACCGGCAAGACGACCGCCGTCAAGGCGCTCGCCCGCGAAATCAACGCCAAGGGGGATTGCTACGCCCTCTACTGCACGCTGGAAACGCTCCAGAACGCCACGGAGCCCGCCGCCTCCAACGCCGCGATCCGCGACCTGATTCTCGACAACGCGCATTCAGATCCTGCATTTCCGGTGCCGCTTCGCGCCCACGAGGGCGAGCCGCCGTTCAACGGCGGCGTCGGTCTCGCGGTTCGAACGGCGCTGCGGACGATCTGCCGGGAGGCCGGCCGGCCGGTCGTCGTGTTCTTCGACGAGGCCGACTGCCTCGCCGGAAACGTGCTGATCTCCTTTCTGCGGCAGCTCCGCGACGGCTACGTGAACCGCGATGCCGTTCCGTTCCCCGCTTCCATCGCGCTCATCGGCATGCTGGACGTGCGAGACTACAAGGCGCAGATCCGACCCGACGGCGAGTCGCTCGGCCAGATCAGTCCGTTCAACATCATTTCGAAGGACTTGATGCTGCGCAACTTCACGGAAGCGGAAGTCTCCGCCCTCTACGCGCAGCATACCGGGGCGACGGGGCAGGTTTTCGAGCCGGCGGCGATGGAGAAAGTCTGGGAATTCACGCGCGGCCAGCCGTGGCTCGTCAATGCGCTCGCCCGCGAGTGCGTCGAGGAAATCCACGACTCCGACTACGCGTCGCCGATCACCGCGGAGGACATGGAAACGGCCAAGGAGACGATCATCCGCCGCCGCGACACGCACGTGGACAGCCTCATGGAGCGTCTCCGCGAGCCGCGCGTCCGGCGCGTCATGATTCCCGTGATGCTCGGCGACGACTTGACGGACGTCTCCGCGAACGACGAGGACTACCGCTACGTGCAGGACCTCGGACTGTTGCGCGAGGAGAACGGCGCGCTCGTGCCTTCGAACCGGATGTACGCCGAGATCATCGGGCGGTATCTCTCGCGCGACGAGCAGCTGCGCCTCATGCGCTCGATTCCGCAGACGCCGTGGGCGACGCCGGACGGGCTCGACATGCCGGGACTCATGGCGGCGTTCCAGGCGTTTTGGCGCGAGAACAGCGGCGCGGACCGCCGCGCCTACGAATACGGCGAGGCGACACCGCACCTCGTCCTCATGGCCTTTTTGCAGCGCGTGACGAACGGCGACGGGCACATCCTCCGCGAAATGGCGCTCGGCTCCCGCCGACTTGACCTCTGCGTGGAGTACCGCGGCAAGCGCTACGCGGTCGAAGTAAAGACCGCAAAGAACTTCGCCGGCGAGAAATCCTACGCGCAGCTCGCTTCCTACCTCGACACCCTCGGCCTGAAGGAGGGCTGGATGCCGGTCTTCGACGACGGCGCCGGCAAGTCTTGGGACGAAAAGCTCTTCACCCGCGACGAGACCTTCGGCGGCAAGACGATTCACGTGATCGGGCTGTAGGCCGGACAGGTGGCCGACCGCCGGGCGAAAGTTTCGCCGGTTTGCGGTTGAACGGAAACGCCCCGATGGTTGTTTCTATTCCTAGAGGGTCATGAACGGACCTCCGCCCCATGATGGACATCGTCGAGGAATTGCGAAGAGACCGCGAAAGCGGGGCAAAACGGCTTGTATGCGAATACAAGGCCGGTCTGATGTCCATCGCCCGCCGTTTTTTCACGAACGAGTCCGACGCCGAGGAACTGGTGAACGCCACCTTCGCCAAGGCGGTGGACAACATCGACGGTTATCTGGAGAAATCGGCGTTTTTCGCCTGGCTTTGCCAGATCCTCAACAACGAGTTCCGCAACAGCGTCAAGCGCAAGTCGAACAGGAACGAGATTTGCCCCGGCGACGTGCCGGAACCGGAGGACGAGAACGCGCGCGACGAAATCTACGAAAACCTCGACGCGACGTTGCTCCGCACGGCAATCGAAAAACTAAATCCTGAGCAACGCGAGGTGATCGTGCTGCGGTACTTCGAGGACCTTCCGATCGAAAAGATCGCGAAATTCCTGACCCTGCCTGCCGGCACCGTCCGCAGCCGCCTCTTCTACGCGCGAAAGGCCCTGGCGGCGCGGCTCGGCGCAGGAGTGAAGGAAGCGGTCCGGAAACCCGGCGGCAAGGCGCTCCTCCTCGCCCTCGCGCTCGCCGCGCTCACCGCCGCCGGGGCGGCCTCGTCCCTTGCTGTCGTACGCTTGCTGTCGCCGCATCGGGCAGCGCAGGAACAGCAAGCGGCCAACAGCAAGGATGCCGCCGCGCAGGACAGGACGGGCGGGACTGAAGGGGCCGAAGGGACAGGCGATGCCAGCGCCGTAGATGCGGCTCCGGACCCTCCCGTCCCGTCTCTTTTCGAAACCGATTCACACGCCATCCAAACTCCCCAAACGGAAACCACCATGAATACAACAAAACTCCTCGCCGGCCCCCTCGCCGCCCTCGCCCTCGCCGCGCCGACGGCCAACTTGGCCGACACCCCCTCGTCGGACACCATCGCCTACTGGCCGTTCGGCGAAAACGGCTTCTCCGACGTCTCCGGCAACGGCCACGACCTGGCCAGCACGACCGTCACGGAAAGCGATGCAGGATACATCACGCTTAACGGCACGAGCCAGTTCCTGACGACCGCCTCGGCCCTCGACCTCTCCGGCGAAACAGCCGTCACGTTCGAGTGCTGGACGCGCTCGACCGGCAAGAACAGCTCTTTCGGTGTCCTCTTTTCCGCGCCCTCGCCGGCTGGCACCAAGGCCGGCAGTTTCGTCCTGTATTACACGGGCCGTCTGCAATCGCAGTTCGGCATGGGAACTGGCTGGCAGATCGACTACACGGCATCTACGAGCGCAATGGACGATGGAACTTGGCACCACGTTGCCTACGTGATCGACCGCACCCAAACGGGCGAAAACGCCACCAAGCTCTATCTGGACGGTGTGCTGATGCAGAACGCTGGCGGGCAGACCGGCGCCGTGCCGGCGCTGCTTGACGACGTGCTCTACATCGGTGGCGGAGCCGGATACACCACAAGCGAATACTACACCGGATACATCGATGATGTTCGCATCTCGCGCGGGGCGTTGACGCCTGACCTGTTCCTCAGGTACCCGTCCGTCGGCAAGGCCATGCGTGCCGACACCAACGCCCTCCCGGTCTTGGCCTACTGGCCATTCGGCGGCAAAGGCGGCAAAGACGCCACCGGCAACGGCTTCGACCTCACGATGAGCGGCGTTCCCATGACTTCCGGCACGCCGTCGCCAAGTTACAACGACTATGCAAAGACGAACTACTACAACGGGACATTCCCGTTCTCCGCGTTCTCCCGGACGGGCTTCACGCTCGAATTCTTCGCGCAGACGGGGTCCAGCGGCGGCGGAATGGCGGGAACCCTTGTCGAGACGACGACAACGTACTACAACTATCCAGGAGCCTTCCAGATTCGATTTGAATCCAGCACCTCCTACAACACGGTCACGGCCTATTTCCTGGTCGGCAATTCCAAATACGTGCAGTCCCCGACCTCCAAGGAGCTGTTCGGCGCGCTGAACGACAACAAGTGGCGGCATTATGCGGTCGTCTACGATCCGTCGAAGACCGGAGCCGGCATTGTCACGCTCTACGTCGATGGCGTCGCCGCTCCCGTCCTGGCCGACAATGCCGACCAGGGGCCGTTCGCCCTTCGCGACGACAAGCTCTACATAACGCGGCGAAGCATCGGCAACGACAGGGGTGGCGCGCCCTTCTACGGCTCCATGGACGATGTGCGCATCACGGCCGGCGCCCTCACGCCCGACCAGTTCCTCCCGGCCCGCTCCGCAGGCTCGACCGTCGCCCTCTATCGCTTCGACCGCGAGACGCTCGAAGACCAGTCCGGGAACGGGAACGACCTGATTCACATGCACACCGAGTCGACCGTCGCAGACCCTGTTTTCGGAGACGCTGGTTTTCCGGACAGCGGTACGGGCCTTGTGTTGAGCGGCACGGAAGACAAGTCCGGCAACATCGGCACGCGCGACTGGGTGAAAACGGCCTCGCCGATTGACTTTTCGGAGACCAAGGCCTTCACGATCGAATTCGACTACAACAGCAACGATCCGAGCGAAACGGTCATTCCGAGCGGAAAGACCGACAAGCCGGTCTATGTGCTGGCGGCAAGCACGCAGGTCGCGACACGCGGCGGTTTCGTGGTGTATCGTCCGGGATCTTCGCTGCAGGGGCAGTTCCGTGCAAATACCGGCTCCGGCTGGCTGAAATACTATTTCCAGAACTTTGGGGACATGAAGGATGGCTATAGGCGCGGGCGGTATTCCGTCAATGGAAAGAACTCCGGGTATGTTTACTTCAATCTCGTTGTCGACGGAACTGCCAATTCGCAGAGTTCCGCCGTGGATTACGGCTCGTTCGGGTCGCACGTCATTGGTTTCGGGCACTGCCCGTCGTACTACGCCGACGCTACGACGCCCTACTACATGAAGGGCAAGCTGCTTCGCGCGGCCATCTCCGACATCGCCCTCGATCCTGCGGACTACGTTCTCGACAACCTCGTCCTCGACTCGCCGAAGTCCACCCTCGCCTATTGGAGCTTTGCTGGCAATTCAGGGCTCGCCTCTGACGGCGTGCCTCGCCGCAACGGGGCACTGGACCTCCGTGGAACCGATTCGGCCACGACGACCAACCTGACGCTCTCGGCCCTGACCCAGGCGACGATCGAGTGCTTCGTCTGCTTCGGTACGACTCCTTCCTCCGGGACGCTTTTCGGCCTTGGCACGGGCGCCGGATCGTTCTCCGTCGCAGCCGACGCCACGGCCGGCACCCTCTCCGGCTCCTTCATCCCCTACGACCACCTCGCGGCCGCCAACGGCGGCGCGACAGCCCTCGCGCCGCTCGCCGGAAAGAAGGTCTGGCACCATGTAGCTCTCGTCATCGACCGCACGAATCCCGGCGCCGACGCCGTGCGCTTCTACGTCGACTACGAGCGCACAACCCCGGCCGGACGCGCCTGGGACGCCGCCGCGACAATGCTGGACGGCGCCATCTCCATTGGCGACGGCTTCACTGGTTGGATTGATGACCTGCGCGTGAGCGCCGGCGCCCTCGCGCCCACCGAGTTTCTCCAGCCTGACATGCGAACCGAAACCCCCGACGCCTTCACGATCGTTATCCGCTGATGAAACCTCGCCTGCTGTTTTCCATTTTTCATTTTCCATTTTTCATCTCCTATGCGCTTGCGGCAACCGCCGCAAGCGCAAAGGCCGCTCCTCGCTTCTACCGCGGCATGATCCACGCGCACACGTGCTGGTCCGACGGCCGCGCGCTGCCTGAGCAAGCCGTGGCGGCGTACAGGGACGCCGGGTATGACTTCTTCGCCATCACCGACCACAACCGCATCGGCGCCGACCCCGATCGCTGGATCGAGGTCGCGCCGCCGAAGGTCGGCGTCTGGCCGCCAAAGTCCCTCGAACCTTCCGTCTTCGAGGCCTACCGGGCCGCATTCCCGGATGCCGAGTGGCGCACGACCGCCGACGGCAAGACCGAAGTGCGCATGCGGACGTTCG
>Ga0310691_10008345_pt1 | contig 10648 bp, 6 predicted proteins | sample 176DNAGHGlowgp2_FD_203887 | JGI IMG/M metagenome (GOLD analysis project Ga0310691, IMG submission 203887) | Sheep rumen microbial communities from Palmerston North, Manawatu-Wanganui, New Zealand - 1766 DNA GHGlow gp2 (v2) (version 2) | ecosystem: Host-associated > Mammals > Digestive system >... | reverse complement strand
TGATGATCAATTAGTAAAAACGCATGAATATAAAAATAAAGTTGCTGAATCGATGTTGGAAATGGTAAAAACTGCTATAGTAAAGAAAAATGATAACAAGTAGTGTCCTTCAAGGAAGATGATGAAGAAATAGAAATCGTGAGCGAAGCGATCGAGACGCTTGGGCAGGAGCTGCTGCGCGAGGTCGCGCAGAAGGCTCTGGCTGTGGGACTGAAGCCCGAGGTCGGGGTAAAGGTAAGCGATCTGCCCCCCCGTGGCAGTCAGGCAGCTCGTCGCCGGGCAAGGGCGGAAGGCGGAGGGCGCAAGGCCGTAGCCGCGACGGAGCTGCCGCGCCCCTTCCATGCGTTCCGGCGCATCCTCTCCGCCGGCTTCACCGGCTCTTTCGAGGCACTCTGATTGCCTGCTGTCTTGTCGCCCGCGGTGCGGGCCGGCTGGCCGGGACGGCGCTCGTCCGCGCCACCGCCAGCAGCGCCGGCGTCCGCAACGCCTCCGGGACGAATTGCAGCGCCACGCTGCCGGCCCGCACAGCCGCAAGGCACAGTTCCGGTGTCCGGAGCGACTCCGGCACGGCCGCCAGTGCCAGACCGTTCCGCCACACGGCTTCAAGGCAGATTTCGGGTGCCCGGAGCGGCTTCAGCACATCCCAGATCTCTGCGCCGTACCGCCGGACAGTCTCACGGCAATGGCAGGCGTACGCAGGGGCTCCGGCACGAAGTGCACTGCCAGACAGCTGCACCGCACCGCATCGGCGCAGAGCGCCGGCGAATTCAGGGCTTCCGGCAGGTACTTCAGCGCCCCGCCGTACTGCTGGACAGTCCCGCAACACAAGAGTTGAGGCCCTGAATGGCAGTGGGCAGTGCCATAGGCAGGGCCGTCGGGCATCGGTCGCCACGGCTGGTCTTCGGAATGTGCTGCAGATAGCGAAAGACCCTTGCGAGCTCGCGACTCGCAAGGGTCCGGATGTAACCTAAATCATATAAGCCAACAGGTTGCGAATGTATGTAGCCTATTGGTTTTATTGGCGTCCCCAGGCGGATTTGAACCGCCGTTGACGGCGTGAAAGGCCGCTGTCCTGGGCCGGCTAGACGATGGGGACGCGCAGTGCAATGCTTGTTGGCTGGGCTACAAGGACTCGAACCTTGATCGTCGGAGCCAGAATCCGATGTCCTGCCAATTGAACGATAGCCCAACTCGCGTTGCAGGAAGTGCTTTTATGCCAAGGCGGGAGAGTTGTCAACGCTTTTTTGCGCGAGCTGCCGAAACAGCTAGTAGGGCTCCCACTTGAGCTGGGATTCCCAGGACCCGTAGGTCACGGGGGCGAGCTTCTTGACGAGCAGCAGGGCCCTGAGCACTTCGCTCTCGCTCCAGGCCTGGGCTATGCAGCCGTTGGGCTCGAAGGGCTCTTCGGCGGACATGATTTCCGAGATGTGGCCGAGGCCAGCCTCGCCGAGGTGCCTGGTGAAGAGGGGCTCGATGCCGGTCAGGAACTGGGATGCCGTCTGCTTGAGCAGGAGGCTGGGTTCGCCGAGCTCCTCGATGCGGTAGCAGGTCCACCGGAAGAGGGCGTCGGCGTACATGCCGAGCAGCCAGGGCCACACCGTGCCCTGGTGGTAGGCCGCGTCGCGCTCGTCGGGGCCGCCGGCGTAGTGCGGGCAGTAGTCCGGGGAGCCGGGTGCCAGCGTGCGCAGGCCGAAGGGCGTGAGCAGCCGCTCCTGCACGGCCTTGATGACGGGGCCTGCCTTGGCAGGGCCGAAGACGGGGTGGGGCAGGGACAGGGCCATGAGCTGGTTGGGGCGCAGGCTTTCGTCGGAACCGCCCATCCAGGCGGGGCGCCAGACGTCGCAGAGCGTGCCGTCCTCCTTGAGGAAGCGCGCTTCGAAGACCTCGCGCATGCGGGCCAGATCCTCTTCGGAGCAGGGCGGAACCTCGCCCAGCTCCAGGGCCAGCTCGCGGGCAAAGGCCAGCGTGTCGTACCAGAGGGCCTCGATTTCGACGGGATAGCCCCAGCGCGGCGTGACGGGACGCCCCTTGGCCTGGGCGTCCATCCAGGTGAGCTGGGTCTCGGGCGTGCCGACCTCAAGGAAGCCGTCGGCATCGAGGCGGCAGTGCTCCAGCCTGTCCGAGCGGTAGGCTTTGACGATGCGGCTGATCTTCGGCGCGAAGGCGCGCACAAGCTCCCTGCGCTTTTCCCTGCCGCTGCCGGAATCGGGCAGGCTTTCCAGCAGGCGCGCCGTGCAGGAGGCGAAGAGCAGGGAGGCGTCGATGCTGTTGTAGCCTTCCGGGGTGCCGTCGGGCCTGAAGGTGTTGGGAATGCGGCCGTCCTGCATGCCGGCGCCGATGCGCTCGAGGGTGTCCAGGCCTTCGCGCAGGCGTCCTGCCAGAAAGGTCGTTCCCGGCAGCGCTATCAGGGTGTCGCGGCCCCAGCTGCCGAACCAGTGGTAGCCGGCAAGGAGCGCGTCCTGGCCGGAGGTGTCCTTGATATGGAAGATCCCGGCCTGCCAGGCGAGATAGCCTGTCAGATCCTGGGCTGCAGGGAGCTCCCGGCTCCGGCGCAGAGTCTCGTTTTCCCAGAGGGCGGCGAGGGCGCTGCCGGCGGGCTCGGTCGAGGCGCAGATGACCGCGGACTGTCCCGTCTGCAGCTGGATTTCAAAGAAGCCGGGCGCAAGGAGGTCTTCGCTGCAGGGAAAGCCCCGCTCCCGTTCGACGGGATATTCGGCTGCGTAGATCCAGCGCCCTTCCGAGCAGAACACGGGGCGGCGGTCCGCCTGGAAGTAGAGGCGGGGCAGGCCGGCGTAGGGCTGGAAGGCCACGGTGTCCGCGCTGAGGCGCTCGATCTCGAAGCTGGCGTCGCTGTTGGCGCAGGCCAGGGCGTGGAAGTGCCGGCAGGCCAGCAGGGGCGAGACGCGCAGGACGGCGCGTGCGGCCGGCCCCTTGAGGGTGTAGCGCAAAAGGACGGCGTGGCGTCCCGGCAGGAGCAGGATGCGCTTGACCAGCGTGAAGTCGCCCAGCTGGTAGATGAAGGTCGGGCAGGGGCGGGTGTCGAAGCAGGCGAGCGCCTTCTGCCCCTCGGGATAGACGCAGCCGGGGTGGCATCGGCTCGAGAGGGGATAGCTTTTGCCGTCTGCATCGAGCCAGTCCTCGACGCCGGAGAGCAGGACGTGCCTGCCGATCTGGTCGAGGTTGGCCACGAGCAGGCCGTGGTAGCGCCTGGCGTTGCAGCCGCAGGCCGTGCTGGAGGCGTAGTCGCCGAGGCCGTTTGCTTCAATCCATTCCGCATGCAGGGCCTCGTGCATGTGCCGGATCGGGGTGGTCAGTTTTGCCATGTCGTTGTCTTGCCGTTGTCTTGTGGGGCGTGGGCCGCCGGAGTCTTGGGTGTGGATGCCGCCGAGGGGCGCGGCGGAGCCAAGCATACCTTGCTTTCCTTCCAAAAAACAGTAAAATTGCAGCCTAGGAAATAACGGACAGGCCCTCCGGCCGGCGGTTGCCAGACAGCATGCGCCGGCGCGGGAGAGCGTTGTCCGCAAGCTGCAAGAAAGCCCCGGGCATGCCCGGGAAAGAGTGCCGCCGTCCTCTCCGGAGTCGTTGCGGCGACTGGAGTTGCGTTTGGCGACAGCATTACCGACTGCAGGCATGCCTGCGCGCACGGCCCGTGCGGCCCGTCCGGCGCGCGCCGTCCCCACGGCCCGCGCCCAGGCAGGCGAGCCCGTCTTCACCCGCGAGGAGCGGCTTTTTCTGCTGGCAGATGCCCTGATCTGTCCCCTCGACGACAGCGACGGCCTGCTTTTCGAGCTGCTGACAGGCCTCGGCGCCTGTCCCAGAAAGGCGAAAAGCGCCCAGCAGCTGCAGGAGGCGCGCGAGGCGCTGCGCCTCAAGGGGGCGCCGTATCTGACCAGCCGCAATTCCGGCATGGATCCGGCGCGGCGCTTCGAGCTGTGCCTGGAAGGCGTTGCCGATCCGGAGCTCGGCGTCTACCTCGGGCGCTTCTGCATCGACAAGGCCCGCCTCAAGACCACGGACGGCCTGGGGCTGGCGCAGGTGGTCGCGCTCTACCAGAACCGCGAGGAAGTCTTCCGGGAGCGCTGGGCCATGGCTCCGCTGCTCAACGTGCGCATCACGCACGTGCAGAGCGCCCCGCCGGGCGCGGCATTCTGGACCGCGCTCAGGCCCTTCCTGAAAAGCGCGCTCTTCGCCGACATGGCCACGGCCCTCTACTATGAAAACAGCCTCAGCGAGGCGCTGGCCGCAGCCTCTGCCGAATGGCGGCAGGGCCACCTGAAGACGCCCCAGGAGCTTGGCGCAGCCCGCTTTGCGCCGGCGCTCGCCAGCCTCTGCCTCTGGCAGGGCCAGCTGGCGGCCGCCGGATCCACGGCGGCCAGGCTGCGCGCTTCGGGCGCGCCCTTCCACGCCGACGTGGTTGCCGGCATGCTGGAGCTCGTCCAGGCAAGCCGCGCGAGCCTCGGCTACTTCAACCAGGCCATCCAGGCCTGGCGGCAGTCCGCCGGATCCACCGGCGTGCACGTCGGCATGAACATCGGCCTGTGCTGGAATCTTGCGCGGCTTCTCTACGGCAGCACGGAAGACTTCGTTTCCATGCGCCGTGATCTCGCCGTCCTGTGCACCCAGGAACCGGCAGGCGCCAAGGCCTACAGCTTCGGCAGGCCGGGCTTTCTTGCCCTGCGCGCCCTGGACTGCCTCAACGGCGGCGACCGGGCCGGCGGCGAGGCCTACCTCAGGGAGGAGATGCCTGGCGACAGAAACTTCCTCTCGGTCCTGCTCTTCCGCGGCGCCAGAATACGCTTCGGCATGGCCGGCAGGAGCGACGAGGCAGTCCTGCGCGCCTGGCACAGGGCCAGCCGCGGCTTTCCGCTGGTCCAGCGCCTCTTTGCGGATCTGCTCTGCCGGCTCCTGCCGGCCGGGGAGGCCGCCGGCTTCGAGCGCGGTCCTGCGGATCAGGGCCTGCTCGACTTCGGCGCCCTGGCCTGCGACGGCGATTCCTGGAACCGGCGCCTGTCGGCGCTGGAGCGGCTCGCCGAGGCCTCCGACGAGGGCTCTGCCGGCGAGGACAGGGACGAGCGCCTTGTCTGGATAGTCGACTGGAGCCTGCGCACCGTCCGGCCCGCCTCCCAGCGCAGGGCCGCCTTCGGCTGGAGCCGGGCGCGCTTCGTTTCGCCCGCCCTGCTGGCCCGGAGTCCCGAGGCCTACGGCTTTCTGGACATGCAGGACGTGCGCATTCTCGAGCAGGCGGCCGGCAGGGACTCAGCCTCCGGCGCGCTCGCGCTGGAGGCGGCCTGCGCGCCCATGGACGGCTGCCCGCGCGTCTACGAGGCCGCAGGCCAGGCCCTGTCGCCTCTTGCCGTGCGCCGGGGCAGGCTTTCCTTCCGCCTCAACTCCTACGGCAGGGACATGTGCCGCCTGGCGCTCTCCGATCCCGCCGTGCCTGATCTGCTTGCAGCCGAGGGCGGGATGGCCCAGGGCGGATGCCTGCTTGTCCGGCGCGGCGCGGAAATCGTCTTCCATCCCCTGTCGGGGCCGGCGGCCCGGATGATCGCCGTGACCGGCAAGGCCTTCGTCTTTCCCGCAGGCTCCCTGAACAGGGTGCTCTCCCTCGCCAGTCGCCTCGCTCCGGAAATTCCCGTGGAGGCCGACATCGAGGCAGCCTTCGTGCCCGCCGACGCCACGCCCGTGCTGCAGCTGGAGCAGGTGGACGCAGGCTTTGCCGCCCAGACGGGCGTGCGTCCCTTCGGCCGTCCGGACACCCCCTTCTATCCGACGGGCGAAGGCGTGCGCGAGCCCTTTGCCATGGGCGTCCAGGATCCGGAGGGCGGACTTCCCCGGCCCGAACGCACCCGGCGCGACTTTGCCGAGGAGCGGAGCCTGCTGGCGGAGCTGGCCAGGGCCTGCCCCGCCCTCGGGGAGAACCTGGACGGCCGGCGCTGGTCGAGCTCCCAGCCGGACGACGTGCTGGAGCTGCTGACCCAGCTCGGCTCCTCGAAGCTCGCCTCCAGGGTGGAGTGGCCCAAGGGCGCGGCCGTCAAGGTGTCGGGCGTGCTCTCGGCCAAAAGCTTCCACGTCAGGATAGAGCAGTCGGACACGGACTGGTTCGGCGTCTCCGGCGAGGTGGAGATAGGCGAGGACCGCTTTCTCTCCATCCAGGCCTTCCTGCGCTCCCTCAAGGGAAGCCGCTTCGTGGAGCTCGGCGAGGGCGACTACGTTGCCCTGACCGAAGATCTGCGCCGCAAGCTGACGGGCCTGCAGCTCATGCTCTGCGAGGACGGCCGCTACGGCTTCGGGGTGAATCCGCTGACCCTGAAGAGCCTGGAGCAGGCCATGGAGGGCATGCAGGTGGACGCCGACGCGGCCTGGACCCTCTCCCGCGAGCGCATGTCGCGGGCCTTTGCCACGAGGATTGCCGTGCCGCGCAGCCTCAAGGCGGAGCTGCGCGACTACCAGCGCGAGGGCTACGAATGGCTGCAGCGCCTGGCGCTATGGGGCGTGGGCGCCTGCCTTGCGGACGACATGGGCCTCGGCAAGACCCTGCAGACCATAGCCTGCATGCTGGGGCGGGCCAAGGAGGGGCCCTGCCTCGTCGTTGCGCCGACCTCGGTGTGCGGCAACTGGGAGGCGGAAATCGCCCGCTTTGCGCCGAGCCTCAAGACCCTGCGCCTGGGCCAGGCAGGACGCGAAAAGGCCATTGCCGGCATGCGCAAGGGCCAGGTGCTCGTGGTCGGCTACGGGCTGTTGCCCTTCGTCGACGAGGAGCTGGCCAAGGTGGAGTGGTCCATGCTGGTGCTCGACGAGGCCCAGGCCCTCAAGAACGCCCAGACCAGGCGCGCCAAGTCGGCCCGGCTCCTCAGGGCCGGCTTCAAGTGCGCGCTCACCGGCACCCCCATCGAAAACCGCATCGACGATCTCTGGAGCATCTTCAGCATCGTCAACCCGGGCCTGCTCGGTTCCTGGGAGTCGTTCAAGAAGCGCTGGGGCGGCGCCCAGCCGGGCAGCGCGGCCAGCCGGACCCTCCGCTCCCTGGTGCGCCCCTTCATCCTGCGCCGGCTCAAGAGCGCCGTGCTCTCGGAGCTGCCGCCGCGAACCGAGCAGACCCTCGTGGTGGAGCCCACCGACGAGGAGCGGGCCTTCTACGAGGCCGAGCGCCGCAAGGCCGTGGACCGCATCGCCTCCCTGGACGAGGGCCGCAAGCGCTTCGACATCCTGGCCTCGCTCATGAAGCTCAGGCGCGCCTGCTGCCATCCCGCGCTGGCGGATCCCGACATGGCGGCCCTCGAGAAGACCAGCTCCAAGACGGAGCGCTTCCTCGAGATGGCGCTGGAGCTCATCGGCGCGGGGCACAAGCTGCTCGCCTTCAGCCAGTTCACCAGCTACCTGCGCATGGTGGAGGAGGCGCTGAAGGAGCGCGGCGTGTCCTGCCTCTACCTCGACGGATCGACGCCCGAAAAGGAGCGCCGGGCCAGGGTGAAGACCTTCCAGGCCGGCGGGGGCGACGTCTTCCTGCTCTCGCTCAAGGCCGGCGGCACCGGCATCAATCTGACGGCAGCCGACTACGTCGTGCATCTCGATCCCTGGTGGAACCCCGCCGTCGAGGATCAGGCCTCGGACAGGGCCTACCGCCTGGGCCAGCAGCGCCCGGTCACCGTCTACCGCCTCGTCATGGCGGGCACCGTGGAGGAGAAGATCCTCGCCATGCACGAGCGCAAGCGCGAGCTGGCGGCGGACTTTCTCGAGGGCGGCGCCGGCGGCGCCGGCCCCCTCACCGAGCAGGAGCTGCTCGATCTGCTCCAGTAGACCTGGCGAAGGCGCCGGCGCACAGGGAGGCACGCTGCCCGCATGTTGACGGGGGAGGTGAAAGCTACTAAACGGAACACGCATTGCCTTTTTTTCAAGGAGTTCTAAGGAGGAAAAAGAGGATGTCTCAGAACGGTTCAGAGATTGTGGTCGACCGCGCGAAATCGTCGTGGTCGGACCTGTGGAAAAAAGAGGACTACTGGGCCATATGGCTCGGCTTTCTCATTCTGGGCCTCGCGCTCTGCGTCGTCATGAGCGGCAGGCCGAACCTGGACAAGGAAAGCCTTCCGCTCCTGCAGACCATCGCGGCCGAGAAGCAGAAACCCATCAAAACCATTGAATTCTATCAGGCCAAGGCCAGTCTGAAAAAGGTGCAGGGCAAGAACCTGCCCCTGCTGAAGCAGATGCTCGGCTACCTCAAGACTCCTGGCGCCTGGCATGCCAACCCCCTGGACTCCCTTGCCATGAGCAAGGAGCAGGCTGATGCGGCCAACGCCGCGGTCAAGCCCAAGGTCGAGGCAGCCAAGGAAGCCGAGGCCCAGGCGCTCGAGCTCGCCAAGACGGCCCAGGCCGCTGCCGCCGACGCCCAGTACGCCGACCAGGCCCTCAACGACGCCGCCACGGCGGCCATCGGCACCTGGCAGAAGGCCGTCGGCGAAACGGCCAAGATTTCCAAGAAGCTGAAGAAGCCTTTCAACATCTACGGCTCCCTCGCCGTGCTCGGCCTCGGCCTCGGCGTGCTCGTGACCTTCGGCGCCTGCTTCATGGGCTACAATCCCGTGAAGTTCTTCCTCGGCTTCCTCGGCGTCTACGTGGTCTGCGTCATTGCGCAGATCCTCGGCAAGCAGGACGTGATGAAGGGCTGGGGCCTCAACGCCGAAATCTGGTCCATCGTCATCGGCATGCTCGTCGCCAACACCGTGGGCAGCCCCAAGTGGCTCAAGTACAGCGCCCAGGTCGAGTACTTCATCAAGACCGGCCTCGTGCTCCTCGGCGCCGACGTGCTCATCTACAAGCTGATGGCCATCGGCATCCCCGGCATCTTCGTTGCCTGGGTCGTCACCCCCATCGTCCTGGTGTGCACCTACATCTTCGGCCAGAAGCTGCTGAAGATCGAATCCCCGACCCTCAACATCGTCATTTCCGCCGACATGTCCGTGTGCGGCACCTCCGCGGCCATCGCAACGGCAGCCGCGGCCCAGGCCAAGAAGGAGGAGCTCACCCTCTCCATCGGCCTCTCCCTGACCTTCACGGCCATCATGATGGTGGTTATCCCGGCCATCATCAAGGCCTGCGGCATGCCTGAGATCCTCGGCGGCGCCTGGATAGGCGGCACCATCGACGCCACCGGCGCCGTGGCCGCTGCCGGCGCCTTCGTCGGCCCCAAGGCCATGCAGGTGGCGGCCACCGTCAAGATGATCCAGAACGTCCTCATCGGCGTGACGGCCTTCTTCGTGGCCATCTACTTCACGACCAAGGTCCACAAGCAGGAAGGCGAGAAGGTCGGCGCCATGGAAATCTGGCACCGCTTCCCCAAGTTTGTGCTCGGCTTCCTCGGCGTCTCCATCATCTGCTCCATCATCTGCTCCAGCCTTGGCGCCGACCAGGCCACCATTCTCATTGAGAACGGCACTAACCAGATCGGCAAGTCCTTCCGCGGCTGGTTCTTCGCCCTGGCCTTCGTGGCTATCGGCCTGACCACCAACTTCCGCGAGCTCAAGGGCTATCTCAAGGGCGGCAAGCCCATCATCCTGTACGTCTGCGGCCAGACCTTCAACCTGCTGCTGACCCTCGCCATGGCGTACCTGATGTTCTACAAGGTCTTCCCGGAAATCACCGCGAAGATCTAGCTTCCACCAAGCCAATGGCGCGCCGCGGCCTTCCCCTGTCCGGGGAGCGCCGCGGCGCTTTCCTTCCAGTTCGTTTCCGCACCAGTTCATTTCCGCGCAAGTTCATTTCCGCGCAAGGAAGGCACAGCATGCAGAACGCGAAGACAGTCCGGTGGCTCGCGCTGGCCGGGCTGACGGCCGGGGCCTACGTCTTCTTCAACTTCGTTTCGCCCTGCCTCTTCAGCCTCTTTCCGGCCTGGCAGCGCTTCGTCGACGTGCAGGACGAGATAGGCGTCGCCAGCGGCGCCCTCTACTACACCGATGTCGCGGTGACCCAGGACGCCGAGGCGCATGTCCGGGAAGCCGTCAGGCTCGGCATGGAGGAGCGGGCGCGCAGGCAGGCCAGGGGCGAATAGCCTCAGGCCGCGAAGCGGCTCCCGCAGCCCGCAGGCGTTGCCAGCGCCGCCGAAGTGCTGTAGGAACAGCGTTTGAAGACGCCGTATTGTCTTGCACCGACAGTACGGCGTTCTTCGTCGAAGCCGGCAGACAGGCCGGCCATCAGCGCGGCGAGGCTGGCATGGAGCGCGAACGAAAAGAGATCATCGGCAGGGGAACCACTCTCAGGGGAGTTTTCCGCATCGTGGAGAAGGTCGCCCCCACGGACAGCACGGTGCTCGTCACGGGCGAATCCGGCACGGGCAAGGAGCTGATCGTGCGCTGCCTGCACGAGGCAAGCCCGCGGGCCGGCAAGCCCTTCGTGGCCGTCAACTGCGGCGCCATTCCCCGCGATCTGCTGGAGTCCGAGCTCTTCGGCTATGAGAAGGGCGCCTTCACGGGGGCCGTGACCGCCAGGGCAGGCCGCTTCGAGCTGGCCCAGGGCGGCACCATCTTCCTTGACGAAATCGGCGAGATGGATCCCGCCCTGCAGGTGAAGCTTCTGCGCGTCCTCCAGGAAAAGGAGGTCGAGCACGTGGGCGGCTCAGGCCCGCACAGCGTGGACGTGCGCGTGGTGGCCGCCACCA
>Ga0310691_10008344_pt1 | contig 10650 bp, 6 predicted proteins | sample 176DNAGHGlowgp2_FD_203887 | JGI IMG/M metagenome (GOLD analysis project Ga0310691, IMG submission 203887) | Sheep rumen microbial communities from Palmerston North, Manawatu-Wanganui, New Zealand - 1766 DNA GHGlow gp2 (v2) (version 2) | ecosystem: Host-associated > Mammals > Digestive system >... | reverse complement strand
TCACTAACTGCTCTGGAATAACGAGTGCAGATATGTCATCTTTAACTGTTATAAGCGGCAATAATGCGTGTCAATATATGTTTGGGGGGTCTGGTCTAACAAATTTCAATCTATCGTCTTTAGTCACGATAAGTGGAGCCGCCGCTTGTACCTATATGTTTTATAATTGCAGTGGATTGACGAGTGCAAACTTATCGTCTTTAACCACATTATCAGGAACCGCGAATGCACAAAACAATATGAATCATATTTTCGAGCGTTGTTCCAATCTGCAAAGTGTTGATTTATCGGGATTGACAACAATAACTGGTGGTGGCGCGCTTAATTCTGCATTTGCTAGTTGTGGGTCTTTAGCAACAGTGTACATTGGCAACACAACGGCAATAGATTTTGGAACACGAACAAACCAATTCCAAAGTATGTTCTATGGTTGCACCCAAAACATAGATGTATATGCACCTGCTGCGAATCAGGCAAAGATTGAATCGTTCTCGGGCTATCCGAACTTTAGTGGCACAGGAACGGTTACGTGGCATTGGCGTTCATAATTAAAGGAGTAATCTATGGCAAAAAAAGAAACAAAACTGACAAAAACCGAAATCATCGATAAGGTCGAACAGTTGTTGAACATCTGGACAGTTCCAGTTTCGGCTACGATTGCGTTATTATGGGGCTTTGACCCAACGGTTTATGTTCTGGCTACTGTCGGGGCTATCAACGGTGTGTTAGAGTGCGTTAAAGTCTATTTGGAAAAGAAATAATGTATAAAATAAACCTGACCTTTCCAAAATTGATTTATGGTGTTAGCGGTGCGGTTGTGTCGCTAACATCAGGTATTCAAACGGCTATGTTGGGTTTATTGATTTGTATTACAGCCGATACAATTACAGGTTTAATCGCTGCACCATATCGAAATAAACGCAGAAATTCCACAGATTTGCGTAAAGTTGGGCCGAAAATGATAACATACCTGTCCGCTGGACTTTTGGCTCATATATGCGAAATGTTGGTGTTTCCGTCTTGGGCTAGTGGGTCGTTGGAAATTGGTCGGGTTGTGTTCAGTTTCTTTTCTGGTATCGAAATTATGTCTTGTTTTGAGAATCTTAAAGACATCACAGGTTTCAGAGCATTTGACGTGCTTACGTTGAATTTCAAGAAACAATTTTCTGACAAAGTGGGCATTGAATTGCCAGACAACGAACAAGAAAAATAGAATATGCCGTGCGGAAAGAAAAAACGTAAATGATAATGGAAGCATCTAAAAAGAAATGGAAAAAAGTCTATCACGAACAGATTAAAATGGGAATCTGCTATTGTTATTTATGTGGTAGGTTGATTGAAAGTAAAGATGATTTCAGTATCGAACACAGATGCCCGACGAGTAGGGGCGGTTATAATACCCCTGCTAATTGGTCGCCTGCTCATAAATCTTGTAATAATGAAAAAGGTGCTTTGACTTATGAAGAATATAGAGAGTGGCAGAGACTAGAATTTTTACGAAACGGTGGAAAAATAAAATAAAAAACCGTATAATAAAAAAAACAGGGGGAAAGGAAAAATGGTTAGAACTATTGAAGATGTTAAAAGACAGGCGGTAATGACTTATCTTGGTATGCCTGTTCCAGTGAATTTTGGCACCCCTGAAAACAATTATCAAGATGCAGACGAAGTGGGTCGTGTCATAAATGCCGTCTTTGATGAAGCACTTGAAAAGTGCTATCGTATGTATCCGTGGTCTTTTGCACGTAAAGACGGTTTTATTATGGGAACACGTGATTATTCAGACGAAGCACGTTTTAATCATTTCGCAACAATTTCACAGTTTTTAACAACAACAATCGCACGATCCGTAACAATTACACAAACAGTTGGAACAGGTCTGTCTGATTTGGCGGTTGATATTGACGTGTTGGAAAATCAAATTGGGAATACACAAGATGCCACATTAAACTTTATTTACGATGGGGCAGATTGGTTGTTAAATGGGTTGCCTGTAAATATCGCAGATTATGGTGTGTCTTATACAGGAACAGTGGTTACAGCCGACCAATTACAAGTCAATTATGTCGCATATAAAACACCTTGCGATTATATCTGTATGCAGGCGGTATTTTATGATGCAAAACATTGGGCAAAATGCTTTGATTGGAAACAATACGGCACAGACACAATTAAATTTATGCCACAAAGATTATTTGTGGAATATACAGCCGTAACCCCAGTTTCCGATTGGCCTGCGTATTTTAACGATTATGTTGCAGCGGCAGTGGCATTAGAAGCCTGTGCACCGTTGCGTTTGGAAAGCAAGTTGAATTTCCTGATGGAAGCATTAAACGGCATATTCCTTGATGCAAGAAAACAAGATTCTATGAACGAACCTGCACCGGCATCGTTTGATAACATTATTGACGAAGCCCGAAACTTACTGTAAGGGGGAAAATATGGATTGGTTTTCAATTTGGGCTATTGGTAAAGACGGCAGTAATATCGAAAAGTCTGCCCAATTAAAAAAGACAGCGGCGGCATTAAAAGTCGCCCAATCTGCGTTGGGTATGGTCGAAGGTATATCTGCATTAAATAATAACGAAACCGCAAGATTGGAACGCAAAAATGAACGTATGGCTATCGAAAATCAGGTTTTGGCAGCACAGGACAGTATTATTGAAAATTTATCGTATAATACAGACCAAACAATAGCGTATGCCGCACGTGGTAATGTTTCCGTTTCAAGCCCTGTTTTAACAGAAAGATTTAAGAAAGGGGCAGCAGAAGCAGGTAAAGATTTTGCTATGATACGAGCAAATGCAGATATTGAACGTGTAAAATCTGATATTTCTTATGCAAGAAAACGTCGTGCAAATACCCAGAGAGCAATAAGCAGTATAAATCAATTTGCTTTTGATGTGGGTATGGCAGGACTTATGTTTGGTTCAGGTGGGGCGGCAACAGAAACAGCGGCAACTGGCGAATAAGGGGTAAAATATGGCAAACACAACATACAAAGCAAGTATTAAACCACAGTTTAGCGGTGTGCAGGCACAAGACGTTTCTTATGATTTAAGCCAGCCAAAACAAATGTTGGGCGATATGGCAAAAGCAGTGGAACAAGAAGCAAAAACACTGCAAAACATCGCACAAGACGAATCGCAAATTGCTTTTAATCAGGGTGCGGCTGAACTGGTGCAAAAATACGGCACTGATTACAAAGGGTTGAACGATGCGTTGCTTGAATTAGAAAAAGCCAATTATGACAAATTTTCGCCTAATAACAAAGAATTGGCTATGGATTTATACCGTCAACAAGATGCGGTTAGATTACGGGCGGTAGATGCTGCAAGAAAGCAATATATCAAAGTCAACAACGATAAGATTAAAGCCAGTTCGGGTATGCTTTTAGACAGTTTTAAGATGGCTATGCCTGACGATTTTGCCAATTATTTGTATCAAAAAACATTACCAGAAGAAGAACAAGATATAGATGTTATCGGTCAATGGGAAAACAATATCGCCCAAATGGATATGTTGTTAAATCGTAGAGATATGGAAGGCAACTATATTTTCTCTGAAACAGACCGTAAAAATCGTGCAAATCTCAATTCTTATAAAATGCAAGGTGCAAAGACTTTTATAAGCGGTATGGAATCAGAACAATTAAAAAAGTGGGATGAAAATACGTTCCAAAATGAAAAAGCATTTCGTGAAATGACAGGGTTTGATAAAGACGATTACGATAAATTAAATACTTATGTTAAAAACCGTAGAAAAGAACTTGATGCAGAAGATAAACGTGTTGTTAAAACCCAAGCGGCATTTAATTTAGCAGATGTTTTGGGTAGGGGTAATGCTGATGCTAAACTTGATGCGTTACGAGAAGAAGGTGTTTTACCTGAAAAACTTATTAAAAAGGTGGAAGATTTAGATAAAAAAGCAATTACTTCAAGATGGTATGATCCAGACAAAGAATCTGACCCTATGGGCTTGATAAATGCCATAAGCGAATTGGGTAACGAAGTATCAAAAGACGAAGATTATTCGCCAGATGGTATGTTGAAAAAGATTGAAAAATCAACAGATATTTTGGAACGTGCATACGATAATCGTGAAAAAACAAATATGTCTGATGACGATTTTGCAGTATTTCGTAATATGGTTCAGAAAGCAACAACAGACCAGACTTTTAACCATCGTTGGATGTTAGATTTAACTAACTGGACAGACGAAATAAAACTTGATATGTATAAACACCCCGAATTACATAAAAAAGGTGCATTGGAAGATTATTACAAGGAAGAAGAAACAGCACGTAAGGCTGGTAAATTGACACGTGCTGAATCTGATATTGCCAAACGTGTAACTGGGTATAATTATATGGAAAGTTTATTTTCGCCCAATTTACGCACAATGGCGGCTGCTCAAAAACGTGCTTTAATTGGGGCAAGTAAAGATATTTACGAAATTGAAAAACAGATTGAACTGGGTAATGATACCGCTGCAAAAAACATCTTGCAACGTGCCAAATATGATTATGCTAAAACATATAATTCTTATTGGATTCCTGAATACGAATTTGATAGAATGCAGGCAGAATTAGAAGCCGGCAAAAAACCGATTTATTTCCACAATGGTATTGCTTGGGAATATCTGGGTATAAACGGAAAAACAGTTTTTAGAGTTAAAATATAGGGAAAACAAATGAATAAAGACGAATTGCAGTTGAACCCAAACGCAGAAAGCGAATTGACACTTTCTAATAAAAACGTTGGGGTTGTTGACCCAAATAATGAATATGCCGATATGGAAAAATTGGCATTAGATGCCCCACTGCAATTTATGGCTAAATATAATTCCCCAAGAGAATGGATACTTGACGAAAGGGAATCGGCCAAAGCACAGATTGCATTTGCACCAGAAGATTTAAGCACTCGTGAAGGTGTTGTTGGAAAGGTGGCTTATGGGCTTGGAAATGTAGTTTATGAAACTGGTCGTGTTATACCCGAAACGGGACAATTTTTACTTGATATACCTGCGGCTATTGAAAAGACCTTTTTCCCAAATGCAACAGAAACAGCACTGGACAGAATCCGTAATGCGGTAAATGCTGCAAATCAAAAAAGCCGTAGTGAACGTGAAGAAATTGTTTCTGAATTTACAGCAGATAGCCCAATTACCCAATGGACACAAGCATTCGCAGATGCTGCAACATATATGATGCCAGTTATGGGTAGTGCAAAATTGGCGGCAAAGGGTGTTAAAACAGCGGCAACTGCAAGAAAAATTCCTGCGGCACGAACAGCGATGGTAACTGAGAAGGCGGCAGAAAAAGCAGCAGGTCGTGCTATTGTTGGAACATCTCTTGCGTATGGTTTGGGTTCTTCGTCTGTTGAAAGTGCTAAACAATATATGGAAAAGACAGGGGCTTATGATTTAAGTGGTTATAACCCTGCATTAGATATTTCAGTAAATACTGTGGCAAATATCGTAAATGCTAACATTGAAAAGAGTTTAGGTTTTGATGCGTTGGTTCCACATCTTTATGGTAGCCGAAATGCTTTATTAAAAGGTTTTACTGAAAATCTTGCCAAAGGTTTTATAGGCGAATTTTCAGAAGAAGGGTTCCAAGATGCCGTTTCACAATTAGCCGAAATGGTGCGTGGCTATCGGGATTGGTGGGATTTTGACATAAATCGTATGGCTAAAAATGCTATTGTCGGTGGTATCGTCGGTGGCACTATGGGCGGTGGCTTATACTATATGAATCGCAGAGCAATGATTCGTAAGTTGGAAAATTCGGGTATGTCGCACGAATTAGCCACAAATATCACAGATTCTGTTTTGACCGATGGTATTGAAAAGACAATGAATAATTTGTCAGCACAGGTTGAATTAAATACCCAAAAAGGACAGGCATACGAAAAATTAAAAGCAGGTATTAAAAACGCATTGTTGGTTCAGGGTTGGAACGAAAAAATGATTGATCCAATGACTGGCAAACCAATGAATATAGACGAATATGTTGAATTGCTTGCCAATAATGAAATTGCACGTAGAGCAGTAAGGGAAGCATTGCAATCAGGAATTTCGATTGACGAGTTCCTTGATGTTGCCCAATTTACAGCCATAGATAATTTTATGATTCCTAGACCGTTGGGAACACCAGAACAGATTAAAGCGAGAATTGACGAACAATCAGCGATTATTAAACGTCAGCAGGAATTAAAGAAAACAGGGGCAGGCGATTCTAAATTGTTGAGTGAAGCCAAAATGAAAATGGCAATTCTGCAAAAGGCGTATGTCAATGCAAAGGTAAATCAGGAAATACAGAAAGTTTCGGTTGAAGAAGCAAAAACACCTGAAATTAAAAAGGAAATTGAAACAGCGATACAAGATGCCGATAATTTAACAAAAACGGACACAGTAGCCGATTTTAACGAAAACTTGGACAACAAGACCCAAGATGGACAACCTATTACCACGAGCCAAAAAATCAAGCGTTTTGGTAATGCGGTTATCAAAAAGATTTTCGGAAAGGACAAGTTGGGTTTTGATACGGTTATGACAATGCCACAATATGCCAATGCCCGAAATGCCATTGTCAGTAGTGCAGACCGCATATTTGAGTTTGCAAAGAAACACCGCACTTATGCAATCTATAAAGACCTGCGTAATGCGTTAAAACTTATGCAGACGGTAAATGCTGATAATTTTGTGGAAATGGTAAAAAGCCCTGACCTTACTGGAAATGACGTTGTGGCACAAAATGCGTTCCTGTATCACTTTATTTTCAGCGATGCAAATACCACATCTGCGTTCATAAATGCGTATTTGGAAAGGGCGGAAGCATCTATTACCAATGAAACAGGCACAAGTTTGAGCAAAAAAGACCTTGTGCAACAGGCATTTCAAGCCACAGATAGTTTGATGTCAACACAAGCACAAACCGCAGGTATAGAATATACAAGTATTTACAATGAAGATGGCAGTTTTGCAGACGAAAATGTTGCTGCCGTTGTTATGTCCTATCAGAATCAGTTTGCAGTTGATATAGATAGAGTAACATTGTATCAACCTGAACAATTCGACCTTGCTAACGAAAACGCCCGTCTTGACGAGATTTACCCAGAATACACAGGGGAAACGATTACTGTTGATGGGAAAGAAAGACCAGTTTATAACAGCGAAGGTAAAAGAATAAATAAGTCAGCGGAAGCACTTACTAACTTCTGGCGGTGGTTTGGCGACAGTAAGGTTGTTGACGAACAAGGCAGACCGCTTGTTGTGTATCACGGAACAAATGTTTCTAATATACAAGAGTTCGAAGGCGACCAAATATATTTCTCGCAATTTTCAGATATCGCTGGTTCATACGGCATTGGTTACGACCCAATCGCAAAAGAAGGAATAGAACCATACATATATTCTGTATATCTTAAAATAGAAAATCCGTTAAACATACGAAGTTTGCAGGACTTAAAAAGGGTTTTAGATAATATAAATGCCCCAAAAGATTCTGCTTATCGTCAAATGGAAAGGATGCTGTCGCCAGGCTTTAATTGGGATGCCCTTGATTATGATGAAAAGAACCTATACGCATCTGTTGAAAATATGGAAAATCGCGCTTGGACAGCGTTGTATTTAACACACCAACAAGATATTATAAAATACGCAAAAGAGAACGGCTTTGATGGTATTTTAGATTTGGAACAATCTAACCTTGGGGGATGGTCTTATAATGGTTTTATTGTCTTTGAACCAACCCAAATCAAATCAGTAGATAATATCGGAACTTATAGCGAAGATACGGGAAACATTTATTATCAGGGTCGCCAAGCCAATGGTTTCTATGACCCTGAACTTTCCGTAATTCTGTTGGGTAAAAACTGGAATACAATGACATTGCCACACGAATTGGCACACTATTGGCTTGATACTCTGTTTAATATCTATAAAAGGGTGCAATCAGGGGAATTACAGGCAAACCAAGAATGGATAAACGAAAAGAAAGAAATGTTTGCTATGCTTGGTATTGACGAAAACCAAACCAAACTTACCAAAGGGCAACAGGAAAAGTTTGCGGCAATGACCGAAGCATATTTAACAGGTATCGGGGTCAGTAAAGATGTTCCGCAAACATTTAAGGAGTATTTTAAGTGGGTGCCTGAAAAATATAAGTCGCTTCAACAACTTGCTTATCTAGACGAAAACAACAAGGTGCAGAATGTATTTTTAGATGCCAAAGCGGTTGAGTTTTTCAATCGGTGGTATGGTAACCCAGTATTGCCATCATTGTCCACAAGCCCAGAAAGACAACGTTATATGAACGTTACAGGCGATGATGGGGAAGTGCAAAAAGTTTCCATCAAGGAAATGAATGACCGAGAAAAAGAGTTTGCACAAGATGCCGAAGAACAAGTCCACACAGACGAAAGGTTATACAATACTCTTGACGAAAATATGCCTGCCGACATAAAACCAGTAGCAGATGCCCAAAAGGTTGTTATTTCCGAGAGAAGCAATTATCTTAAAGAATCGGAAAACCAACAACGCAGATGGTATGAACGCAAATCTCGTGATACAGAAGCACAGTTGGCACAGGAATATATTGAAAAGAACCCTGAACACGCAAAAGAAGTTATCTTTGGCAACCCTGAATTTGTGCCAAATGATACTGGGGTTGATAGAGCAACCTTGATAAATGCTTATATGGCGTTGAATAACATAACACCAGACAAACCTGAATGGGCGATATTACACACAAATATCGCTATAAATCAGAGTTTAGCCGGAACCCAGTTAGCATTGAGCAATGATAAATCGTATGGTGCGTATCTTGATGCTTTGCGTGAAGTGGAAAATGCACTTGAAATGAAAGCGGCAACCAATTACGCAGGGTCTAAAACTGGTGCAAGAGAACGGTTTAATGTTGATATTCAGCGGTTCCTTGATAGGGAATTGCCATCTATCTTTGCGACAGAGCCAAATAGTAAAGAAAGAGAAATTGCCTTAAAAACTATGTTTGAGAAAGCACGCACTACATTCAGCGGTAATACAACAGGAACTTTCTTGAATCAGATGGATATGACGTTTGCTATGAAACAGAAAGGCAAGACCGAAGCATTTGTTAAATGGGCAACCAATCAGATTAAAAAAGATGCCGGTGCCAAGTTAAATAGCGAACAACAGGCAAAACTTCTTGAAATCAGTGCAAAAGCACAACAAGCATTGATTGACTTGAATAACCCAGATGCCGCCAAAGCCGTTGCTGCCGCCCAAGAATTACGCAAATGGCAGGTTGAAAAAGACAAGTTGATGGGTGTAAGTGAAAAGAAATTCAGTTTGTTTGGTTTCTTGTTTGGGGAATGGGCACCACGTGCAATGTTGGCTAGTTTCAATACATTAGTCGTGGCTAACCCACCATCAACTGCACTCAATACTTTGGCTGTAAATCTTGCTAAACGTGGTTTTTTTGGTGGTATATTTGGCGAGCATAATGTTTCTAAAAACCTTGTTGATGCCGAAATAAAACGCATCAAGACGATTTGGAAAGCAACAGGTATGAATCTTGCCCAAATGGAAAAGCCAACAAGCCCGTCATTATTACACGGGGAAAAGTATTCAACGTCTGGACAGAAAATATACGACCCATATACAATTCTTGGTTTGGAAGATAATTTATTCAGAGTTCCAACGTTTGTGAACACTTTGGCACGTATTGCCAGCACAGATGCAAAAGCAACAGGTCGCAACGCAGACGATGTATTTAAGGAATATCTGTCATTGGACAACCCAAGTGATGCCGCAAAACTGGCACGCAAACAGGCATTGGCGGTGGCAAATATGGCGGTATTTACCCAAGATGGTGCATTAGCAAAATGTCTGAATCATATACGTAGTGAATTAAATGTTTTATCACGTAGTTTGTTCGGGCTTGACCCCCAAGGATTTGGTTTGGGTAATTTAATCGCACCGTTCTTGAAAACAGGTGCAAATATCGCAGAAATGGGTATTCGTGGTTCATTAGCCCCAATAACAACCATAACAACAATGGTAAATAGTTGGCGAACAGGTAAAGAATTAGACCCAATGAAAAAATTGGCTTTGCGTATGGATTGGACATATTTTGCGTTTTCGTCAGTTGCATTGGCACTGTTAGCCGCACTAACAAGTGATGATGATGAATTTTATACCGATCCGTATGTTGCAGGCAGAAAGTATGACCCAGATAAGCCATATGATTCTATCAATATAGGGGGGGTGTGGCTTGATTTAGATTTCTTTGGCCCATTTGCAATACCAATGAGAACAGCAGCAAAGTTTTTGCAATCGTGGAAAAAAGACAACATCGGCACAGCACTCGGCAAAGGTTATGCAGAATCGGCAAAATCGGTGTTGGGCGACATACCTTTGGCAGAATCTATTATCAACAATCAGGTCAGTTATGCGGTTAAAAAACCAAGTAATTGGGGTGCAAGTTATGTATATAATCAAGCCAATAAACTTGTGCCTGCGATTGTTAAACCTGTTTCTCGTGCGGTTTCACGTGGACAGGGCTGGGAATATAACCCTGATTGGTTAGGTTCTACTGTTGGGCGGAAATTCCATCGTAATTATGGTTTTGATGGTGCAGAATTGACGACACAAGACCTTATTGAA
>Ga0310691_10008343_pt1 | contig 10650 bp, 8 predicted proteins | sample 176DNAGHGlowgp2_FD_203887 | JGI IMG/M metagenome (GOLD analysis project Ga0310691, IMG submission 203887) | Sheep rumen microbial communities from Palmerston North, Manawatu-Wanganui, New Zealand - 1766 DNA GHGlow gp2 (v2) (version 2) | ecosystem: Host-associated > Mammals > Digestive system >... | reverse complement strand
CCAAACCAAACGATTCTATTATCTTTAAGTTGGGCTAAAATGAGTTCTTTCATTCTATCCATAGAGACATTTAAGTGAGTGACATCTTTTCCACCGACAACATTACCTAAATATTTAACGGTATATGTTTTATTAAATGGTTTAGATTTTGTTGGAGCGTTAATTAAAGAAACAAAGTCATCTAATAGATTTCCTAAATATTTTTCTTTAAATTTAATTGGGGTAAACCCTTTTTCTAAATGATAATTACCATCTTTATCGGTATATTCAAAGTCGAACTTTTCTGGAAGAACACCATAACAATTGGTTAATAAATTGTAGAATTTATCAAGTAATTTATTCTTTTCTTTTCTAACGGCATCAATGCCACTTTTTTCATATAACGCTTTAGCGTCACTAGCAAATTTTCTAATGTTAAAATTAATTAATTGCGCGGTTTCTCTAGTAGCGCTAGATGTGCTTGTTTCTGGATAAACATTTTTTGGGCATAAGCCGTATTTATTAACCAAGTTAACAAACATATCCCATTGGCCACCATCGCCAACACCGTTTTGAAGTAAATAAGTTAAAGTTCGATCATCATAATCTTTATCGATTAATTCAATGACACTTTCTAAAAGATAATTAGCTTTTTCTAAACGATCAAAAAACGCTAAATAGGATTGAGATAATTCAAAGTTAGCGAGGTTACATTTTTCAGCGACTACTTCTCGACAAACATTAGTCGCGGCAAAAATCCAACATCTACCAGAAGCTTTTTGGTTAGCAGCTGGCAAAGTTTTAATATTAATATCAAAGTTAAAGTCCATATCTTTGATATCATCTTGATTATTCGCTAAGCTATAAATTGAGTTCTTTGTTAAAGCATGTCTTAAAATGACATTTTTATCATCTTTAAGATAATTTTTTGCTTGTTTTTTAAAGTATTCTTTTTTAATCTCTTCCATAAACGTTTCTCCTAATGTTATTTATTATACGTTTTATTTTATTAAAAATAAATCAAATAAGATATTGGCATACATTATATATGGATGTGATAAAGTCAGGTTCAATCCATCTTTGTCTAATTAAAATGGCTAGTACGGTAATAGCTAGACACAAAATATGGGCCACTATTGAAAAAGCTAAACCAATATAATTTCTTTTATAAAAATAGCGTTTCCATTTAATAAACATGACGTTCATTAAAATAGAGGCAATAGTTAATATCCAAGTGAAAAAGACCATCCCCACGAAAAAGGAAAAGAGCGCTCCTTTAATAGGAACATCCACTGCCATCAAAATAAAGAGAAGCATAATAACAAATTGAATGTTACCACATAAAACAATACCTAGAACCATAATTCCTCTTATTTTGTATTATTTTAAGAGAAATAATAAGTATTACCAACACTTTAATAAAAAAGAGTAAGATAAAGTTATGAATAAAATAGAAAAGACACTTAAAAGCGAAACGATATATGACGGTAAAGTCATTAAAGTCAATAAAGATCAAGTACTTTGCCCGAATGGAGAAACTTCGATTAGAGAAATAGTTAAGCACCGTGGAGGTGTCGCTATACTTTTTAAGATTGATGATAAATTTGTTTTTGAAAAACAATACCGCTACGCCTTAAATGAAGAAATATATGAAATACCTGCGGGTAAACTTGAAGAAGGTGAAATACCTCTTGAGGCCGCGAAAAGAGAAATGTTAGAAGAAACAGGCTATGAACCACTTGAAATGATTTTCTTAGGCGATATGTATCCAACAGGTGGCTATTCTAGTGAAGTTATTCATCTATATTACTGCCCTAAATACATCAAAAAAGAAAGACATCTTGATAAGGATGAAGTTATTGATTTAGTGTATTTATCCGATGAAGAAGTAGAAAAGCTTATCATAGATAACGAAATAAAAGACGCGAAAAGTATCGCCGCGATTCATTTATATAAAAATAAGATTTTAAAATAATTAACCAATTTCGATATCACTCACTAATTCATCACCACTTTTAAACTGTAAGCGATATAAATTAGCGTAGATACCATTTTGTTTTAATAATGTTTCATGGTTACCCATTTCGATGATTTTGCCTTGTGAAATAACGGCGATTTCATCAGCGTTTTTAATGGTACTTAAACGATGCGCCACCACTAAACAAGTTCTTCCTTTAGCGAGTTCTTGAAGTGACTTTTGAATAAGCATTTCGGTTGTATTATCTAAAGCAGAAGTAGCTTCATCTAAAATTAAAATTGGGGGATTTTTTAAGAATAAACGAGCAATAGAAAGACGTTGTTTTTGTCCGCCGCTTAAGCGGACACCTCTTTCACCAATTTCGGTATCCCAACCATTATCTAAGGATTCAATAAATTCTAAGATATTAGCCCTTCTTGCGGCTTCAATAACTTCCTCTTCAGTAGCGTCAGGCTTACCATAAAGAATGTTATCTTTAATCGTCCCACCAAAAAGGAAAACATCTTGTTGAACAATACCAATCTTTTCTCTTAAAGAGTTTAAAGTATATTCACCAATATCGATATTATCGATATAGATATTACCTTTTTGCAAGAAATAAAATCTTGGAATTAAGTGACAAATTGTGGTTTTTCCTCCGCCACTTGGACCCACTAAAGCAAGAGTTTTACCTTTTTCTAAATGGAAAGAAACATCGTTTAAAACTTCTCTACCTGAACCACTATCATAATGGAAACTGACATGTTCAAATCTTATATCACCATCAACGTGTTCGCATGTCTTTTGGCCGTTATAAACTGTTTCTTCATTTTCATCTAATACAGCAATGAATCTAGCAAAGCCTGCAGAAGCACTTTCAAATTGTTCCATGAACATGATGAGTTGATTAATTGGGTTAATAAATAAACCAACGGAAACAATAAAAGCACTGTAATCGCCGTAATTAAAGCCACCAATTCCTTTGTAAAGGAAAATACCACCCACCACTAAGATTAAAACATTAAAGAAATCAGTAACAAATTGAGAAACAGCAAAATATCGACCCATATAGGCAAATACTTCTCTTCTCGCGTCGATATATTCATCATTTGCTTCTTCAAAGCGTCTTTTTTCAGTTCCTTCATTAGTGAAGGCTTTAGTGACTCTAACTCCACTTATCGAACTTTCTAAACGCGCGTTAATACCGGCGATAGCTTTTTTGCTTCTGCGCATTGCGGTGCGGAATTTTCTTCTGAAAAACCAAGTTAAGAAAAATAAAATTGGAATGGCGGCTAAAAGGATTAAACCAAGCAACCAATCAACAAGCATTAAATAAGTGAATGCCCCTATCGCCGTAAATGAGGCGATAAAGAGGTTTTCAGGACCATGATGGGCTAATTCACTAATCTCGAATAAATCATTGGTCATTGTGGACATAATGACCCCTGTTTCGTGTGTATCAAAATATGAATAAGGGAGTTTTTGAAGTTTATTAAATAAATCAGTTCTCATCTCCCCTTGCATACGGACACCCATGACGTGCCCGTAATATTGGACAAAAAATCTTAAGCCCATTCTAATTAGATAAATACCCACTAAAGAAAGGCCACCGATAATGATAAGTTTCATGTTGCCATCTGGTATCCAAGAATTAAGCATGATTCTAGTGATGATTGGATAGCCAATACCAGTAATGGCAATTAAAAAAGCCGCTATCATATCAAGAGTGAATATGAGCTTATGATTTTTATAATAGTGAATAAATCTTTTAAACATGCTTTAATTTTAATTAATTAAGATGTTTAAGCAAGAAATTTGCATTTATTTATTATCCTTGTTTTCTTGGTTGTTTGTAACGCGATAAGTTTTACCATCATCGCCTAAAAAATAGGCGTTTTCGACAGTATATGGTTTTAATTTACCGTTTCTCATCATATTAACCACAACTTTAGCGATTTCAGGATCAAAATGTGTGCCTTCACAGCGTTCAAATTCATTAGCGATATCTTCTAAAGCCACTGGCTCTTTATAAACGCGTTTAGTGGCCATGGCATCAAAGCAGTCAGCGCAGCAAATAATTCTCGCTACATATGGTATTTCTTCACCTTTTAAACCTTCAGGATAACCACTACCATCCCATTTTTCATGGTGTGATTTAGCGCCTTCAATAATATGAGGAATGGTTGATATACCTTTTAAGATTTTAGCCCCTCTAGTCGTATGAGATTTCATAACCGCGTACTCTTCATCGGTTAATTTACCAGGTTTATTTAAGATTTTATCTGGAATAGCAATTTTACCGATATCATGAAGAAGAGCAATGTAATAAATATTATCGACTTCATCTTCATTCATACCTAAATTTTGGGCGATTAATTTAGAATAATAGCCCACTCTTGTGGAATGACCATTTGTATATTCATCTTTCGCGTCGATTGTTCGAGCAATAGCTTGAATAGATTCAATGGTAATATTTTTATATTCTAATTGTTTTCTTAAAGCTCTTCTGGTACGGATTTGAATAATCATAAAAGCAATACCAATTACTAAAGATAAGGCTAATAAAGCCACGATGACCCAGAACCAAACATGTTCATAAATATGCATTTCTTTAACTAATTTGATATTGAGTTCATTTGACATTTGCCCATATTCATCAATCGCATAAGCATGGAAATGATATGTCCCACCAGGAAGATTGGTGTAGTTAATATCTTTATCACCATCCGTGATCGTGTGATAATCTTTATCAACGCCATCGAGTTTATAATAAAGCGTATATCCTTTATTTGGTTTAAAACCAAAAATTGACATATTTATCGATACACGGTAAATGTCTTTTTTAATGTTGATAACATTACCAAAATATTCTTCATCATCTAAAGTGATAGAAGAGATACCAATCTTAACAGGAGTAACTGTGCCAACTTTTTCATTAAAATCATAAACGAATATGCCGTTTGATGATTGAAAATAATATTCTTGTCTATTGCTATCATAATAACCAGATGTGTTGGCCGATATCGCTTTTAAGCCATTCGTAGAATCATAAAATTCATAATTTTCTAATCTTTCAACATCTAAACTATCAGTGATATAAATTTGCGTTTCACTAGCGATAACATATTTATATTTGGTGATATTATCTTGACCGATATAGCTAATTTTAGATATTTCAACGATTGAGCCTTTAACATGAGGGATAGCGATTTCATATGATACGTATTCATCACCAATTTTCTCTAATCTAAATAGTCTACTATTTAAGTTATAGTAGATTTTATTATCGTCAACTAAAAATTTAAGGACATTACCTTCCACTCCTTCAATAAGAGGTAACTGTGTGACTGTAGAAAAATCTTCACTTACTTCGAAGATACCAACTGAACGGCAATATAATAATCTTTTATCTTTTGATTCACCTAAATATAAGACGCTTGTTGGGCCAGTAAACATGATAGAAAATTTTTCGCCATCAAATTTCATCACCCCACGGCTATAACCAATGGCTAAATAATTATCGACTTTACGGAGCACTCGCATCGCATTAACTAAAGTTAAATCAGGTTCACCCACTAATTTATCGATATGGGAAGTTATATAACTAGCGTCATAAATAGTGACATTATTGCTTGTTGGATTATATTCCACTAAACCGATGCCATTTATTGCAAAATAGATTTTATCGTCAAATATTTCAATATCTCTTGGGCCATAAGAAATGGCATTAATAGTCGCATAAGCATCGATTTCTTGCATGATGATATTATCTTCTAATATCTTATTTTGTTTTAAGTCGTATAAATAAATGCGTAAACTTGAAATGAGATATAGAATATCTCCATATCTTTCAATAGCGAATATTTTTCTCGCGGCTTCAGGGACATTGGACCAGATGACATCATCATATAAAAGGTCTAATAAAGCGTTTTTAGTAATAATAGAAACACCAGATGCCCCAATAAAATGAGAAGCAATCCATAAATTACCTTGATAATCGATCATTAAATCAACGAGTTGGCTCTTATTTTCTAAATCTCCCGCTAGAGAAATAATCGGTGTATCATTAGCTAAATTAATGCAATATAGACCACTATTTTCGCAAGCAACAAATAATATTTTATCTTCTTCACTATAAAGGAATTTATTAATTTGATCACCTGTTTCACCTTTACTTCCTTGATATGTGATATTGATGTCATCTAAAAAGACACCATTAGCCATATCATATCTTCTAAGAAGACCACTATCGTCACCGATATATAAGATGTCATCATAAGAATAAATGTCTAATATTTTAGAATTAAGATAGATTTGTTTACCGCTTTTTTCATAAACACCAGTATCAGTTTGATAATAATAAGTGTCTCTTTTTTTATCTAAAGCAATATCGTTAACATTGCCAGTTTCTAAATTAGGTAACTTACTAGACGTACTGTTATTAATATCATAAAGAGTGGCGCCTTTATCCGCGGAAAAGATATATAAAAAGTCATTATCTTCGTCTAAAACGATGCCTTTAATGACACCAGCATCAATATCAACATAAGAAAATTGATAATCTTTATAAGCAAAGATATTTTTATGCGTTGCGACATAAAGCGTATTTTGATCCGCGGCTAAACCACGAATATTGATAATAGAATATTCTGTACCATTTTCATTAAAACTTTTATAAGTCACATATTCATCTGAATCATACCTAGTTAAACCAGAATATTGACCAATCCAAACAAAGCCATCATCAGTTTGGCATAAAGCTTCCGCGCCTGATACTTCTAAATCGACAGCGATTTCTGTTTTATCAGACATGAAAGAATGGCTAACTGTAGTCACCTCTTCTTCAGCATATAAAGGGGTAGCTAAAGATAAACTACCCATATTAATGGCTAATAAGGCAGTTGATAAAACAAACGATGACACTATTTTTTTCATATTTTGCTAATTTAAAAAATGTTTTGCCGTTAAATATTATCACACATAAAAAGTTATTATCAAATAAATAGATAATATATGTTAGGAAAAGCAATAAAAAATGTCCATTTAGGACACTTTCTAATTTTGCCGACCAGGGCAGTTACCATCCTGTATCACCATTCCACCTCGCGGTGCGTCGTGGTCGTGCACTGATTCTCCACCTTTGGCATTTTTATTGTAACAACAACTTTATTTGTTGAAATAACTATTTTATATTTTTTAAATAAGAAAAAATGATGCCGTTTTAGACACCACTTTTATCGTTTAATGATGATTATTCTTGAGGGACAAACATGTCTTTGCCCACACCACACCAATCGCATTTATAATCTTCAGGAAGATCTTCAAATTTGGTGCCTGGTGCAATGCCTTTATTTGGATCGCCTAAATCTTCATCATAGACAAATCCACAAGCTTGACATACATACTTCATATTTTTTTCTCCTTTTTACTTTATTTCTTCGAAATCAGCAGCGCCATGTTTACAAAGTGGGCAGATATAATCTTCTGGTAAGTTATCTCCTTCATAGACATAACCGCACACTTTACAGACGTAACCTTTTTTCTTTTCCGTATTTGGTTTTGGTTTAACATTATTTTGATAATAAGAATAAGTCATTGTTTCAATATTATTAATAATCTTACTTTCAGTGACTGTGCAGATGAACATGCCATGACTTCCTAAATCAACATATTGCTCAACTTTTAAAGAGATGAAAGCATTAACGTAATTAGGAAGGACCACTAAACCATTTTCACTTCTAAGCACTTCTTTATTCTCAAATTTATTAACGTCTCTACCACTTCTAAAGCCATAATCTTGGAATAAAGAGAATGGCGCTTCATTATTTAAACAGTTTACATTAAGGACACCACTTTTCTTTACGACATCGTGCGTATAATTAAGTTTAGAAATATTGACCGCGACGCGTAAAGGAGTATCGGTTAATTGAGATACTGTATTTACAATACAACCATTATCTTTCTTACCATCGTTAGATGTCACTACATATAAACCGTATCCAATCTTAAATAAGGCTTTAGGATTGAGTTCAATTTTCTTTTCTTCTTTGATTTCTTTAAGAGCTTTATAATCGCTACTAAGGGCTTCCGCTAAAGCGTCAATTTGCGCTTTAGAATTATCATCTAAAGAAGACATGATTCTGACGACTGGTTCAACGAGCTGAATGTTTTTAGAATTAGCAAATTTATCTCTGATAACTTTCGCGGCCATTGGGGCCCATGTGCCGTTTTCAATAATGGCTAATTTTTTATTTTGGAAATTTCTTTCAAGCAAATGAGCAATGAAAGTATCCATAAATGGGAAGATACCAGCGTTATAAGTGGTTGTCGCTAAAACAATTTTAGAATATCTAAAAGCATCTTCCACGGCTTCCGCCATATCGTCTCTTGCTAAATCGGCTAGAGCAATCTTAGGAGTGCCATTAGCTTCTAATTTTTCTTTTAATAGTTCCACTGCTTCTTTTGTATGACCATATACACTTGTATAGAAAATAGCGACGCCATCTGTTTCCGCTTGATAACTACTCCAAATATCATATTGCTTTAAATAATGAGCGAGATTTTCTTTTAAGATTGGGCCATGTAATGGGCAAATCATTTGAATATCTAAAGAGGCGGCCTTCTTCAGAAGAGCTTGCACTTGCGCGCCATATTTACCAACGATACCAAAATAGTAGCGGCGTGCTTCGCAGTCCCATTCTTCATCAACGTCTAAAGCACCAAATTTGCCGAATCCATCCGCGGAGAATAAGACTTTATCAAAAGCATCATAAGTGACCATCACTTCTGGCCAGTGGACCATTGGGGCAAAAACAAATGTCAAGACGTGTTTACCTAAGTTAAGTGAATCGCCTTCATTAACGACGAGTTTATTTTTAATTTCCGTATGGAAGAATTGATCCATCATCTTAAATGTTTTAGCGTTACCTACGACAAAAGTATCAGGATATTTCTTTAAGAAATTAATGATATTCGCGGAATGATCTGGTTCCATATGTTGGACCACTAAATAAGTTGGTTTTTCATTACCTAAAACTTGTTCGATGTTTTTAAGCCATTCATCAGTGAAGTGTTGATCCACTGTATCCATAATGGCAATTAATTCATCTTTGATAATATAAGAGTTATAAGCCATCCCATTAGGGACGATATATTGACCTTCGAATAAATCGATTTGATGGTCATTGACACCGACATAAAAGATGTCATTAGTAATACTTTTTTTCATAATTATTTAATCCAATTCTTTAACGCTTCATCAACATTATTAACATCCGCACCTTTACAAGCAAATCCTGGTTTAATGATAGCGCCTTTTGCGCTGCCTTTAAGTTCCATTTCCGCGAGGCCTAATGCGCCTTCTTCATTAGTGCAGAATGGATAAATTGTTTTACCGATAAATTTATAATCTTTAATAAAAGAAGCCACTACTCTTGGATAAGTTCTCCACCAGCAAGGGAAGCCTAAATAAATGACATCATATTCATCTAAAGATGGTAATGGATTTAAATATGGAACATATTCTCCTGTTTCATCTTCTTTTCTACTTCTTTTAACGCATTCTTCATAGGAAAATGGATAAGCTTCTTTTGGTTCAATTTTATACATAGCAGAACCCGTTAAAGAAGCGATCTTTTCCGCGAGTATTTCAGTAAATCCTTTCTTAATAATTTCAATACGTCCGTTGACGCTATTTTCGCCAACACGAGAAAAATAAACAACTAAAGCTTTCATGTATTTTAAATATCTATCTATATTTAGATATATCCTTTCCTAGTTATTATGACAAATATTAAAGTTTAAGCAAATAAAAACTCTTCATTTTATGAATAAAGAATTGTGCTATACTATTTTTACCAGCAATAGCTGGGGATAGTTAGTTGCTTGCGGTTATTCCGATAAAGCCCAATAAAGTAGGCTTTGCACTAACTTTTTTATAAAAGTGACAATATTTATATATATTTAAACAAAGGTAACTTATTGAAACGGATATATCGTCGTTTGTTTTAGTTTTTATAGTGATAAAATATGGTTATGTTAGTAAAAGTTCTTTTTAATAACGAGAGTAATATTAAAAAAGATGTTACTAATTTATTAGTTACAGCTTTCCCTAAAAAAGAAAGACCACCGGTCGATTATTTCTTTATGAGTTTAAAAAGAAAAGAAAATACCTTAATAGCGTATTATGAAAAAGATATTTTTATCGGTTTTTCTTATATCACTATTTATAAAGATATTTGTTACATCTTCTTTTTAGCGGTTAAAAAAGAATATCGTCAAAAAGGTTACGGCACTGAAATTATTGAATATCTAAAAGAAGCTTATCAAGATAAAGTATTGTTGCTTTGCTATGAAGAAGTAGATCAAAAATATGATGATTATAATAATCGTTTAAAAAGAGAAAATTTCTATAAAAAACGTGGCTTTAAAGATAATAATTTAAAAACAAATGAATACGGTGTTATTTTTCAAACCGCTTATATTGGTAAAAGAAAAGTTAGCTTTTTAGAATATCAAGAAATATTTAAGTTAGGCTTTGGAAAAGGTAGCGAAAAATACTTAAAAGAAGAAAAATAATCTTTAAAAGATTTATTCATTTTTAGAATTAGCAGTGACATCCTCCCCCACTTATAGAAGATGGGGGCTTCCCACTCAAGAACTCTAACGAATTCAGTATCAATGGGCTATCCCCGAGAGTCCCTCGGTTAAGGATA
>Ga0310691_10008341_pt1 | contig 10654 bp, 9 predicted proteins | sample 176DNAGHGlowgp2_FD_203887 | JGI IMG/M metagenome (GOLD analysis project Ga0310691, IMG submission 203887) | Sheep rumen microbial communities from Palmerston North, Manawatu-Wanganui, New Zealand - 1766 DNA GHGlow gp2 (v2) (version 2) | ecosystem: Host-associated > Mammals > Digestive system >... | reverse complement strand
GAGTTTAGTGAGTTCGCGAGAAGCGGTGCTGTAGTTGAGGCCGTTGAGGTTGGCATATTCTTGCAATGTGATAAAGCCATGCCTGTCGATATGGCTTAATGCACGCTGCAGACGCTCTTCGAGGGTGTAGGGCGAGGGAGATGTGGGTGTGCTGGGTGTGCGTTCAAAGGTGTTTTCTTTGTTGATGTCGTCCACCAACTTTTTGTCAACCTTGAAATTTACGCCCTTTACCCTTACGTGGTGGTATTTCTTCTGGGCTTTTTTCCCCTGTTCCTCTTGTTGGTTGTCTACGTCTGCCTTGTCGTCGGCAAATTCCAGTGACAGAGAGAATACTCCTAAGTTGTCGATTTTCATGGTGTGGCCCATCGGTAAATACGACTTCATGACGACTGCCAGCGTATCCAGTACGCCTCGAACAGTTGCTTCGCTGAAGGCAGGCGAGTTGGTATGAACGAGTTCCACAACCTTGTTGTAATCGAACTCCGTGTAGACTTGCATCTTGGGAAACTGTTTGCCTTCACTCCCGTTACCCATGCCTGTGGGCAATTCCTTTATTACATAATTTGCCATATTACCTATATTTTTCTATTTCACGTCGTGCAATCTATATTTCACATCGTGCAACGTAAATTGCACGTCCTGCAACTTACATTGCACGACCTGCAATTGAAATTGTCTGCAAAGATACAAAAAAGTTGGTAAAATCTGCGTAATCTGCGGTAAATTTTGTACTTTTGCAGCGTTTTTCAGAAAAAAGTAATATTAAGGGTACCATTATGGGGTCAGACAAGATTACAGAGCAGCCATCACGATTCGACCATTTGGAAGAGATGACGGTGGCGGAACTGCTGCAACATATAAATGAAGAAGACTATCGCGTTGCTGAGGCTGTTAAACGAGCTATTCCACAGATAGAACCCTTCGTGGAGGCATTGGAAGAACGCATGAAGAAGGGCGGGCGCCTGTTTTATATCGGTGCAGGTACCAGCGGACGATTAGGAGTGCTGGATGCCAGTGAGCTGCCTCCTACGTTTGGCGTATCTGACACGAAGGTAATAGGTATCATTGCTGGCGGTGACAGGGCATTGCGCCATGCTGTCGAGAAGGCAGAGGATATTACCGATCAAGGATGGAAGGATCTTCAGGCCCATGAGCCTACAAATAAAGATACGGTGTTAGGGATTGCAGCCTCTGGTTCAACACCTTACGTTGTTGGCGCCATCAAGTTGGCTAAGGAGAATGGCTTGTTGACAGGCTGTATTACCAGCAATCTCAATACCCCATTGGCTCAGTCTTCTGACTATCCCATCGAGACCATTGTTGGACCGGAGTTTGTGACAGGTTCCAGTCGTATGAAGAGTGGTACTGCCCAAAAGATGGTACTTAACATGATTTCCACAGCTCTCATGATTCGTATGGGTCGTGTCAAGGGTAATCGTATGATTAAGATGCAACTGAAGAATGCCAAACTGGTTGAACGTGGTACTCGTATGCTCATGGAAATGCTGGGTCTGAGCTATGATGAGGCTCAGCAACGACTGTTGGAGGCGGGGAGTGTAGCGGCAGCCTGCGATCTTGTGAATCAAAAATAGTGTAGTTCGCTTTGCAATCTCAATTTTTCTTCGTACCTTTGCACCCTAAAGAAAATGATACATTATGTTAGAAGTTAAGAACTTACACGCCAAGATAGGCGACAAAGAAATATTGAAGGGCATAGACCTGGTGGTGAATGACGGTGAGACGCATGCCATTATGGGGCCCAACGGTTCGGGTAAATCGACGCTGAGTGCCGTGCTGGTGGGCAATCCGCTGTACGAGGTGACTGGGGGCGAGGCTTACTTTAACGGCAAGAATCTGCTGGACATGAGGCCTGAAGACAGGGCGCATGAGGGGCTGTTTCTGTCGTTCCAGTATCCGGTGGAGATTCCTGGTGTGTCGATGACGAACTTCATGAGGGCTGCCATCAACGAGAAGCGCAAGTATCAGGGGTTGGAGCCGATGAACGCTGCTGAGTTCCTGAAACTGATGCGCGAGAAGCGAAAGGTGGTGGAACTGGACGCGAAACTGGCCAACCGCTCGGTGAACGAGGGGTTCAGCGGGGGCGAGAAGAAACGCAACGAGATATTCCAGATGGCTATGCTGGAGCCGAAGCTGAGCATTCTGGACGAGACGGACTCGGGGCTGGACGTGGATGCTATGCGCATAGTGGCCGAGGGCGTGAACAAACTGCAGACGGCAGAGACGTCGTGTATTGTGATTACGCACTACGACCGACTGTTGGAGATGATCAGGCCGCAGTATGTACATGTGCTGTATAAGGGCAGGATAGTGAAGACGGGCGGGCCTGAGCTGGCGATACAGATTCAGGAGCATGGCTACGACTGGATAAAGGAAGAAATAGGGGAAGAGTAGGCATAATTAGAAATTAGTAATTAGAAATTTAGTAATTATGATTACTTCAGGCTCTGAACAGCAATATATTGATTTATACAAGCAGTGTCGCACGATGATTCACGAACACAGCAACGGTGTTATGAATAGCGTGCGCGATGAGGCTTTTGAGCGCTTTGCTGCTAACGGTTTTCCCAGCAAGAAGGTGGAGCGCTACAAATATACGGACATTCAGCAGCTCTTTGCCCCAGACTATGGTCTGAACCTGAATCGTTTGACGATACCAGTTGACCCCTATCATGCTTTCCGTTGTGATGTGCCCAACCTGTCGACAAGTCTCTATTTTGTGGTGAACGACGGCTTTTATCAGGACGAACGGCCTAAGGGTCATTTGCCGGAGGGCGTTGTGGTAGGGTCGCTGAGGGAGCATACCTCTCACCCGCTGACCTCCTCACCGGCTGACCTTTACAACCAGTTGGCTGGCAAGGCCAACGATGCCGTGACGGACCTGAATACGATGTTGGCGCAGGACGGGCTCTATGTCTATGTGCCAAAGAATGTCAAGGTGGACCGTGCCATTCAGGTCATCAACATTCTGCGCAGCGATGTCGACCTGATGGTGAACCGTCGGGTGCTGATAGTCTTGGAGGCGGGTGCCGAACTGAAGATGCTGTTCTGCGACCATGCGGCTGACGACAGGAACTTCCTGGCTACGCAGGTCATTGAGGCCTACGTGGGCGAGAATGCCTCGCTGGACTTGTATTGCCTTGAGGAGACGCACCACAAGAGTGTGCGCGTCAGCAATGTCTATATAGACCAGCAACGTGACAGTCGGGTGAACCATAATGTGATTACCCTGCATAACGGTGTCACGCGCAACAAGCTGGATCTGACTTTCACGGGCGAGGGTGCCGAGTGCCAGTGTTATGGTTGCGTGATAGCCGACAAGCATCAGCATGTGGACAACAATACGCTGATTACCCATAAGGTGCCGCATTGCACGTCGAACGAACTGTATAAGTATGTACTCGACAATCAGGCAACGGGAGCCTTTGCCGGCAGGGTGTTGGTGGAACATGGTGCCCAGAAGACGACCTCGCAAATGACGAATCAGAATTTGACAGCCAGCAAGGAAGCAAGGATGTACACCCAGCCTATGCTGGAAATCTATGCTGACGACGTGAAATGTGCCCATGGCTCTACCGTCGGTCAGTTGAACGATGCCGCCCTGTTCTATATGCGTCAGCGTGGCATTTCGCTGGAGGAGGCTAAGGTGCTGTTGCAGAACGCCTTTATCAACGAGGTCATTGACAAGATGCAGCTTGAACCGTTGCGTGACCGTCTGCACTATCTGGTGGAGAAACGCTTCAGGGGAGAACTCAATAAATGTAAGGGATGCCAACTGTGTAAGTGAAGAGTGAATAGTGAAGAGTGAATAGTGAAGACAAAGCTTCGACATATTGCCCTGCTACTGATCATGGTACTTGCCATGATGTCAGCTTGTAATAATAACCACAAGACGGGTCCCGTTTCGTCGCATATCGATAGTGTGTTGTTCGAAGAGGGGCGCCTGAAGCATTATATGCACATGGTGGAGTTGGCCGACAGTTTCGAACAGTCAGGTCATCTTACAAAACTGAACGCTAACCGCTGGCGTGGTGTGGCATATTATCATCAGGGGCAATACCGCATGGCAGAGGTATGCTATAAGAAAGCACTTGAATGTGAGGTAAAGACGGACCAGGACCAGCTGTGTTATAACAAGGTAGCCAGACGTCTGTCGGAATTACTGTTGGTAAAAGGCGACTATGAAGGTGCATTGCGTGTCGCCATCCCTGCCATCGCCCAAATGGATAAGACGGGTATCGGGTCGGATATCGACTATGCCATCTTGTTGAATAATATCGGCTGCTGTCAGCTGAATCTTGGTCAGGACACAGAAGCCCAGAAGAGTTTCAATTCTGCCCGTGACCACTATACCAAGCGATGGCAGACAGACGTAACCAGCCGAGGATACCAAGAGGCCGTGCTGGGTACGGTATATACCAGCATGGCCTATATCAACACGCGTCGTTATGCTGAATCCATCTATTGGATTGACCGTACAGAAATGCTATTGGATAAATATCGCCAGCAAGACGATGCACGTGTTGAATATTTCGATGAGTATCAGGGACGTATCTACATCATGCGTGCCGTAGCCTTACAGGGTTTAAAGCAACCAAAGGAGGCTGCCAAGGCCTATCAGGAGTTTCTGAAAACCGACTATTCGAAGACTGGAGCAGGCCGTATCAATGCCAACGACTATCTGATAGCTGCTCATCGCTATAACGATGCTGCCGACAACTACCGCAATCTGGACAATTTGTTGAACCAGACAGGTATAGAGCTGTCGCTTGACAATATCCAGTTGTATTTGTTGCCTAAGTTCCGTGCCAATTTGGAGGCGGGACGTCGTGATTCAGCCTACAACATAGCGGCAAACATATTGGGGCTGCTTGACTCGGCTATTATCGCTCAGAAAAACAGTTCCACAGCCGAGTTGGCCACCATCTATGACACACAAGGCAAGGAGGCAGAAATAGCACGCCACCAGGCAGACCTGACCCATCAGCGTTTTGTCAGCACAGGTATTGCAATGGTGCTGATCATCATCTTCTTCGGCATCTACACGCTGCATAAGCGCAACACAGCGCGCCGAATGGCTGCTGCCCACCAGGAATTGGAGGAGGCTCATGGCAAGTTGCAGGCTGCTTATGACAAGTTGGAAGAAACCACGACAGCCAAGGAGCGTTATGAGAGTGAGTTGCGTATTGCACGCGACATCCAGCAATCCATTGTGCCTAGTGAGTTCCCGCAACATAAGCAGTTAGACCTTTATGCCTATATGATGCCAGCCAAGGAAGTGGGGGGTGATCTCTACGATTATCTGTTAGAGGATAACCATCTTTATGTCTGTCTGGGCGATGTGAGTGGCAAGGGTGTACCTGCGGCACTATTAATGGGTCAGGTCACACGTATGTTCCGTGCGTTGGCCAGAGAGAAGTGTATGCCTCAGGAGATTGCTACACGTCTGAATGCAGAGTTTACTGAACAAAATGATAACGGCATGTTTGTCACGATGTTCATAGCATTTATCGACATGAACACAGGGCGCATGGACTTCTGTAATGCAGGCCATAACCCGCCCGTCCTTGACGGTAAGTTCATGGAGATTGAGAGTAATGCACCCATTGGCTTATGGCCGGAATTAGACTTTGTCGGTGAGCACATCGATAATATCAAGGGATGTTCGCTGCTTCTCTATAGTGACGGACTGAACGAGGCTGAAAATAGACGGCAGGAGCAATTTGGCGACGACCGTCTGCTTAAGATATTACATGACAATCATTTTGAGGGTGCCCAACAGGTTATCAAGTACTTGTGTGACGCAGTGGAGAAACACCGTGACGGCGCTGAACCCAACGATGACTTGACGATGATGGCGCTGAAAATCATATAAAAAAGACACAGAGAAAATGTACGATATCCAAAAGATAAGACAGGACTTTCCTATCCTTTCGCGGGAAGTTTACGGTAAGCCGTTGATATACCTTGACAATGCAGCTACGACGCAGAAACCGCTTAGTGTGCTCGATGCCATGCGCGACGAATATCTGAACGTGAATGCCAACGTGCATCGTGGCGTGCATTATCTCAGTCAGCAGGCTACCGATTTGCATGAGGCTGCTCGCGAAAAGGTACGTCAGTTTATCAATGCCAGGAAGACAGAGGAAATCGTCTTTACGCGTGGCACGACAGAGGCCATCAATCTGGTAGCGTCATCGTTCTGTGAATCGCAGATGCAGGCTGGCGACGAGGTGCTTGTTACAGAGATGGAGCACCATTCGAACATCGTTTCCTGGCAGTTGCAAGCCCAAAAGCGCGGTATCGTTGTCAGGCATCTGCCTATCACGGATGATGGCCGCCTTGACCTCTCATCTCTTACCTCTCATCTCACGTCTCGAACCAAGTTGGTCAGCGTTGCCCATGTCAGCAATGTGCTGGGTACGGTGAATCCTGTCGAGGAGATCATCAAGATAGCCCACGAGCACGGCATTCCCGTTTTGGTAGATGGTGCCCAAAGTGCGCCACACTTTAAGGTGGACGTACAGACCATGGATTGCGACTTTTTTGCCTTCAGCGGCCATAAGATGTATGGACCGACGGGCATCGGTGTGCTCTATGGCAAGGAAGAATGGCTCGAAAAACTGCCGCCTTATCAGGGTGGGGGCGAGATGATTGACAAGGTGACGTGGGAGAAGACAACGTTTGAGCGCCTGCCCTTTAAGTTCGAGGCTGGCACACCAGACTATGTGGCTACCCACGGATTAGCCAAAGCCATAGAATACATCGACGCCATTGGTTTTGAGGCCATTCAGCAGCATGAGCAGGAATTGACCTGTTACTGCATGGAGCAACTGCAGACCATTGACGGCATGAAGATTTATGGCCCGTCAGAGGGACGAGATGCTGTTGTGAGTTTCAATGTAGGAGACATCCACCATCTTGATATGGGCACCTTGCTCGACCGCTTAGGCATTGCCGTCCGTACGGGTCATCATTGTGCCCAACCCTTGATGGACCGTCTCGGTATCTCTGGCACTGTCCGTGCTTCCTTTGCCCTATATAACACGAAAGAAGAGATTGATGCCCTTGTAGCAGGTATCCGTCGTGTCAGCCAAATGTTCTGACGCGACGGATGCATTCCGTGTTTTCTTTATCACGTTTTATTGATTCCCAGTAATTTGCCTACGAAGAGTATACTATACTTTCCTTTTTCATCATTACATATTTTTGAGTTTTTTCTGCATATATAATACAAGAAACGGTAAAATCTTGTATGCAGGAGCTTTAAAAAAACAAAACGAGAATTGTTACTTGTCGAAAACATGCAGACGAAGGCCAAATTCAATGGAAGGAGCTAAAGGATGCTCTTTATAATAATGCTCGAAAGATGTGCCGTCGTTAAAATAATAGCTTAATGAGGGCTGGAGATAAACACCTACATGCGAGGTAAAGGAATATTCGGCACCAGCAGCAGCACCCAAAGACCATTGCCAAGGTTTTTCGTTGAGACATTTCTCAAGCATTGCAGAACCTGAGAGATAGAAGCTGAAACCATTGGTTTTCCATAGCTGCCATGAGAGGCCTATAGGTATACCCAGATAGTGCAGGTGCTGATTATCAATATGTGTGATAGACTCTGAATAAAGATAAGTATAATTGATGCCGCTTTGTAAAGCTAAAGCATCGTTTAATTGATAATGCAGACTCAAACCAAGACGCATGGGCAGATGATGCTTATCCGCAGGGTAATGTAAATATTCATTTGGACTATTTCCATTTGTAATATTTTCTGGCGAATGATATTTATTTGGATTATCAGCAGCATAATAATCATCAGAATAGTATGTATCTTGATGAACGAGGGCAAGCAAACCACCAGAAGCAGTCAGGCCTATAGACCATTTCTCCGATTTTGATGTCGAAGAATGACGTTCATTTTTGGCAGATGCAAGTTTGGTTTGATAATTGGCAGTGGCCTGTTGATTGGTTGCAGTAGGGCGATTAGTTGAGAGAGAATTCTGCTGGGGATTATCCTCAGAAGTTTGCTGTGGCGTCTCTTCTGAATTCTGCTGAGGTATGTTGCCAGAAGCTGGTTGAGTCATGTCATCTGATATTTGTTGAGATACATCCTCTATAACAGCTTTAGTTGGAGCCTTTGTATTGACTTTAGTTTTTGCACGCTGCGGAACATCAGCAAGAGTCAGTTGTTGGTTTTCTGGACTTACCTTATTAATAATAGTAGACTCAGGGGTTTGGACTGTACGAGATACCTGAGGGAGAGGTTCGCTTTGGTCATTCTGATATAAAGCAAAGAATCCTACGAGGGTTATGGCTATAGCGGCAACAGTCCCTAACCACCGCTTGATAGTGACAGTTCTGGTGACAGACTCTTTCTGGAAGCCCATCTCACTGCTGATGCCTTCCCACAGCCCTGTAGGTGGAGTCATCTGATGCCCCTCCAGTTTCTGCTTCATGCTGTTTGTCCAGTTTCCTTTCATCGCTTGTCCTTCGTTAATTCCTTGATTTTCCTTGCTAACAGCCTTTTGGCATAATAGAATTGCGAGGCAGATGTGCGCTCGCTGATACTGAGCAGTTCTGCTATTTGTCTATGCGAATAATCCTCGAAGACATAGAGGTTTACCACCATCCGATAGCCAATAGGCAGTTCGCTGATGAGCCGATGCAGTTCATCAGGCGAAATCTGCTCTAGGTCTGGATCCTCCTGCTGCTCTTCTTCATTCACCCTTATGTCCTGCTCAACAAGAAGCACTTTCTTTCTGTTCTTTAGAAATGATAATGCCTCGTTTGCCACAATCTTCATCATCCACCCCTTGAAGGCCTTTTCGCTTCGATAATCCATAGTGGTGACTGATGTGAATATCTTGATAAAACTATTCTGTAGCACATCCTTTGCGTCGTCTTCATCAGGCACATAACGATAGCAGACCGATGAAAGCTCCTCGACATACATCTGATAGAGCTGGTTCATCGCTCGTTGGTCTTTTTTTCGTATGCGTTCAACGAGTTGTCCGACCATTTATAATCCTCGCGTCTACATTAATAATATGGGTTTACTTGGAATGTATTTGAGTCCTTCGTTGTCGGAATACAGGAAATTGTAAGTGCCGCATTTGCCGGCATTGTCCTTCAGTTCCTGACCATCAAGATAGAAGACGGTGTTTTTATTTGGTTCGCCATTGGACTTCCACTCAAAGCTATTCTTATAAGAAAGTACAGCTTGATGGTCATCTGGCAAGTTAAGGGTGATTTCACGCTTGTCAATGTTCTCCATACCGTCAAATTCTCCAAACACCAACTCATAGTTCTTGTGAACCTCACAGTATTTTCGCAGAACCAGACCATAGAAGTTTGGCATATAAAACCTAGTCTGAGCCTTGCCATACAGCCTCTCATAGTATTCGTGTTCTGTAACTACAGGATACGTTTTGCCTTGATAGCTGACGGTAATGTCTTTGATAAGATTGTTCTGAAAAGTGGAGTCGAGCAGGTCGTGGCCCTCGCTGTCCGTTATGATAATGTAAAACTCAACGGGCGTAATATCCCAAATGACATCATCGCTATTTTCACTGTCGCAAGCCGAAAAGAGACATACAGCCAGCATCAAAATGATAGTTTTTTTTAATCGTTTCATCGCTTATTTGATAAATGTTTCTGCAAATAAAACACGGAAACTTGAAAATCTTGTATGGAAATCAAAACATTTAACTATTTTTATACAATCTATATCAACCAGAAAATCTGCTGTAATGAACGCCTTTTATTTGTGTTTTGAAAAAAAAGTATTACCTTTGTACGCAGTTATTCTAATAACTCATTAAATAAATCTGCTAATGTTAGAAAGCTGTTATTATAAAGGAAAGGTAGAAGCAGGCTGTGATGAGGCTGGTCGTGGCTGTCTGGCTGGTAGTGTGTATGCTGCTGCTGTGATATTGCCAGAGGATTATCAAAACGAATTGTTGAACGATTCAAAGCAACTGACAGAGAAAAAGCGCTATCAGTTGCGGGAAATCATCGAACGCGACGCTGTGGCTTGGGCTGTGGGTGTTGTCACACCAGAAGAAATCGATAAGATGAATATCCTGAATGCTTCCATTCTTGCTATGCATCGTGCCTTGGATCAACTGAAGGTGCGCCCAGAGGCAGTCATCGTGGACGGCAACCGTTTTAAGAAATACAAGGATTTGCCCCATACCACCATTGTCAAGGGCGACGGCAAATATCTTTCTATAGCTGCAGCTTCGATTCTGGCTAAGACCTATCGTGACGATTATATGAACCGTTTGGCAGAGGAATATCCACAGTATGACTGGCTGTCAAATAAGGGCTACCCGACGAAGAAGCATCGTGAAGCCATCCGTCAGTACGGCATCACGCCTTATCATCGTAAAACGTTTAATATGCTGGGAGACGGTCAGCTATCGCTGAAGTTTGATGGCTGATGTAAGAAGGAAGAGGGAAGGGTTAATTCACAGTGGCACGCAACGAATTGAAGACACGACGTTTCAGACTTTCTGCCTGTTCAGGTGTCAGCATGTCGCAGTCGTCTAAATGCATGAGGATATCGTAGGCTTTCAGGTAAGCTGAGCGAATCTGAGGTGCAGCAGACAGATAGGAAGTCCAGTAGGATTCCTTA
>Ga0310691_10008340_pt1 | contig 10655 bp, 7 predicted proteins | sample 176DNAGHGlowgp2_FD_203887 | JGI IMG/M metagenome (GOLD analysis project Ga0310691, IMG submission 203887) | Sheep rumen microbial communities from Palmerston North, Manawatu-Wanganui, New Zealand - 1766 DNA GHGlow gp2 (v2) (version 2) | ecosystem: Host-associated > Mammals > Digestive system >... | reverse complement strand
ATTTTCACCATTCCGTCGGTCTCTTCCATAGCCATTGCCTTTCCATTGGCGCGATAGTGTCCTTTCTTGCATGTATAGGACAGTCCTTGTTCCTTGCACAAGTCCTCGGTGAGTCCGACGCCTGCCACTTCGGGTGTGGTGAAAACGGCAGCGGGCATTACGTCGAGTCGGATTCGGTCAGCACGGCATAGGATGTGGTTTACGGCGCGGAAGCCTTGGAAGGTGGCGGCATGGGCGAGCATCTGCAGTCCGTTTACGTCGCCGATGGCGTAGAGGTGTGGGTAGCAAGCCTTCTCGGCTTCTCCCTGGTTGGGGGCGTCGGACCTCTTCACCTGCATGGTCTCGGGATTGACCCTGATGCCGCTGCGGTCGTAGAGAATGCCGGCTGCCTCGAGGTTGAGACCATCGGTGTTAGGCTTACGTCCCGTTGCCATCAGTACGAGATCGGCATCGACGGTCTGCTCCTGTCCCTTGCGTTCGAAAACGACACCTTCTGGCGTCACGCGTTTCACTGCTGACTGCATGAAGAACTCTACTCCTCGCTTCTCCAATGCTTTGCGCAGGCGTTTGGCCAGCTCGCTGTCGGTAGCAGGCAGACACTCTTTGAGGAATTCGACGACAGTCACCTTTGAGCCAAAGGCATTGAAGATAGAGGCGAACTCCATGCCGATGACGCCTGCGCCGACGATGCAGAGCCGCTGTGGCACTTCCTTCACGTCGAGCAACTCGTTGGAGGTGACGACGTTGGGCAGGTCTACTCCCTCGATGGGCAACATCTTGGTAATGGAGCCAGTGGCGATGATGATGTTGTCGGCGGTAAGGGTGTTGACGACAGAACCATCGCTTACGGATAATACTTCCACGGTGTTGGCATCCTTGAAGCGGGCTTTGCCCCGGACGAAGGTGACGTTTGGCTGATTCATCAGCATCTCTACCCCTTGTCGGAGTTGTGCGGTAATCAGCTCTTTGCGTTCGATGGCTTCGGCGAGTGTGCGCTTGTCTGCCATCGCTGCATCGTGACAGAGGGATTTCGTGGGGATGCAGCCGCAGTTCAGACAGGTGCCGCCGGCATAGGCTTCCTCGATGACCGTCACCTGAAGGCCTTGCTTGGCAGCATAGTCAGCAGCCCTGTATCCTCCAGGGCCGCTGCCTATGATGATTAATGTTCCGCTCATATACTTTTCATTTGCTTAAAGGTGAGTACGGGGCTTTTGGCTGCCAGTACGTCGTCGACGCGTCCGATGGGAGTGTCGTGAGGTGCGGTCTTCACCATCTCCGGGTCGTTCTTAGCTTCTTCGGCAATCTTGCGCATCACGGCAATGAAGCCGTCGAGGGTTTCCTTCGACTCGTTCTCGGTAGGCTCAATCATGAGGCTCTCGTGGAAGAGCAACGGGAAGTAGATGGTGGGAGCGTGGTAGCCGTAGTCCAGCAGCCGTTTGGCCACGTCCATCGTGGTGACGCCTGTCGACTTGTCTTTCAGTCCGTCGAAGACGAACTCATGCTTGCACAGTCCTTCGATGGGGAGCTCGTAGACATTCTTCAGTGACTCTTTGATGTAGGTGGCGTTGAGGGTTGCCAGCGGACCGACCATCTTGACGTTTTCCTTACCGAGCGAGAGAATGTAGACAAAGGCTTTCACCATCACGCTGAAGTTGCCGAAGAAGGCTCCGATGGAGCCGAGCGCCTGTTCGTAGTTGCCGGTCTCTACCTCGTAGTGGTCGTCGCGTACGACGATGCGTGGGGTGGGGAGGAATGCCTCCAGTCCTTCGCGCACGCCGACGGGACCGCTGCCCGGACCTCCTCCGCCGTGCGGTGTCGAGAAGGTCTTGTGCAGGTTGATGTGCATCACGTCGAAGCCCATGTCGCCGGGTCGGCACTCACCGAGCATCGGGTTGAGGTTGGCTCCGTCGTAGTACATCAGACCGCCGCAGTCGTGGACGAGTTTTGTAATCTCGGGAATGGCGTGTTCGAAAATGCCCAGAGTGTTGGGGTTCGTCATCATCATGGCCGCCACCTCGTTGCCCCATTCGGCGATGAGTTTCTTGAGGTCTTCAACGTCGACTGTTCCGTCAGGCCGACTCTTCACCTCGACGACTTCCAGTCCGCAGACGGCAGCCGAAGCGGGATTGGTGCCGTGGGCAGAGTCGGGGATAAGCACTTTCGTGCGCTTGTCGTCGTTGCGACTCATGTGGTAGGCACGGATGACCATTAGTCCTGTCAGTTCACCATGTGCTCCGGCGCAGGGGTTGAGGGTGAACTCCTTCAGGCCGGTGAGCTCAGAGAGCATGTTCTGCAGGCAGTAGTAGAGGTGGAGGGCGTGTTGGCAGGTGTCGGCAGGCTGCAGGGGGTGCAGTCCGGCGAAGGTCTTCAGGGCTGCCAGCTCTTCGTTGATGATGGGGTTGTACTTCATCGTGCAGGAGCCCAGCGGATAGAAGCCGTCGTTGACACCGAAGTTGTTGTGGCTCAGATTGGTATAATGGCGCACCACCGTCAGTTCGTCGCATTCGGGCAGCTGTGCGTCTTCCTTGCGCTTCAAGCCTTCTGGCAGTTCGTCGAGCGTGTGGCCGAAGGCGTTCTTGGGAAGCGAATATCCTTTACGTCCTGGTTTCGAGAGTTCGAAGATCAGGTTTCCATAGAGTCGGTTGTTCATGCTTGGTCCTCCTTGATCTGCTTGATTAAGTCCACAAATTCGTCGATGTCTTCCTTCGAGCGTTGCTCGGTGACGGCAAACATGAGCGTGTGTGCGTCGACCTTCACGCCTGCCATGAAGCCGTTGTCGGCACATTCGGCCTGCAGGGCATCGATGTCGCCGTCGTAGGTCACGCAGAACTCGTTGAAGAACGGCTGGTTGTATTTCAGTTTGAACCACCCAGTCTTGATGAGTTCCTCGCAGAGGTAGTGTGCGCCGGCATAGGAGAGTTCGGCGGCTTCCTTCACGCCCTGTCGGCCCATCACCGATAGGTAGATGGTCACATAGAGTGCCATGAGGCTCTGGTTGGAACAGATGTTCGACGTTGCCTTCTGTCGGCGGATGTGCTGTTCGCGTGCTTGCAGTGTCAATACGAAGGCCCGTTGTCCGCGATTGTCCTTGGTCATGCCGACGATGCGTCCCGGCATTTTGCGCATGAGTTTCTCCGTCACGCACATATATCCCACATCAGGACCTCCGAACGACATCGGGATGCCCAGCGACTGTCCGTCGCCCACGGCAATGTCGGCACCCCATTCGGCGGGAGTCTTCAGCACGGCCAGGTCGGCAGCGATACTATTTATAATAAGGAGTGCCTTCTGCTCATGGGCAGCATCGGCAAATCCTGTGAAGTCTTCGATGATGCCGTAGTAGTTGGGAGCCTGCACGACAACGCCTGCCACACCGCCGGCCTGTAGCTTCTGCAACATGTCGTCGCGGTCGGTGACACCGTCCTTCTCGGCAATCAGCTCAATCTTGATGCCGTGATACTTGGCATAAGTCTCCACGACGCGCAGCACCTTCGGGTCGACGGTCTTGCTGACCAACACCGTGTCAGCCTTCTTGGCATTGCCGAAAGCCATCATCACAGCCTCGGCCGTTGCCGTTGCCCCGTCGTACAGAGAGGCATTGGAGATGTCCATGCCCGTCAGCTCAGCCATCATCGACTGATACTCGAAGATGTAGTGCAGGGTGCCTTGCGAGATTTCAGCCTGATAGGGCGTGTAGGAGGTGAGGAATTCTGATCGCTGGATGATGTTCTGCACGACCGATGGAGCATAGTGGTCGTAGACACCGGCACCGGCGAAGACTTTCAGCGGTGAGCCAATCTCAGCCAGCTCGTCGAAGAGCTTTCTGACTTCCACCTCGCTGAGTGCTTCGGGCAGGTTGTATTCCTTTCTGAAGCGGATGGCCTCGGGAATGTCGGCATAAAGGTCGTCGAGCGATTTCACGCCCGACACCTTCAGCATCTCCCGCAAGTCATCCTCGGTATGAGGAAAGAACTTATATGTCATAGTCTTTTGTCTCTTATTTGCAGCAGGCTTCGTAGGCAGCAGCATCCATGAGGTTGTCGAGTTCGCTCTTGTCGCTGAGCTGCACCTTGATGATCCAGTTTTCGAAGGCATCCTTGTTGAGCAGTTCGGGCTCGTCCTCGAGGGCTTCGTTCACTTCGACGACGGTGCCGCTGACGGGCGAGATGAGGTCGCTGGCGGCCTTCACACTCTCCACGGCGCCAAACTCTTCGCCGGCTGTCACTTCGTCGTCAACCTCGGGGACATCGACGTAGACCACGTTACCCAGAGCGTGCTGGGCGTAGTCGGTGATACCAACAAAACCAAATTCTCCTTCTACACGAACATACTCGTGTGACTCTGAGTAGTAGAGTCCTTCAATTACTTTTGCCATAATGTTTAAAGAAGTCCCTCCTGACCTCTTCCCCTTTAGTCCCCTCGGTTTCCGAGGGGCTGAAATCTCAAGGGGGAGGAGGGCCTGCCGGTTTGTGGAGGGTTGGCAGGCGAGTTGTTATTTAACTTTTAAATCGTCTCACCCTCAACCCTCTCCAAGGGGAGAGGAGAGTGATTATTTCTTATAGTGCTTGTCGTAGAAGCGTTTCTTCACCACCTTTCCCGGGAAGGTCTTCTTACGAATTTGTATCAGTACGGGCGTGTCGAGCTTACCGAAGGCAGCATCGATGAGGGCCATGCAGACGCTCTTGTCCGTAGAGATAGTGTGGTAGCCGGTGGTCACCTCGCCAATCTTCGCGCCGTCCATGTTCAGCACGTCATAGCCGTGGCGGGGGATGGCCTTGTCGGCCAGTTCGATGCCTACGACCCGCTGCTTCGGGCCCTCAGCCTTCTGCCGGGCGAGTGCTTCCTTGCCGATGAACTCCGGCTTGTCGAACTTGCAGAACATCGACAGACCCGCCATGACGGGGGTGATGTCGGCAGAGAGCTCGTCGCCATAGAGCGGCAGCCCCACTTCGAAACGCAGGGTGTCGCGGCATCCGAGTCCACAGGGTTTGCAGCGACCCGAGGCGATGAGTTTGTCCCAGGCGTCCTGAATGAACCGATGGGAGCCATAGATCTCGAAGCCATCCTCGCCCGTGTAGCCGGTGCGTGATACGATGATGGTCTCGCCGGCTGTGTCGAGCGTCTTGGCCGTATAGAACACCAGTTCCTTGCAAGCCAGCCCGAGCACTTCTTCCACCACGGCCTCGGCCTGCGGTCCCTGCACGGCCAGCTGGCCGTAGTAGTCACTCTGGTGGTCGAGCGTGATGTCGAAGCCTTCCGTCTGTTGCTTCATCCAGTCTACATCCTTGTCGATGTTGGCAGCGTTGATGACGAGGAAGAAGTCTCCTTCGCCCATCTTGTAGACAAGCAGGTCGTCGACCGTTCCGCCGTCGGGATAGCACATCATACCGTAGTAAATCTGGCCCTTGGGGGCGTCGGTCACATCGTTGGTGAAGATGTGGTTCACATAGCGTTCGGCATCACGACCCGTAACGCGCACTTCGCCCATGTGGCTGACGTCGAAGACACCGCAGGCCTGGCGTACGGCGGTGTGTTCGTCGACGATGTTTGTGTACTGGATGGGCATGTCGAAGCCGCCGAAGGGCGAGATAAGAGCTCCGAGAGCTACATGTTTGTCGTAAAGACAGGTTTTTTTATTTTCCATGATTTGCAAGTAATATATTTATGAAATCTTCTTTTTTCAGGTTCATCACGATGTCGTCGAGGCGGTCGGGCAGGGCGGCGGCGATGTGTTCCTTGTCGAAGGGCACGTTGCGCAGGGGGTTGAGCACGCCGTTGTCGATGTCGCCCGTGAGGAAGTAGTCTCCCATCATGTTGACCGACTTGATGACGTTGTTCTTCAGTTCGAGGCGCACCTCCAGTTCGCCGACACCTTCTATGCGGCCCTTGCGGATGAGCGAGTAGCGCGGATTGTGTCCGTAGATGAACTCCTCGCTGAGGTATTCGCGTTCGATGGCTTCAATCTCGCGGATGTCCTCGGCGGTCAGCGTCAGCACGCTGTCACAGAGGTTCCGGCGGACAAAGTCTATAAACTCTTCGAGCGAAAGGTCGGTGTAGTCCTTCAGCAGGGCGATGTGCTGCCTTACGCTCTGCACACCCTTCGAGAGGAGTTTACCGTCGCTCGGTGTGATGGCACCCACCATGTGCTGCATGTTCGTGTCGTAGAGCATGGTGCCGTGAACGATGCTTCGTCCCGGCACATGATAGAAAGCATTTCCTGATACCTTGCGCCCGTCGATGAGGATGTCGTTGCGACCCGTCGCCCTGGCGTCGATGCCCAGCCGACAGAGCACCAGCGCCACGAGGTTGACATAGCGGTTGAAGGTCAGCGACACGTTCTCGTCCTTCGTGACGTACGAGAACATCACGTTCGAACGGTCCGCATACACACAGCCCCCACCGCTCTTGCGGCGGTAGGTCTCGATGTTGTGCGAGCGGCAATAGTCGATGTTCACTTCGTTTTCAATCAGCTGGTTCCGACCGAAGATTACACTGGGATTGACCTGCCACATGAAGAAAGCCTCGTCGAGGTCCATGTGGCGTGCCACATGTTCTTCCGTCGCCAGATAGAAGCTCAGGCGGCGTATGGTATCGGTTTCGGGCAGTGCGATATAAATCATGCTACTACAGGTGTGACCACTATGTCGGTTAACATCTGCAAATTTACGCAATCTTTATCGAACAACCAAAAAAAAGAGCGAAAAAAAGCAGCTGGCATACCGCCTCTGATACACTTTTCCTTTCATTGACGAGTCGGCAGGGGCTTTGCCCCCATCTGTCTTCGACGCACTTTATGTCGTACTTAAAATTCAGAATTATCTTGACAAAAGGCCTCTCAAAACTGAGTTTTTTGCGAATCATTTCGATATTTGGCCGAAAAACATGAAATTTTCCGTGGCTTTCTGTAAGGCTTTGAGAATGAGTCGTTTGTGAGCTTTCGTCAGACGAAGACGGTCTTTCGTCCTTGCCGATAAGCAGAAGTGCAAAAGTAAAATAGCCTATTTTACCGACCAAAATAGGCTATTTTACTCTGCAAATTAAGTTATTTTACAGTGACGATAGGTACAATCGTGACCTTGTTTTCAGCCTTTCGGCACCTTCAACTCTATGTTTCGACGGTTTCGGTTGGTAGAAATCTCCTGATGATTGTTCGTTTTCGGAATTCTTTTTTCTGGTTCATCTTCACGCCGATACCGTCAAAAATGTCATTTTTCTAAACATTTTTGACTGTTCGCCCATGAAAATGTTCGGTCTGTAATGATACTATTCTCCTCTCCAATTGGAGAAGGGTAAGGGGCGGCTCTTTTAGATGTTTGCAATCGACATGATGTTGGCGAAGACGCCGGCAGCGGTCACGCTTGCGCCTGCTCCGTAGCCTTGTATGAGCATGGGGTACTGGCGGTAGCGTTCGGTGGTGAGCAGGACGATGTTGTTGGAGCCTTCGAGGTTGTAGAAGGGGTGGCTCCTGTCGACGGCTTCCAGCGACACTTGTGCCCGGCCTTCGTCCATCTGTGCCACGAAACGCCAGCGTCTGCCTTCGGCTTCTAATGCCTTCCTGCGTTTTTCAAAGTCTTCGTCGAGCAGTGGCAGCCGCTGCCAGAATTCTTCCTGTGTCCCCTGGAAATAGTCGTCGGGCAGGAAGAGGTGCCTTTCGACGTCGCTCTGTTCGATGGCGTAGCCGGCCTCGCGCGTCAGGATGACGAGTTTCCGGACGACGTCCCTTCCGCTCAGGTCGATGCGCGGGTCGGGCTCGCTGTAGCCCTGTTCCTTGGCTCTCCGCACGGTTTCGGAGAAGGGTACGTCGGCTGAGATCTCGTTGAAGATGTAGTTCAGCGTGCCGCTCAGCACGGCTTGTATCCTGATGATGTGGTCGCCGGAGTTGCGTAAGTCGTTGATGGTGCCGATGATGGGTAGTCCGGCTCCGACATTGGTCTCGAAGAGGAATTTCACTCCCTGCCTGATGGCGGTCTCTTTCAGTTGCCGGTAGTTGCCGTATTCGCTTGATGCCGCAATCTTGTTGGCTGCCACGATGCTGACGTTGTGCTCCAGCAGTGGCTGGTAGAGGTCGGCGATTTCTTTGCTGGCGGTGCAGTCGACGAAGACGGCATTGTAGACGTTCATGTTGACGATGGCTTCGAGTAGCTTCTTCGGGGTGCTCGGTGGCGAGGTCTTCAGCTGGCGGCGACAGTCGTCGGGGGAGAGGCCCTGGCGGCTGAAGATGGCGTTGCGCGACGAGGCGATGCCTACTACGTTCAGCCGCAGCCGGTGACGTTTCATGAGTGTCGCTGCCTGTGTCTGTATCTGTTCGAGCAGCTTTCCGCCGACGGTTCCGATGCCGCAGACGAAGAGGTTGAGCACTTTGTATTCAGAGAGGAAGAAGGAGTCGTGGAGGACGTTGAGCGACTTCATGAGCAATGCGGAGTGGACGACGATGGTGATGTTGTTCTGTCGGGCTCCCTGTGCGAAGGCGATGACGTTGATGCCGTTGCGGCCGAGGGTGGAGAATATCTTTCCGGCGATGCCTGGTGAGTGCTTCATCTGTTCGCCCACGATGCCGATGGTGGCCAGTGCCGTCTCGACAATCATGGGATTGATGGCTCCCGTCTCGATTTCTCCCTTGAAGGTTTCGTTCAGGGCTTCCGCGGCCTTGGGCGCTTGGTCTTCGAGCACGGCGATGGATGTGGAATTCTCCGACGATGCCTGCGCCACCATGAAGGCAGATACGCCCACGGAGGCCAGTGTGGAGAAGATGCGCCGGTTGACACCGACCACTCCCACCATCGACGGTCCCGTCACCGTGATGAGTGCCGTATGCTCAATGCTGGAGATGCCGCGGATTTGTCTGAGGCTTGAGGTTTGAGATGGTTGGCTTGTCGCTTGCGACGAGCCGATGATGGTTCCCTGACCATCTACATTATACATATTGCGCACATGAATGGGTATCTGCTTTACGCAGACGGGGTAGATGGTAGGGGGATAGAGGATTCTGACACCGAAGTGGCAAAGCTCCATGGCTTCGGTGTAGCTGAGGCTCGGGATGGTATAGGCGGCAGGAATGAGCTTCGGGTCGGCAGTCATGAAGCCGTCGACGTTGGTCCATATCTCCAACACGTCGGCACCGATTTCTGCCGCGATGAGGGCGGCCGTGTAGTCGTTGCCTACGACGAGTGAAATCTGAGGCAGGTCTTCCACGGTGTCGCGCGTCAGTTCGTGGACGTCCATCCATTCGGCATCGGCAAACGTTGCGTCGCTGATATACGGACAGTGCTGCATGACGACCACGAGGCGGCCTGCCCTTGCTTCACGGTTGACGATGTGTTTCAGCGCACTTGCGCCACGCTGGCTGTCGGTGGCTTCCTTGCCAAATTTCAGTACTTTCATGCCTCTTTATACCTTAAAGTCTGCCACAAAGGTACATCATTTTTGTGAAACAGCCAAAAGAGAACACTCTTTATTCCCCAATTTTTTCGCAATCGGCAAAAAAATACAGGCGGTGTCAGAAGGCATGAAGGCTGTTGCGTTGGGGTGTTTTGCCTTTATGGCTGCTGGCCGTTTTCTTTCTCTTTGTCAGCCTTGAGGTAGCTGTGGATGAGATTGTTGTAGAGAAGCACGAAATAGACAAAGGCTGCAGTGCGCTTTTTCTCAGCAAGGCCGGCAACGTAGCCGAAGGGATAGTCTAAAGAGGTGGTGGCGTAAAACGTGCCGTCATCGGCAATCTTGCCATACTGTACCATTTGGTCGCCATTGGGGGCAAAGGCATTTCCCTGTTCATCAATATGGCAGAAAAGAATCTTCTCGTCATCCTGTTTGTAATAAACATTGCCTTGCAGGTCGGCTTCATAGTCGTAAACGCCGTTACGGGTGATAATCATACCTTCGGCAGTCTTCTTGAAGAGAAATTCTACTCCGGAATTGCTGACGTAGCGGTTGTCACCGTAAAGGGTGCCGATTTTCTGGTGGCTTCGGTTGAGAAACAGAAGGGTGTTCTCACGGGGTGCAGCCAGTGCATCGGTGATTTGTGGCTTGGCAGCAGGCTTTGATGACGGCTTAGCGGTTGTCGTGGCACCTTTGTTGGGGAAGAAGAAAAAGTAGTAGGCAGCGAGTTTTGCATCTACGCCCTTGTAGTTTCCTATTCTCTTTCCATGACTGCTGTCATACACATTACCATTTTCAACATATCCAAGGGTACGTCCACCACTGCCGTCGGTTACCTGCCCATTGCTTTTGATGACTCCGAAAGTATATCCTCCGCTGGCATCCATCACCTGGCCGTTGCTCCTCAGCTGGTTCAACGTTTGTCCACCACTACCATCGGTTATCCGTTCTCCTCGTATCTGTCCGATGGTGGTGCCGCCAGAGGCATCATAGATACAGCCGTTTTGGATACGACCAATCACAGTTCCGCCAGAAGCGTCATAGAGGTTCTGGGAATGCAGGCACGTTACAGTGCAAACAGCTGTCAGTGCCAATAATAGTCTTTTTGCTTTCATAAGGTCTAAAGGATTGTATTTGTGGTTTCTTTAGTTGTCAACACTCATTACGGATGCAAAAATAATAAAATAATACAATACAGCCAAGTTTTTTTTAAAAAAACGATATGTCAAATACAAAAAACATATATTCTTCCTTGCATCATAGTTTTTTTTCGTATCTTT
>Ga0310691_10008338_pt1 | contig 10656 bp, 25 predicted proteins | sample 176DNAGHGlowgp2_FD_203887 | JGI IMG/M metagenome (GOLD analysis project Ga0310691, IMG submission 203887) | Sheep rumen microbial communities from Palmerston North, Manawatu-Wanganui, New Zealand - 1766 DNA GHGlow gp2 (v2) (version 2) | ecosystem: Host-associated > Mammals > Digestive system >... | reverse complement strand
ACTATTATTCGCGTGCTACTCATCGCCTACATCGTGGCTTGTGCGGGGACGTACCCGCTACAAAGTTTACTCTATTCGTGGGCGCACGATTCACCCAAGGCTCTCGCTTTTTCACGCTCCCGCACGGTTGTCTTATTGCCCTTCTCGGCAATTCATTCACATGGACTATTCACTTAGTTACCTATTACTCCCGTTCTCGTAAATAGTCCCTTTGCGCTACTTCATTCACATGATAGGGCTGTCCCTATCCTTGCAGGCGTCACCCTGTTCGCTGGACGTCAACCGCTGACAATTCAAACACAATTAGACCTACTACTTTTGTCGTTACCGCGTTACGCTTCGACACGTGTACGGATTATTCATTTACAGCGGCCCCAAATTCAAGTGCACGCGCAAACGTCGCGCCCTCGCTTGGGTTTCATTCTTTCAAGGTCGGCAATGTCCCACGCCTTCAGTGGGCCGCGTTTTCCGTTCGCGGTGGCCTTGCGCTCGGTGGCCCGCGGCTGCAAAGGTGCTTTATTGCAGCCGTGGCGGGCTCAAGGGCGGGGCTCGGTACGTCGGCCCCGACGTTTTTTTTGGGTCAATTAGTTGGTTATCCAGTGCAGCCGCGGGGAGGCTTGACCGTTGCACCGTTGCCCACGTTTGCGCCCGTGGGCGGGCTTGGTGGCCTTATGCTGCAAACCAGCAAGCGGCGGCGCGCTCGGCTTGCTCGGCGGCCTTGTCGATGGCCTTGGCCTCGGCCTCGGCTTGCGCCTTGCGCTCTGCCTTGCGTTTCGCATCGTTGGCACGTCCCACGGCTCTAGATACAAGCTTACGCACGTCCACTGACCCCGTTATGCCCTTTGCGGCCTCTATATCATCTAAAGATAGGGCCTTGATCTCGGCACGGGCGGCCTTGGTGTCAATATCTAACCAGGTGGCGGCCTCAAACTGGATTTTGAACTCGGCGGCGGCGGCCTTGCGCCACTTGGCTAAATAGGCGGCTTCGGTCTCGGTGTCCATGTTAACGACTTTGCGGGCGTCTCGTTTGCCCATAACCTTATTAAGGTTGGAGGCGGTGGCCTCGGTGCTGGTTTGCGCTTGCAAGCGCTTTAAGGTTGATTTCTTCATGATTGACAGATTTTTAATTGGTTTGACTTACTTTGCAGCGCTGCACTTTGCCGCGCTTACGCGACCCACGTTGCAAAGGGCGTGCCAAACTACATAAATAATTGACTATCAAACAATTAGTAAATTTTTGGGGAACGGGAAAATTGTGGAAAATTGTGGAAAATTGTGACGTTTCCACGTGGAAATCCACAACGTCAAAAAGTGTGCCACGCCCTAAAATGTAGTGTTTTAGTGTACCACCACCCCCCATACACTGGATCGGAAGCCACTCTGTTTGAACTCGAAATTTTCGTTTCGGATTTAAAATAATTTTTATCAATTTTCATCTTTTTAAGATTTTTTCTATATTTTTTATGTATATTTCGTTCAAAAAATTTTTATTTTTTTTTATTTTTTTTGTAAGATTTTAATGATGTGGGAGTCTGCTTATATATATAAAGGCGATTTTGTGTCAAAATTCGTGGAAATGCTTGTAAAATCAAGTGCGGAGGGGGTTTTTTTGCCTGATTTAATGTAAATGTGGATTTACGCAGATGGTGATTTGTGTAAATCTCCATATACTTTGATGGGGAAGAAGTATTACATTCATATATTTTTTGTAAAAAAGTGCATACTATTAGTAAATAATCCAAATACTTTTATTATCTTTGCGTATTGAAACAAAGGTTTAACTGAAATGACATAAAAATATGGCAGACAAATACATAACGCAGGTTGACGAGGTAAATAGCCTCGTGAACATGGAGACTGGTGAGGCGAAGACGCACTACCAGCACTTGAGGGTGCAGTCGTTCGCGGACTTTTTCATCGCCTGTTTTGCGGCGTGGAACGACTTCAAGATGTCGGAGGGGACTATGGTGAAGGTTTTCATCCATTGCATCATGTCTTCGACGATGAGCAGGGGGATGGGTGTCGAGGAGGAGGGCAATTACTTCTATGTGAGCGACGTGTACGAGAGTATCAAGCGGAACAACGACTTGGTTGGCGGTGGCTTGGAGATGAAGGACGTGAACGTGCGTCAGTACATCAAGAAGTTGGCTGACGGGGGCTTCATAATGGCTTGCACGACGAAGGATGCCGACGGCAAAGACAAGAAGATACGAGGCAAGTACCTAATAAACCCGAAGTATGGGATTAAGGGTCGGATAACGGAAGACACGTACACGGAACTTGTGCTGAGGAGGTTCCCGAAGGGCAGGATATTGCCGAACAAGGACTTCGAGAAGGAAAGGGACGGTGTATGAGGGTAGGCTTGATAGATGTCGACGGGCACAGCGGGTTTCCGAATCTCGCGTTGATGAAGATTTCGAGGTGGCACAAGGAGCACGGGGACGTCGTGGAATGGTACGACGCGATGTTTGGAGGGCACTACGACAGGGTTTACATGTCGAAAGTGTTCTCCTTCACGGACGACTACGAATACTACATAGACGCGGACGAGGTTTTGAGAGGAGGGACTGGCTACGACACCGAGACGGTGCTTCCCGAAGAGATAGACCGATTGCAGCCCGACTACTCGATATATCCGCAAATAGACAGCAGGACTGCATACGGCTTCCTGACGAGAGGCTGTCCGAACAGGTGCGCTTGGTGCGTCGTGCCGAAGAAGGAGGGCAAGATACACCCTTACATGGACGTGGAGGAGATTGCGATAGACGGTCGTGACCGTCTCATACTGATGGACAACAACGTGGTGGCTTGCGACTACGGCTTATCGCAGATAGAGAAGATTGTTCGGATGGGTCTTCGCGTGGACTTCAACCAAGCGATAGACGCACGGTTGATAACGGACGACATAGCATCATTGCTGTCCAAGGTGAAGTGGCTCGGCTACATACGCCTCGGTTGTGACACGGACAAGCAGGTCGGGCACTGCGAAAGGGTGATACAAAAGATGATAGGGCTCGGCTACAAAGGTTCGTTCATGCTGTACACGATGTTACACGGATCGATAGAGGAGTGTTACGACAGAATAGCGCGTTGGAGGTTGGAGTACGGTTCGCGTGTCGCCTGCCAGTCGCAGCCGATGCTCGACTTCACGAAGAAGGTGCAGAACATACCGCAGTGGCAGAAGGACATGGCTAGATGGTCAAACCAACACACTGCATACGCTATATGCGACTTCAAGGACTACGAGCCCAGAAGGGGCTTCAAGTGCGGCAAATACTTCGAGAAAGGAGGTGGACAATGACAAACAGGCGACCAGACGACAGGGAAGACCACGACGATGGGTTGTACAAGTTTCCAGAGGAATTCAAGTTTCGCAATTAAAGGATTAACCAATCAATCCTGTGAAGCGGATTAGCCTAAGTCCCGATTGGTTTCAGGGAACTACGTTAGGGGTGAATGACATAGGCACTTTCGGATGGCCGTCCAAGTCCGAAACACTGCGGCAAGTGATTAAAAGGAGCGAAAGCGACGGTGTTGCTTGCAAAAACCACCCCGTAACATTGGCGATGGGCGCATAACGGGAGAAATCCCGAATTACGACGAAAGTCGTTGAAAAACTAAAAGTAGAACACGAATGGTGTATGTATTAGACATAGAAGGCAAACCACTGATGCCAACGGAACGACACGGAAAGGTCAGAAGACTTCTCCGAGAAGGTCGTGCCCATGTCGTAAGGTTACAACCGTTCACAATTCAGTTGGACTATGAGAGCACCACCTACAAACAAGAGATAAGTTTGGGCATTGATGCTGGCAGCAAACATATTGGTGTATCGGCGACGACAAACAAAAAAGAGTTGTTTGCCGCTGAATTTGAACTCCGCACGGACATAGTTGAAAAACTCTCAAGCCGTTCAGAATTGCGGAAGACGAGACGCAAAAGGAAGACACGGTATCGCAAAAAAAGATTTCTAAACAGGAGAAAAACGGGGATAGGGGTTGCACCAAGTATCAAGAACAAGGTTGACGGGCATCTGAAGGTCATTCGTATTGTTTGTTCCCTTTTGCCTATCTCAAAGACCATCATCGAGGTTGCGCAATTCGACCAACAGAAAATCAGGAACGATAAAATCCAAGGTGTCGAGTATCAGCAAGGAGAACAGATGGGCTTTTGGAACGTGAGGGAGTATGTACTCGCAAGGGATGGGCACAAGTGCCAACATTGCAAGGGAAAATCGAAAGACCCGATTTTGAATGTGCATCATTTGGAGAGCAGAAAGACTGGGGGAGACGCTCCTAATAATCTGATAACGCTTTGCGAGACTTGCCACAAGGCTTACCATCGAGGAGAGTTCGAGTTAAAGGTAAAGCGAGGAGCTTCGCTTCGCGACGCAGCCGTTATGAACGTCATGCGCTGGGTTTTATACGAAAAAGCAAAAGAGGCGTTCAATAACGTAAGCTTGACATACGGATACATCACAAAATGCACTCGCATTGAGAACGGAATCGAAAAAGCGCATTGTGCAGATGCTCTATGCATAAGCGGAAACGCAAAAGCGGAACGGAAAGATTCTTATTTCAAATGCCGATTCTTGAAAAGGCATACAAGGTCATTACATATTATCAGGCCAAATAAATGCGGCGTTAGAAGAAGTGCCGTTGCAAGCCATTGGATTGGCGATTCAAAACTGCAAAGATTTGACACCGTTGAGTGGAACGGAGTAAACTGTTTTATCTTTGGCAGCACAAACGGGAGACCTGTATTGCGAGACATAAACGGCATTCTTGTTACGGCAAAATCCTCTGTTAGTGCGAAAGAAGTAATATATAAACATAGAAACAATAAAATAATCATGCAATGTGTTGCAAAACAACCTAAGCGCCTTGTGTGATTATTGGATGATTTCCGTTTTCACAAAAAAAATCGGGATAAATCCTGTCGAAATAAAAATTATTCCTATCTTTGCGGCGTTGAACCAATAAAAAACTTGGATATGACATTGACAGACAAACAGAGGGAGGCGGTAGCGGCGATGCTTGAGCTCTACAAGGGAGGCAGCATCGTGGCTGATACCGCCATGACGGTCATAGAGGCCGTTTTAGAGGGTTCCGCGTCGGTGCAGTACATTCCGTACACATTGCCGAGCGAAAGCCCGTACAAGTGGCCAAGTGTGCCTAATCCGTTGCAGCCGTATGTGACTTGGAGCGCGTCTAAGACAGAAGGGGGGCAAGGCAATGGGTAATGAGAACGGAAAGAAGACCGTGGAGGACTTCATCAGGGAGAATCCGACGATAGTCGAGACCTTGCGGGATGCCGCGAGGGTGTGCGAGGCGCACTCTCACTCGTTCATAGGAGGTGCGTTGCGTCGTTATGCGGACAGGTTGCGTGAAATCGAGGACGGTATGGAGGTCTTATGGAAGGGATGAGGAAGCAGCTTGACGAGAAGGAGATGCGCGAGATAAGGACTCGGAAGAAACGGTCTGATATTGGCGGCAACCACAAGCAGTACAAGCACGAAGGCGTGAAGGTGGGACAGTACGACTTGCAGGGTCGTTTGGAGCGAGAGTACGAGAGTCTGGTCGACGCTGCTGAGAGCAACAAGGTCGGTGCTACGTATCAAGGCATCTATGCTTGCTGCAGGGGGTCGATACGGAAGCACGCCAACAAGGTGTGGCGGTGGGACAAGGATGCTTCGACTGATACTTTAAGTGGCCGTATATAAACCTTTAAACAACAATAAGTTATGTGTATTTTCAAGAAGAGAAACAACAAGGTTTTCATTGTTGGGGACACGACGAGGGAGTTGTGGCGGCACAGGATGCACAACATGGAGGAGCGTGTCGAGAGCGAGCGTTTCTTCCTCATGTACGGCGACGACCGAATGCTCGACTCTCGTTTCAAGGCTGTGAGTCCCCGAACCGTAATCGCCACTGTAGGCGACGTGGAGTACCGTCACTTGGAGAAGGCGATGATGGAGTGCGCCACGGTGTATGTGCCGTACCCGTATGCGGAGGACGAGAAGAGCCGCCGCCTGCTTAGGCTTGCCCGTTGGACTTTCAAGCGCGTTATATGGGAGGATGACGACGAATGACGGTCGATGAATGGGTGAAGATGATGTCGCGCCAAGGCGGTGTATGCACCCCTTACATGCGCAAGATAGCGGCTGCTGGCAACAAGACGGAGATGTTCCGCGTGCTGTGCGACGTGAACGGCGGCGCTTGGCTGTTCGACTTGCACGCTAACGGCGTGCCGTTGCCGATAGAGCAGTTCTTGAAGGAATACGCGGCGTATGTCAACGGAAAGAAGACCGTGGAGTATCCGAGCGGATACACTTCCAAGTTCCATTGCAGGCATCCTGGCGATGTCATCCAAGCGGACACTACAATCGTATATCTTTTGGAGTGCAAGGGAGCGAAAGTCAACGTGCCTATGAACCATTATCCGACGCTGGTGCTGTCACACGTTTCGTCTGCTGAGATAACGATGTGCGTTGGCTCGCGCTTGAACATCGAGCTATACGGGGACGCGAAGTACACGCTTGTCGAATGCGACAAGACGAAAGTAAGGATAACTCAACACTGAACAAAATGACTAAACAAGAATACTTTTCGGTATTGGAAGACTTTGGACTTCTCTCGGAATACGACAATAAAATCCAAGTCTTGGACAAACTCGAGAGATGGTTAGGAGAGGACTGTACATTGAAAGAAGCGAAATCTCGGCTTTGTGACAACAGGATAATTGCGGAAGCAAGAATAAGAAGTATGTTAAAAGTAGATTTATAGACATGAAAGACGAAGATAAAGCGAAGGAGATACTTGAATGCGGAAGATGTTCTTTCCGTAATAGAAAAGACCCCGACATAAACTGCCAAACTTGCTTCGACAAAAAAGCAGTTCTTGAAATGGCTCGTTGGAAGAACGAGAAAATCGACAAGTTGAAGCGTCTTGCGGACGAGATGTACTTCCGAATGCAGACGCTATCGACAGACCCCAGACTGCTACGCAAGGCGATGGAGGACTACCACAACTTCATAATACACGAATACGATGAATGACGATTTCGACTACGGCGCATTGACCGAGCAGACGGACGACGATGGCTTGCAGACCGCATACGGCGTGAAGCCATACGACGGGAGGAACTTCTATGTAACAATCAGAATATCAGACATCAGAGGCGCCCGCTTCGAGGAATGCGATAACCCAGACACTGGCGAACCCGAAAAAGGCTTGTTCATACCCCTGCGCAGGTCTGGCGTAACCGTATCGCCGAAAAAGAACGTGCTGGCGACATACAAGATGGAAATTGCCGCAGTCGGCTCATCCCACCATTCCCACCTGCTCCGTCAAGTCGTGGACAGCGATATAGAGCGTTATTGGAGGGGATTGGGCTACAGACACGAGTTTGACGGATTCGCAAGACCAGTAGGAAGCAAAAAGAAAAGATAACCAATTAAAACTTACATTATGGAAAAATACAAGAACGGATACAAATGGAGCCGCGACTACAAGCGGATGAAACAACTTTTGGACGACGGATACGAGGTTGTATGCCTTGCCGACTACGACTGGCACGACGGCACGGTATCGAGGGACATCTGCATGGGTCGGCTTATCCTTGGCAGCACCGAGGAGTGCGACCATTACTCGTTCTCTTGCCGTGGAATAGCCTATTGCGAACTTTACCCAGCATGGTACAAAGACAAGAACATGACGGAAGAAGTGATGTTCAAAAAGGCCGTGAGCAGAGCGAACATCGAGTTTATAGACATAGAGTAGGAGGTTGGCATGATTAAGGAACAAGACGGCAAGCGAATCTTGCAATACGAAGTGAATGCGATAACAAGACGCATACCAATCGAGAAGCGCGGAATATCACCAAACGGAAAGGAATGGTTGTTGGCTACCCTTTTCGTCGAGGTGTACGAGGAAAAGGAGATGGATTCAGTGGAACTCATGCTTACCACGTTCTCCGAGGAGATGTACGAGACCGTGACGAGAATAGGCGTCGGTAAAGATGTCAAGATAAAGTTCCATATCGACACTTGGCAACGCAACGGAAGATACAGCATCTCATGCGTCTTGGACTCAATCGAAGGCAGAAATTCAAACGAGAACTTCATTTATGGTATAAACAAGAAAGGAGATAAGCAATGAAGATAAGATGCAAATTCACAAAATTGTACATACCAGTCCCGAACGATGAGCCAATCCGACCTTACATCGTTTCTTTCAAGAAGGGATTGCTTGGCAAATGGCTCTATGTGATTGATTCAGAAACTAAATGTCCGAAACTTTATTTTGGGGACAAAGATGAAGTGACTTACGAAGGTCTATGCGACATAAACACGCTTCTTAATCCGAAAAGACAAAAGAAAGAGGAGAATGACAAATGACAAAACAAGAATTTATCAAAAAGTACTGCTGGGCGCCTGAATCAGCAGCCGACTGCCACCAAATCACTTGGGACTTGATGGAAGAAATAACGGAAACACTACAAGATGCCGATAACGCGGTTGACTTGGAAATATCTGTAGGCGCGTTGTTATATAAGATTGACATCTTGCTCGAAGTAATCGACAAAGAAACACCAGATTGCGCTTTCCTTAAAAAAGTCATGTCTGAATTGGAGAAAATAGAATAAACTATGAAAAAGAGGCAGAGGAAGAAATTCGCGTCAATCGACGCAAGCGGCGTGAAGGAGATTGCCGAGATGCAACGGTACATCGACAACTTGGAGAACTACCTTTGGAGGATGGCGATGTTCATCGAAGGTAAAGACGACGGGAAAACCGTATTGGATTTCACGGAAAGGGGCAGCACGACAAACTTTGCTACCACGGCGATATACGACTTCATCAAGGGAAACAAGGGAAAGATTGAAGAAATTGAATCGTTGCTTACCCAAAGCGACGATGTTGACGACATCGTTTATTCTTATCATCAAATCGAAAGCAAAATCAATGAGTACAAGGAGGATGTGAAATGACCGAAAAAATATCATATTTGGCAGACATTGATGCCTTAGAACCGTTTTGTATTGCATTAAGGGTACGCTCGACGATTATTTTCGCTTATCCGATTTGCGATGAAGTTTTGAAAACTAATCCGAAGGTTATAACCAAAACGGGTAAGGTTGTAAAACACCTACAACCAGCAATGAAGGACAACGAACGAGTTTTGATTGGTGAGTTGGAAGGAGAACGAATCGTATGGGATTCGGATGGCAATTTTATTGGTGAAGACCCGAATAGCGATTTGAAACTGTACTGTCCAGAAAGGTATTTCATAAAAGGATGGAAAAACTACATCAAACTCTCAAACGGAGAGTTCGCCTTGAAGTACCAACGCAAACACCCGACCGTCAAGATTCCAGACGCTTGGGCTGAGAAATCAAGAAGGACTTACAAGGAGGATTGAATATGGCAGAGAACAAGGATTGGACAGGCAACAACGCCTCTATTTGGAAAACACTCGGTGCGAGCAACCACACCGACAAGGAACGGCAAAAAGAGGATTTCTACGCAACAGACAGAATTGCGATTGACAAGTTGGCAAAGGCTTTCGTAATTCCGCACAATGTTTACGAGCCTTGCTGTGGTGCTGGCGACTTGTCAAAGCGTCTTGAACAACTCGGTCACAACGTTGTCAGTACAGACCTCGTGGATAGAGGATATGGCGAAGGTGGTGTGGACTTCCTTCTTGTCAACGAAATGCCGTTTGACGATGTGGATTGCTGTATTCTTACAAATCCGCCCTTCAAATATGCCACGGAAATGGTCGAACACGCATTGCAGATACTTCCGTATGGTTGCCCTTGTATATTCTTGATGAAGACTACCGCATTGGAAGGAAAAAGCCGATACGAGAGGCTTTACAGAAGCGGTTATTTACAATCCATATACCAATTTACCGAAAGGCTTTTATGCGCAAAGAACGGCGATTTTGAAGGTATGATTAAGGGTGGCGGTAGCGCAGTTGCATACGCCTTCTTTGTCTTTACCGCAAAGAAATGCGATGCGCCTTTGATACATTGGATATGACAAAGGATGAGATAAAAGCGGAAATAAAGCGCCTCCAAGAACTCCTTGCGAAGATGGAGGAAGAGGAAAAACTCGATTTTCCGCACAAACAGCTGAATTTATTTGAAGAAAATTAGTAATTTTGCACCGATGAAGAAATACAAGACATCAGACACCCTCACGGAAGGCGACATCGTCGAGTATGAGCAAAACAAGACTTGGGACGACGGCTCAATGCTTTATTTCAAGGCCGTACGCTTCGACAAGACGAAGCCTTGCATCAAGCAATGCGACATGGCTGGCGTGAAATGGCACAAGCACTGCACGGGATTCTGCTTCAGATGGGAGAACGGTGACAACTTCGTTTTCAAGAGCACAGAGGTAGACCCGAAGAACGTCACGATAACGCAGACCTTCCGCACGAAAATTGACAAGGAAAACAACTAAAAATATGACTAACTAAAAACAATAAACAATGAAGAAAATTGCAATGTGGCTTAATGAACACGCCATCTGCCTCGGCGACACAATCAAGGCCAACGTGGTGCATCTGTGGTGCATCCTTATCTCAACCATCCTCGTTACGGTCTTTGCCGCCCTCGGATGGAAAGGCGACGCCATGTATTACCTGC
>Ga0310691_10008337_pt1 | contig 10657 bp, 6 predicted proteins | sample 176DNAGHGlowgp2_FD_203887 | JGI IMG/M metagenome (GOLD analysis project Ga0310691, IMG submission 203887) | Sheep rumen microbial communities from Palmerston North, Manawatu-Wanganui, New Zealand - 1766 DNA GHGlow gp2 (v2) (version 2) | ecosystem: Host-associated > Mammals > Digestive system >... | reverse complement strand
TGTTGCGGATGTTCACTATAAGCAATGTTGATGTCTCTGTCCTGGAGCAGGCTGCGAGTCTTGACCCATACGACTACGAAGATGCGGTTCAATACCTGTCGGCACTTCACTATCATCCAGACATTGTGATTACTCGTGACAAGAAAGGTTTCAACGACTTGGATATACTGGTGATGACACCAGCAGAGTTTGTGCAGAAAGCTAAAGAATGAAAGGAAAATAAGCAATAATATTAACGACAATATATCTCTAAAAACAAGAAACAGAAAGTAACGACTGAAAATCGGGATGCAGACCGCACGGGTGCGGCTCGCCCACAAGGGAACAAGTAACACGAATCAATAACCAAAAGGATTGTGCGTCGTTCCCGTTCGTACTTTATGGATAAATAGAGCTTTTGGCTCTTGTTCTCATTTCCGAATACCGCCAATATTCGTGTATGCAGAAACGCAAGTGAGCATACTGAACGCGAGAACAAGTTGTCTGAAAGTTCACGTCAATAGGCGTGGACTATTCACACACTTGTAGCGTGCAGGTCACTTGGCGGTAACCCGGAAATTGCAAGTCGCGGATGGTTGCACGCCTTTCTTATTATCCAAACATTTATTCATAAAGTTTACACATGATTATCAAGCGTAGTTTATTAGTTATCGCAAGTTCCTTGCCCATGCTGGCCGTTCCAAGCAGCGCTCAGCGGACAACGGACATGCTGAACGACACGACGCGACTGGACGAAGTAGTGGTCGTGGGCTACGGCACGCAGACGAGAGAACAGTTGACCAAGAGCGTGTCGTCTATTGGCAAGGCCGACATAGAGAGGCTTGCCCCAACAGCGATGTCAATTCAGGACATTCTGAGTAGCGGACTTGCGAAGGGTGTGCTTTCCATCCAGAACACGGGTGAGCCAGGTTCGTCGCCAACCATCAATGTGCGCGGTACAACGTCGCCTTATCCGAATTTCACTACAGGCACTCTCAACAATGCACCGCTGTATGTGATTGATGGCATACCGATGTTTGTAGAGGCAAGTTCGTTGAATCCTCTTCTGAATTACTCGCCAAGTGACATTGAGAGCATTGATATCTTGAAGGATGCCGCTGCTACGGCCATCTATGGCTCTCGTGGTGCCAATGGCGTGATTATGATTAGGACGAAGGAGGGTAAGAAGAATGAGAAGCCGACAATCACGCTGGGCTACTCGTTCAGCGTTGCCAAACCTATCAAGCGTTACGACGTGCTGAACAATTCTCAGTTCAAGACACTCTATGATGAAATGATTCGCAATGGTGTGGATGCTTACAACGAGGGCTATGTATGGGATCCGTCGCCGATGGAATATTTTGCCACTCTCACGCCAACAGGCGAAATGAATCCTTACACATGGGGTGACATCTATCGATATGACGGTCTCCGCGCCGATGCTTTTGGCAGCGAGAGTCTGGACTGGCAAAAAGAAATAGAGCGTAGCAATGCCGGCACACACCAATACAACGTTGCTATTCGTGGCGGTTCAAACAGCACAGTCTATTCGCTGTCTTTCCACGGAACAAATAAGCAGGGTATCTACAAGAAAGACAACCTTGACACATACGGAGGCCGTCTTTCGCTGGCATCGGACTTGAACAAGTGGCTGAAAGTAGGTGTCAATGCCAATTATTCTGAGACGAAAAGAAATTTCTCGCTGTCTGATGAATTCTATTGGTTCACCCAGCCTTTTGCCGTGCGCCCCGATTTGCCTGTTTACACAGCAGACGGAAATTACACCATGATAGACGAGATTGGAATGATGGGAGGCAGTGGTATATATTCACCCAATCCCGTTGCCATGCTCAACTTGAAGAATACGCACGAAAGTAGTCAGATGCTGGCCAACGCCTTTGCAGAAATCAAACTCTACAAGGGATTGAAGTTCAGAGCAGACTTCGGGCACACGAACTACAAATATGAATCGAGCTATTTTCGTCCTGTCGTTACACAGCAAGATTTGTCTATGTGGGGCGAAGTCCCCATTTCGACACTCACTCTGTGGAATGGCGTTTATAAGACCACAACGGCAAACTTCCAACTTGACTATCGCCTTGACATAGACAAGCATTCGCTCACGGCATTGCTTGGCTATGGAACAGAACGCACACGAAACACGCTCACCACTTTAACCTATGAGGATTTTCCCAATGATGACGTGCTGAACAACGTGGCTTCTGCAAAGTGGGGAACAGGACAGAATCAGATACTTCAGAAGTTTGGATTGAACTCTTGGTTTGCGCGTGTCAATTATGGTTTTGCCAACAAGTATTTTGCCGAGGTCAGTTTCCGTGCCGATGCTTCGTCTAAGTTCGGCCCGGATAATCAGTGGGGCTACTTCCCTGCTTTCTCCGCAGGCTGGATAATCAATCGCGAGAACTTCCTGAAAAATGCAAAGTGGATTGACAATTTGAAACTTCGCGCAAGTATCGGTCAGACGGGTTCCACCAATATTGACGATTTCTCATACAATCAGTTTTACCGCTCAAAAGGACAATATGCTGAAGGCTCTGCCATCGTGCTTGAAGACTTGCTTCCAAATAAAGGCATCAAGTGGGAGAAGACAACGGAGTACAATCTTGGTCTTGATTTCTCTTTCCTGAAGCACCGCATTTATGGTAACATAGACATTTATAGCCGCAAGACCGACGGCGCACTGGCTCCCGCTCCTCATATCCTTGAATCGGGCTTGACCAACTATTTCGGTAACATCATCGACCTGACTAACCGAGGCTATGAAATCTCGCTTGGTGCAGATGTCATCAGAACAAAGGACTTCACTTGGAGTACAATGCTCAACCTGTCATCTAACAAGAGCAAGATTGACAAACTGAATGATGCTCAAATCAGTCCAGACCTGCAGGATGCCTTTGTCGTTGGCTATCCAGTCGGAACGATAAAGGGCTACGTGGTTGACCATATCGTTCAGTCGCAAGACGAGATTGATGCCCTGAACGAAACGGCATATAATCTGTATGAGCAGGAATACCAATCTACAACAGGCGTGGGCGACTACCTTTACAAAGACCTCAATGGTAACGGAATTATTGAAGAGGGCGACCGCGACGTAATTGTCAATCCCGAGCCGAAAATCTTTGGCGGATGGTTCAATCAGTTCACCTATAAAGGTTTCTCTCTGTCGTTCGCCATGCAGTTCTCCAGCGGAGGCGAAGCTCTTTACATGCAGTTGCAAGAGGATGCCAATGCCATCTTAGGCCACAGCGTCAGCCCCGAAATGTACGGCAACTTTTGGACTCCAGAGCGTACCGATGCCAAATATGCTCGTCTGGCTTCTGGATTGTACAATATGAATGGCGAGGTAAACGACCGCTATGTGTTCAAGACTTCTTATCTGAGGATGAAGAACGTTACACTCTCGTATCAGATTCCCACAAAGTTCTTGAAGAACTATCACATCAACCGTGCTAATGTGTTTGTCACGGCGACCAATCTGTTCACTATTACAGACTGGCCAGGACTTGACCCTGAGACGTTGGCTCCTGGAGTCACTTATATGGGACGTAACACAGACCCGTATCCTCTGAGCAAGTCTTTTTCCATTGGTTTCAATTTGCAGTTCTAACATAAAACGAAAGAAAATCTGAAAATCAGACAATTATTATATTCCATTCCCCTGTTGGCTTTTGCATCTTGTGACCAGTTGGGGCCTGTCGATGACATCAAGCCTGAATATGTCTTGACAGAAGACAATGTGTTTGTAGATGCCAATTCCGTAGAGGCTCTTGCAAATGGAATGTATCAGCCTTGGCGTGGCGATGGCGTAACGCAAATGCGTAATTGTATGTTCCTGCTCACTCGCACTTCAAACAATTCGCCAGTAGCCAGTGCATACGAATTCAAGATAAACGATGTAAGCCAAAGGTCATCGCTGGTGTACAACTACTATAGCAATCTCTATTTGGTAGTCAATCAGGCAAACACCATCATCGAGGGTTTGCCAAATGCTTCTCCGAAGTCTCTGAGCGAAGAACGTAAAGCGGAGATAATGGGCGAGGCCTATTTCAATCGTGCATTTGCCAACTTCATGCTGCTACGTTCATTCGGCGAGTTTTGGAATGAAAATTCTGAGTACGGCATTGTACTTTACGATTCTCCTGTGAAAAGCAACGATGGCAAGGCTCGTTCTTCCGTGAAGGCTTGTTATGAGTTGATTAACTCCGACCTCGACAAAGCCATTGCCCAAGCACCAGCAGAAGAATTTGTGAACTACAAGGCAAATAGCATTGCAGCGAAAGTGCTCAAGGCAAGAGTGAAACTTTACCAGCGTGACTTTGCTGCTGCCGAGTCATTTGCAAATGCGGCAATCACGGAAAGCGCACAGGCGGGCATCGCTTTGGAAGAGAACTATGGCGACATCTATGAGAAAGCCTACGATTCTCCTGAATTACTGTTCTCTGTCTATACATCCTATCCACAGGAAACCATATCGACTGGTGTATTCTTCGATTTTTACTACAATGGCTTCGGATATACGCTTCAGACGATTGCGGATGAACTGGTTGGCGAAGTTGAAGATGGCGACTATGGTTCTGGTGAAGGCATGGATCCGCGTTATGCATCTGTTTACATCACGGATGAATGGGATGAAGGTGCAGAGACTTTCATCATGAAATATATGAAGATGACAAACGGAAGTGACTGCAATCCCTATTACTTCATCCGATTGGCAGAAGCCTATCTGATAAAGGCAGAAGCAGAGGCCAGACAGTCAAAGAACAACGATGCTCGGAATAGTCTGAAAGTGGTAACCGACCGTGCTGGCTACGACGCAGATTATGTGAACACGATTGCAGACGGTGATTTGCTGATGCAGATTTTCCGCCATAAGTACATGGAGTTGAGTGCAGAGAACTACGAGGAATGGTTTGATATGATTCGTTACAACCAACTCGACGGAACGGATTTCGTACAACTGGGTTATCTCCGCTCATTTGCACACAAGAATCTGCCTATTCCATACGATGCAATGGCTGGTAATGGCGCATTGGTGCAGAATCCAAGCTACGTTTACGCATACGATGAATAATAGTTAGAATGACATTGCCGATGAAACGGACTTTGAAATATATTGGTGTTGCAACGGTTATGCTTATTCTGTTTGCAGCTTACATAAATAGGAGTTCCATCTGTTCATTCTTCGACCTCTCATGGTTGACGGAGAAATGCTTTTTGTGCAAGTTTGAGAATCGCCATCACTGCAACCTGTGCAAGTCTGAACATCGGCAATGTCCTTTCTGTGACCACCTTCAAGTTGATTCAAAAAGGTAGAGTTATTACATCTTGTTTATAGTTAAGCCGTCCATTGTGGCTGCTAATGTCTTTATCGCTTTTTGGAAATATAGACGCATTCCCTTTTAAATTCTGGGCAAGCATTCGACAGAATGGCATTTGTGATTTATTTCTTTTTTCACAATACTACCCTCAAATAACAATCTAAGATAAATGTAAGATAATTGCAACGTAACACGCTGATAATCAATGATGAATGTAAGAATGTAAGATAATTATTTTCTACTTTACTCCCCCTCGTCAATGTGTTTTGTTGAAAAAAAAACAATGAAATGGTGATTATTCGTTGAAAAAAGTGTATCTTTGCACCCGATTATGACTGTGACAGGTGAAGCACATCGCCCCGGACGCATAGAGGTGGTGTGCGGCTCGATGTTTTCGGGCAAGACAGAAGAATTGATACGGCGAATGAGGCGTGCGCAGTTCGCCCGTCAGCGGGTTGAGATTTTCAAACCCGCCATCGACGTGCGCTATAGCGAGGAGGACGTGGTGAGCCACGACCAGAAGCACATCCAGTCGACGCCCATCGACTCGTCGGCCAGCATCTTGCTGCTGGCCAACGGCATCGAAGTGGTGGGCATCGACGAGGCCCAGTTCTTTGACCAGGGCATCGTCGACGTGTGCAACGAGCTGGCCAACCGTGGCGTGCGCGTCATCGTGGCCGGGCTGGACATGGACTTCCGTGGCATGCCCTTCGGGCCTATGCCCGCCCTGTGTGCTATTGCCGACGACGTGACGAAGGTGCATGCCATCTGTGTGCGCTGTGGCAACCTGGCCTATGTCAGCCACCGCAAGGTGTCGTCTGACAAGCGCGTCCTCCTGGGTGAGATGCAGGAGTACGAGCCGCTCTGCCGCGAGTGCTACCAGAAAGAGTTGGGAGTTAAGGGTTAGGGGCGTAAGGAGCTGGAAATAGAAAATCGTAAATCCGTAAACAGTAAATATAAAAGCGGTGCTGACCTATCATAAAGAAATCACGTTTGACACCTTCGTGCGCTGGCTGGGCTACGGTCTGCTGGTCGTTGGCCTCTTCCTGCTGCTCGACTACCTGAGCAGTGTCCTGCTGCCTTTTGCCGTGGGCTGGCTGCTGGCCTATCTGCTCCACCCCATGGTGAAGTTCGTGCAGTGCAAGATGCATGTCAAGAACAAGATTCTGAGCATCATCATCACCTTGGTGGTGGTCCTTGCCGCCTTCTCCTTCTTCCTGTGGCTTGTCATCCCTCCCATGATAGAGCAGTTTGCCCGGCTGGGCCATCTGGTGACTAACTACATCCAGCAGGCGGCACATATCGACAGCATCCCCGAGGCCATACGCCAGTGGACGGAGAACAACCGGCAGGACATAGAGAAGTTCCTGACGAGCAAGGAGTTCTCCGAAGGCCTGAAGGAAGCCATACCCAACATGTTCCGCGTCTTAGGCAAGACGGCCAACATCATCATTAGCATCGTCGGCTCGCTCATCGCCTTGCTCTACATGTTCTTCATCCTCATGGACTACGACTACCTGACGAAGGCGTGGATTAAGATATTCCCCAAGAAGAGCCGCCCCTTCTGGCAAGAGCTGGCCAGCGACGCCGAGCGTGAGCTGAGCAACTACATCCGTGGCCAGGGCACCGTGGCGCTCATCATGGGCATCCTCTTCTGCATAGGCTTCACCATCATCGACTTCCCCATGGCCATCGGCCTGGGCATCCTCATCGGCATCATGGACCTGGTGCCCTATCTGCACACCCTGGCGCTGCTGCCCACGGTGCTGCTGGCGCTGATGAAGGCTGCCGACACGGGGCAGAATTTCTGGATGATTCTCATCTCAGCCCTTGCCGTCTTTGCCATCGTGCAGGTCATCATCGACACGATTGTCACACCCAAGGTGATGGGCCATGCCATGGGGCTCAACCCCGCCATCCTGTTGCTCTCGCTCTCGGTGTGGGGTGCCCTGCTGGGTTTCATCGGGCTCATCATCGCCCTGCCCCTGACCACCCTGCTCATGGCCTACTATCAGCGCTACATCACACGTGAGGAGGAAGACCCACCGACACCTGTTGGAAACACACAATAAGAACATACATATTATATTAAGCGATGAAAAAGTTATCATTTGTCATGACTGCGGTGCTGGCCTTGCTGCTGCTGGCATCGTGTAGTAAGAAACAGGGTTCGCGACTCATCCCTGACAATGCCATCGTAGTGGCCCGCTTCGACCTGCTGGCCACGATGGAGAAGACGGGTATGCGCGGCGACGACACCTCGCTGAAGGACGAGCTGGAGAAAGCCATCAAGAAGGCGGGTTTGGACAAGGAGGTACGCGACAAGGTGCTGGAGATTATCGACGACCCGACAGCCTCGGGCATCGATTTCACCGAGCCGCTCTATGCTTACTTCGCCAGCAACGACAAGCGGGAGCCTGAGGGTGGTCTCGTGGGTGCCATGGCCAGCAAGAGCGACCTGACGGACCTGCTGCAGATGGTGGAGGAGAACAGCGAGCTCAGCGTGGAGGAGTATGACGGCGACGGCGTGATGTATCTCTTGCTTGACCGCACGGCTGCACTCATCTACAACGACGACTGGTTCTATCTGGGCACCGTGGAGCGCGACGGCTATGAGCCTGACGTCGACGCAACCATCGAGACGCTGCTCGACCGCGCGTCCGGCAACAGCAACATTGAGGAGCACAAGGCGTTCCAGGTGCTGAACGACCGCAAGGGCCTGATGCAGTTAGGCTTCTTCGGCTCAGGGCTGGAAGACCTTGAAGGCTTAGACGGCATGGACGACATCAAGAACATGCTGCCCGAAGAAATAGAGATGAAGGACATTGCCGCCGTGATGGACCTGATCATCAACGACGGAGAGATTCTCATCGAGGCCGAGGCGGTGCCCTTGACTGACGAGGTCAAGGAGTACTATGAGAAGTCTGGCGAGATGATGAACACCATCACCGATGACTTGGCAAAATATGTGCCGAAGGAGAGCTCGTTCATCCTTGCCGACATCGATGTCAAGACGGCGTTCAAGAATATCCGCAAGGTGGCTGAGGCATCAGGCATGCGCGACCGCGACCTGCAGCAGTTTGACGAGGTGGAGAGCATCGTCAACAGTCTGACCGGACAGGCTGTGGTGTTCCTGGACGAATGGGACGGCGAGTCGGACCCGGCCATCATGGCATACGTGGGAACGAAGAACAGCGACCTCGTCGACAAGCTGGTCAGTGAGAACATGAGCGGCGACACCATCCTCTCCGACGGCCTCAACAGGTACCGCATACCCGTCGACTACGACTATGAGTACGTGGAAGGCCTGGACGACTGGGTCATGACGCCCACTAAGTTCATGCAGGTGGGTTGGGACAAGAACCTGACCTACTTCCTGATAAACACTGACAAAGAAGCCTTTGCGCGGCCACAGCGCTCCTTCACCGACGTCAAGGGCATCGGCATGTATGCACGCGTCAGTGGCAAGCAGATGGGACAGATGGTCGCATCAGAATCCCGCAACAGTGAGCTGGGCGAGGCTGTGGACGACATCGTGGAGTGTATCGAGCTCTACGCTGAGACACCCACGAAGGGCGTGATGCGCCTGGCTACGAACAAGAAGGACAAGAGTCCCATCGTCATCGTGGCTGACTACGTGAAGCGCATGCTTAGATAAGCCTTCCTGGGATTGCCATGAACCGCTTGGTGAACAAACTGCTGCGGCGCCATGTCAACGCATGGCAGTTGGCCGGCTTCGTGCTGGCCAACCTCTGCGGCATGGCCATCGTGCTCACCGCCGTGCAGTTCTTCAGCGACCTGCAGCCCCTGCTGACGGGTAACGACAGTTTTATGCGGCCGGGACACATCGTCGTCACCAAGCGGGTCAGTACCGTGGGAACGCTCACTGGGGCCTCGCCCGCCTTCGACGACGACGAGATTGACGACCTGGGGGAGCAGCCATTCGTTGAGAACATTGGCCGCTACACGCCGGCGATGTTCAGCGTCTTCGCTACCATCGGTGGCGGAAACCTGCCCATGAAGTTCTCAACCGACATGTTCTTCGAGGCCGTACCCGACGAGTTCCTCGACGTGGACTTGGAGAAATGGACCTATGACCCAGAGACCCCCGACGTGCCCATCATCCTGCCGCGCACCTATCTCAACCTCTATAACTTCGGCTTCGCCGGCAGTCAGGGACTGCCTACGGTGTCTGAAGAGCTGGTGGGCGTCATCACCATCAACCTGCGCCTGACGGGCAGCACCGTGCTGCTCAAGACGGGACATGTGGTGGGGTTCTCGCGCAGGCTGAACACCATCCTCGTGCCGCAGGCCTTCATGGACGACATGAACAGTCAGCTGGCACCGGGACGGCAGCCTCAGCCTTCGCGGCTCATCGTCGGCGTGAAGAATCCTGCTGACGAACGCATAGCTGCCTATTTAGAGGAGAAGGGCTACGACACCGAGGCCGCCGATGCCGACGCTTCAAGGGCCGTCAGCCTGATGCGCATCATCACCTCCGTGGTGCTCGCCGTGGGACTCATCATCTCCGTCCTCGCCTTCTATGTGCTGCTGCTCAGCATCTTCCTGCTGCTGCAGAAGCACACCGAGAAGATTGACAACCTGCTGCTCATCGGCTATACGCCGGGCAGCGTGGCCCGGCCTTTCCATCTGCTTGCCATCGGGCTCAATGTCCTGGTGTTGCTGCTGGCCCTGGTCATCGTCGTCGTCGTCCGTGGCTGGTACCTGCCGCTCTTCGGCGAGCTCTATGCCAGCTTTGAGCCTACCGCCTTCGTGCCCACACTGCTGACCGGTCTGGCCATCCTGCTGCTGGTGAGCGTACTCAACTATGTAGCCATCACACGCAAGGTGAAAGCCATCTGGCACATGCATGAATAGGGCCAAAGATAAAAAAAACGGCCAAACATTTGGTCGATTCAAAAAAACATTGTAACTTTGCACCCGCTTTTTAGCAAAAGGGGAGATCCGTTAGCTCAGTTGGTAGAGCACAACACTTTTAATGTTGGGGTCTTGGGTTCGAGCCCCAAACGGATCACCTTCGGGATGTAGCGCAGTTGGTAGCGCACTACGTTCGGGACGTAGGGGTCGGGCGTTCGAGTCGCCTCATCCCGACAAGCACAAAGTTGGAAAGCAGGGGAAGTGGCTGATTTTCAGCCGCTTTTTTTTTGTTTCTCATCACTAACAAGGACGCAAATAAAATGAAATGAATATGAACAAGAAAATCATCATCACCATCCTGCTCGCCCTCGTCGCAATGACGGGACTGGCGCAAAAGCATCTGCCTGCGTTTCAGTATTCGAAGGAACCTGCGGTGTTAAGCGGACAGATTATAGGAAACA
>Ga0310691_10008334_pt1 | contig 10660 bp, 7 predicted proteins | sample 176DNAGHGlowgp2_FD_203887 | JGI IMG/M metagenome (GOLD analysis project Ga0310691, IMG submission 203887) | Sheep rumen microbial communities from Palmerston North, Manawatu-Wanganui, New Zealand - 1766 DNA GHGlow gp2 (v2) (version 2) | ecosystem: Host-associated > Mammals > Digestive system >... | reverse complement strand
CCTTGAAGAAGGTGGATGGCAGCACCGTCATGACCCCCTCGGAGGTCTATGCCGCCACGGTGAACTCCGTGGTGTCCATCAACACCTCCTCCGTCACCACCAACGCCTTCGGCCAGCCGGTGGAGGCAGCCAGCGCCGGCAGCGGCTTCATCATCACTGCCGACGGCTATATCGTCACCAACCACCATGTGGTGAAGGGAGCCACCGCCGTCAACGTGACCCTCTATAACGGCCAGGAGTATCCGGCCACCGTGGTGGGCGGCGACAGCGACTACGACGTGGCTGTGCTGAAGATCGAGGCCGAGGGCCTCCAGACCGTGACGCTGGGCCGCAGCTCCGAACTGAACGTAGGCGACACCATCCTGGCCATCGGCAACCCCCTGGGCGAGCTGACCTTTTCCATGAGCAAGGGCATCGTCTCCTGCTGTGACCGGGCCATCAATGTGGACGGCACCCCGTTTAAGATGATCCAGGTGGACTGCTCCATCAACCCCGGCAACTCCGGTGGCGCTCTGGTGAATCTGTACGGCGAGGTGGTGGGTATCGTGTCCGCCAAGTACTCCTCCTACGCCTCCACCACCGTGGAGGGCCTGGGGTTCGCCATTCCCATGGATGACGTGCAGACCATCATTACCGATATCATGGAGAACGGCCAGGTCACCAACAAGGCCTACATGGCCATCACCGCCGGCACCATGACCGAGTCCATGGCCGCCCAGTACCGCATCGACGTGACCAAGGGCGTGTTCGTGTTCTCCACCGTGGCCGGCGGCGCCGGCGAAAAGGCCGGACTGAAGCTGGGCGATGTGATCACCAAGCTCAACGACACCGACATCACCTCCATGGAGGATCTGGCCGCCGCCAAGAAGAACTTCAAGGCCGGTGACACCGTGACGCTGACCGTCTACCGGGACGGCGAATATATCACCACGGAGCTGACCTTCGACGCCCAGCCGGAGACCACCGGCACGGAGCAGCAGACGCCTCAGCCCAACCAGGGCCAGCAGCAGGTCCCCGACAGCTGGGAGGATTTCTACAACTACTTCTTCGGCGGCCGCGGCGGCTGGGGCAACTGAAGAGCGCACAGAGAAAAAGCGGTGTGACCGATGGTCACACCGCTTTTTTTGTGCAGATTTATTTCAACCTGGCATAGCGCCAGAAGGCCAATGCCGCGCCGCCTGCGCACCAGAGGAGCGACCAGATGGCGGAGAGATCACCCAGGGAGGAGTAGGCGATCAGCATCGACAGCGCCATGAGACCCAGCACGATGCCCAGCAGCAGGTGCAGCACCCGCCAGGTCCGCCGCGCCTTGGCGCTGAGGGTACGCTCCAGGGGGACGACCCTCCAGGCCAGGGCATAGAGCCCTGCGGCGATGACGCCGGAGATCAGCATCATCCGCAGATCCGACCGGTCGCCGCCCATGTAGTCGAAGTACATGAAGCCGCCGATGAAGCAGAAGAAGGCCGCGAAGCCGCCGAAGATGCGGCACAGGAGGTGGAGAGCGTTGCTGTTGGAGCGGACCCGCTTCAGACCCTCCGCCGCCGGCTTGTGGCCGCCGTCCAGGGCCTTCTGATAGAGGGCAGCGGCCTTTTTGCGGTCCTTCTTCACGCCCCGGCCGTTCTCATAGAGGATGGCCAGATTGTGGCTGGCCAGGGGCAGACCCATGTCGCTGGCCTTGGTGTACCACTCTACCGCGCGGGCCAGATCCTTCTGGCAGCCGTAGCCCTTTTCATACATGAAGCCCAGGTTGTTGCAGGCGGTATCGTCGCCCTGGAGGGCGGATTTTTCATAGTAGGCAAAGGCGGTGTCCAGATCCTTCTCCACGCCGATGCCCCGCTCGCAGCAGTAGCCGTACTGGCACTGGGCGCCGGGGTGCCCCTCATCGGCGGCTATGCGGTAGAGACTGGCTGCCTTGACGGGATCCTTCTCCGTGCCCCGTCCGGCAAAGAGCATGTTGGCCAGAAAGTACTGCCCCACCACGTCGCCCTGCCGGGCGGCCTTTTCATAGAGCTCCACGGCCCGGGAGAGCTTCTTCTCCACGCCGATGCCGTTTTCGTAGCACACGCCCAGGGCCCGCTGCCCGCTGGCATAGCCCTGGTCGGCGGCAGCGCGGTAGAGGGAGGCGGCCCGTTCCCGGTCCTTCTCCACGCCCCGGCCCGCCTCGTAATGGAGGCCCAGGAAGTACTGGGCCCGGGGGAAGCCCTGCCGGGCGGCGGCGCGGAAGTATTCCACCGCCTTCTCGTCGTTGCGCTCCACACCGTAGCCGCTGCGGTACAGTACGCCCAGATTGCACTGGCCCTCGGCGCCGCCCCGCTGGGCGGCCTTGCGGTACCAGGCTATGGCCTCGTCCATGTTTTCCTCCACGCCCCGGCCCGCCTCGTAGCACACGCCCAGATGGGCCATGGCCCGGAGGTGTCCCTCGTCGGCGGCCCGGCGGTAGTAGTCCACAGCCCTCTCGTCGTCCACCGGCGTACCGCGCCCGCAGGCGCAGCACAGGCCCGCCTGGAAGAGGGCGCTGGGGTGGCCGGACCGGGCGGCGATCTCATACCAGCGGAAGGCCTCCTGGGCGTTCTCCTCCACGCCGTCGCCGTTGTCATAGCACTTGCCCAGGAAGAACTGGGCACGGGGCAGATCCAGTTCCGCCGCCCGGCGAAACAGCTCCGCGCCCTTTTTGGCGTCGGCCTCCACGCCCTTGCCCTGGAAGTACAGCACGCCCAGGGAGCAGATACCGTCGGGATAGCCCTGGCGGGCGGACTCCTCATAGAGCAGGAAGGCCTTTTTCTCGTCCTGGGGCACGCCGTTGCCGAACTCATAGCACACGCCCAGCAGGGACTGAGCCCGGGGCAGGTGCTGTTCCGCCGCCTGGGCGAAATAGTTGGCGGCGGTCTCGTAGTTCTGCTCCACGCCGATGCCGTGGTAGTACAGGTTGCCCAGATTGCACTGGCCCATGGGATAGCCCTGCTCCGCGGCGGCCCGGTAGAGGGCCACGGCCTTTTTCAGATCCTTCTCTGTGGACTGGCCGTTCTCGTAAAACACGCCCAGATCGCACAGGGCGGGAGCGTAGCCCATCTCGGCAGACTCGCTGAACAGGGCAAAGGCCTTGTCGGAATCGGCGGCGGTGCCCAGACCGTTGTCGTAGCACACGCCCAGCCAGTACCGGCCCACCGGGTCGTCGGCAGGCGTCTGGCTCAGCCAGTAGAAGGCCTTTTCCGGGTCCTTCTGGGCGCCGTTTGAGCCGTAGAGGCAGTTCAGGGCCATCTGCACCTGGGCACTGGCATCCCCGTCCTCGGCGGCCTGGCGGCACTCCTCCAGCCGGTCCTGGGCCTGCTGGCGCTTCTGATCGGCCAGCTTCAGCATCTCCGGGGAGAAAAAGACCACCGGACCCTCCGCTGCCGGGCTGTTTTCCAGATTTTCTCTGTTCTCATCCATACGCAAACTCCTCATAGCGGCATCTGCCGCGGCAAAAGCAGGATTCTTGTGTCATACTATACCACATTTTGTCGCCGCTGACAATTGCCGTTTGCGTCGTAAAGTCTTGCACTCTTTCGGAAAAAATGGTAAAATTTTCGATTAGGATATGAAATAGAAATGAGGAGGCATCTCTTTATGAAATTAGGTATCGTGGGCCTGCCCAACGTGGGCAAATCCACCCTGTTCAACGCCATCACCAATGCCGGCGCCGAGAGCGCCAACTATCCCTTCTGCACCATTGAGCCCAACGTGGGCATGGTGGCCGTGCCCGATCCCCGGCTGGACAAGCTGGCGGAGATGTACGAGCCGGACAAGAAGACCCCCGCCGTCATCGAGTTCGTGGACATCGCGGGCCTGGTGAAGGGCGCCAGCCAGGGCGCGGGCCTGGGCAACAAGTTTCTGGAGAATATCCGCCGCACCGACGCCATCGTCCACGTGGTGCGCTGCTTTGACGACGAGAACATCATGCACGTGGTGGCCGACGCCTCCCAGAACGTGCCGGTGGATCCCCTGGGCGACATCGAGACCATCGACCTGGAGCTGATCATGGCGGACCTGGAGATGGTGAACCGCCGGGTGGAGAAGGCCGCCAAGGCCGCCAAGGGCGACAAGAAATTCCTCCACGAGGCGGAGGTGTTCCGTGCCCTGGCCGAGCATCTGGACGCCGGCAAGTCCGCCCGTACCTTCGACGCCGGGGACGACGCCGGCCTTATCGCCACCGCGGATCTGCTGAGCCTCAAGCCCATCATCTACGCCGCCAACATGGACGAGGACGGCTTCGCCGACTACGAGAACAACGTCTATTACCGCCAGGTGGCGGAGCTGGCCGCCCGGGAGGGCGCCCGGGTCCTGCCCATCTGCGCCAAGCTGGAGCAGGACATCGCCGAGCTGGACGATCCGGAGGAGCGGGCCATGTTCCTGGAGGATCTGGGCATCGAAAAGTCCGGCCTGGATCGTCTGATCCAGTGCTCCTATGAGCTGCTGGGTCTCATCTCCTTCCTGACCTACGGCAAGGACGAGTGCCGTGCCTGGACCATCCGCAAGGGTACCAAGGCGCCCCAGGCCGCCGGCAAGATCCACTCCGACATCGAGCGCGGCTTCATCCGGGCCGAGACCATCAACTTCGACGAGATGATCGCCTGCGGCAGCGTCAACGCCGCCAAGGAGAAGGGCCTTCTGCGCTCCGAGGGCAAGGAGTACGTGGTCAAGGACGGCGATATGATCTACTTCCGCTTCAACGTTTGATGGGGTGGGGCGTAGTATGAAGTATCGCGCGGTTTTGTTTGATATGGACGGCACGCTGCTGAACACCCTGGGCGACATCGGCGGCACGCTGAACGACGTGCTCGTCGCCAACCGCTATCCGCCCCACACCATGGCGGAGTACCGCCGCATGGTGGGCAACGGTGCCCTGGTCCTGACCCGCCAGGCCCTGCCGGCGGGCACGGCGGAGGACGAGGTGCAGCGGGTCTATCGGGAGTACCGGGACTACTACCGTGACCACCCCTGCTCCGTGACGGTGCCCTATGAGGGCATCCCGGAGCTGCTGGAGACGCTGGAGAAAAACGGCGTCCGGGTGGCGGTGGTGTCCAACAAGCCAGATCCCACCGCCAAGGCGGTGGCCCGAAAGTTCTTCCCCGACGTGCTGACGGTGGGGGACGACGGCATCCATCCCCGGAAGCCGGCGCCGGACAACGTGTTCCGGACGCTGGAGCAGCTGGGCGTGGCCGCGGAGGATGCCCTCTACGTGGGGGACAGCGAGGTGGACGCCGCCACGGCCAAAAACGCCGGCATGGACGCGGCCATCGTGGGCTGGGGTTACCGGGACCGGGATTTTCTGCTCACTCACGGGGCGGAGGAGGTCGTGGGGACCGTAGCGGAGCTGCTGGAAAAGATCATTTGACCCGTTGACAACGGCAAAAAGCCGTGGTATATTGTGATGTAATCACGAAAAAGCAATGACGAGGACGCCGTCGGTGAAAGACGCCAGAGAGATGCCCCCTGTGCTGCAAGGGCATTCGCCGGAAACCGAACAGGCCACCGCCTCCGAGCCGCCCCCCGAACAGTTCGCCCAGTAGGCGGGGACGGGTTCTCCCGTTACAGAGATCACGAGCGACGGCGAAAGCCGTAAGCAGGGTGGAACCGTGGAGTAAAGCATTTTACCCCACCCCTGAAACCGATCAGGGGTGGGGTTCTTTTTATCCCGTCCCCTAACGAAAAGGAGGAACAAATCATGTCCGAAGAAAACCTGTACACCTTTGAAAACGAGCAGTACCGCCGCACCTACTGGCACACCTGCTCCCACGTGCTGGCCCAGGCGGTGAAGCGCCTGTACCCCGAGGTCAAGCTGGCCATCGGCCCCAGCATCGACAACGGCTTTTACTATGACTTCGACGCCCCCTTCAGCTTTACCCAGGAGCACATGGACGCCCTGGAGGCCGAGATGCGGAAGATCTGCAAGGAGAAGCTGAAGCTGGAGCGCTTCGAGCTGCCCCGTGAGGAGGCCATCCGCTTCATGGAGGAGAAGGAGGAGCCCTACAAGGTGGAGCTCATCAACGATCTGCCCGCCGACGCTGTTATCAGCTTCTATCGCCAGGGCGAGTTCGTGGATCTGTGCGCCGGTCCCCACCTGGACTCCACCGGCCGCATCAAGGGCAACGCCATCAAGCTGACCTCCTGCACCGGCGCCTACTGGCGGGGCGACAGCAACCGCAAGATGCTCCAGCGCATCTACGCCGTGGCCTTCCCCAAGAAGGATGAGCTGGACGAGTACCTGAAGCAGCGGGAAGAGGCTCTGAAGCGGGACCACAACAAGCTGGGCCGCGAGCTGGAGTATTTCACCACCGTGGACTATATCGGCCAGGGCCTGCCCATCCTGCTGCCCAAGGGCGCCCGTGTCATTCAGATCCTGCAGCGCTGGATCGAGGATGTGGAGCAGAAGCGGGGCTATCAGCTGACCAAGACCCCCTACATGGCCAAGCGGGACCTCTACAAGATCTCCGGCCACTGGGATCACTATCGGGACGGCATGTTCATCCTGGGCGATCCGGACGATGAGACCAAGGAGTGCTTTGCCCTGCGTCCCATGACCTGCCCCTTCCAGTACCAGGTGTTCCTGAACCGCCAGCGGTCCTACCGCGATCTGCCCATGCGCCTGGGCGAGACCAGTACCCTGTTCCGCAACGAGGATTCCGGCGAGATGCACGGCCTCATCCGCGTCCGCCAGTTCACCATCTCCGAGGGCCATCTGATCCTTCGTCCCGACCAGCTGGAGGAGGAGTTCAAGGGCTGCCTGGATCTGGCCAAGTACTGCCTGGATACCCTGGGCCTGCTGGATAAGTGCACCTTCCGTTTCTCCCAGTGGGATCCCGCCAACCCCGACAACAAGTACGAGGGCAGCGCCGAGCAGTGGGAGGAGGCCCAGCGTGTCATGGGCCAGATCCTGGACGATCTGGGCGTTGAGTACAACGTGGGCATCGACGAGGCCGCCTTCTACGGCCCCAAGCTGGATATCCAGTATAAGAACGTGTTCGGCAAGGAGGATACCCTGGTCACCATCCAGATCGACATGCTCCTGGCCCAGCGCTACGGGATGTACTATATCGACGAGAACGGCGAGAAGGCCCTGCCCTATATCATCCACCGCACCTCCATGGGCTGCTATGAGCGCACCCTGGCCTATCTGATCGAGGAGTATGCCGGCGCCCTGCCCACCTGGATGGCCCCCGAGCAGGTCCGCTTCCTGCCCGTCACGGATCGTGCTGCCGACTACTGCGCCGATGCCGCCAAGACTCTGGAGGCCCAGGGCTTCCGGGTGGAGGTGGACTACCGCAACGAGAAGATCGGCAAGAAGATCCGGGACGCCCAGCTGGAGAAGATCCCCTACATGGTGGTTGTGGGCGACCGGGACATGGAGAACGGAACCGTCTCCCCGCGCCACCGCTCGGACGGCGACCTGGGTGCCATGACCATGGACGAGTTCACCGCCCTGCTCCGTGAGGTGGTGGACACCAAGGCCAAGAAGTAAAGACCCATCTGCCCCCGGAATCCCCGTTCCGGGGGCGATTTATCCATTCAAAAGGAGGGATTTCCTGTGAAGATCACCTGGTATGGCCACGCCTGCTTCGGCGTGGAGTCCGAGGGCTATCGCATCGTGCTGGACCCCTATGAAAAGGTGCGGGGCTATGAGCCGCTGCATTTGACCGCCAACGAGGTGCTGTGCAGCCATGACCACTTCGACCACAACTGCCGCGCCGCCGTGAAGGTGACGGGGGCCAAGTCCCCTTTCCGGATCTCCGCCGTGGCCGCTTTCCACGATGACCAGGAGGGCGCCCTGCGGGGAAAGAACACCGTTCATATCATGGGCGCCGAGGGGCTGACGGTGGTCCACCTGGGCGACCTGGGCCACCAGCTCAACCGGCAGCAGACGGCCCTTCTCCGCGGCTGCGACGTGCTGCTGATCCCTGTGGGCGGCACCTACACCGTGGACCCGATTGGCGCTAAAGCCGTGGTGGACGCGCTCCACCCCCGGATCGTGGTGCCCATGCACTATCGCCGGGGCAACATCGGGTTTGAGAACATCGCCCCCTTGGAGGAGTTTCTGGCCCTGTTCCCGGCGGAGCAGGTCCATGAGCTGGCTGGAAACAGCTTCGATGTGACGCCGGCGCTCTCCGGCGTGGTGGTGCCCCGCTATCAGGCATAAGAACGGCCCCCTTCGCGTAGGATGACGCGAAGGGGGCGTTTTTGATGTGTGAGGAGAAGTGGCCCGCCTGGGAGACGGCGGGGCTTTTTGCGGTGCTGATCGCCGGCAATCTGCTGCACTTCGCCTATGGATGGAGCGGCGGCAGTCCGGCGGCTGCGATGATTGCCGCCGTCAACGAGTCCACCTGGGAGCATATGAAGCTGCTGGCCATGCCCTGGCTCCTGTGGACGCTGGTGGAGATTCTCGCCTTGGGAAAGAGGGGCGGAGAGCTGCTGATGCCCCGTACCTTGGGTATGCTGGCGGGGCTGGCCGCCATTCCGCTGCTGTTCTACACCTACCGGGGCGTCACCGGTCAGGTGAATCACGTGGTGAATATCACCATCTTCCAGGTGGCGGCGCTGCTGGCCTTCGGGATCACCAGAAAGCTGGCGCGGGGGGGAAACTTTGGGGGCAAGCAATGGCGGATACTGGGGCTTTTTGTGCTGCTGGCGGTGGGGGCGCTGTTCGTGAGATGGACTTTCCACCCGCCCATGCTGCCCCTCTTTGCCGACCCCGGTACAGGACTCACCGGCATACCGAAATAAAAATCCCCCTCGCCACATCCGCCGGCTTGTGCTACAATAGCAGAAAACGACAGGAGGTGAGGGGATGGAGCGCTTTGGTATCCGGGCGAAGTGGACGTGTCAGCCGCCGCTGGACCCGGATTTTTACCCCGTGGAGCAGTTCCGCCGGGCTTTTCTGGCCGCGGCGGACCGGAGTGTTGGCATCGCCGTGGAGGGCGGCGGACAGACGGCGGTATACCGCACCTGCATCCACAGCACCCCCACGGCGGCGGACCGGCTCTATATCGACCGCCTGGTCAAAACGCTGCTGTGGATCCGGGGCGGCTGCCGGGTGCTGGCGGATGACGAGACGGTGTGTGCCTGGCTCCGGGACGACTATCGTCCCGGCGGCGCCCGGGCCTTTGACGCAGACTTTATGGCCCGGACCTATGACCGTCCCTTCTGCGTGGAGTGGGTCGAGGTGCTTCCGCCTGCCCGCAGCGAACCCATCCCCGTGGCCACCGGGCGGAACGGCTGTCGCGTTGGCTTCGATGCCGGCGGCAGCGACCGGAAGGCGGCGGCGGTGCGGGACGGACAGGTGGTCTATACCGAGGAGGTCCTCTGGGCACCCAAGGATCACGGCGACCTCCGCTATCACTACCGGGAGGTGGTGACAGCCCTGCGGAGCGCCGCGGCGCATCTGCCCCGGGTGGACGCGGTAGGCATCTCCTCGGCGGGGATCCAGATCGGCGGCCGCACCGGCAGTGCCAGCCTGTTTCTCAGGGTGCCGGCGGAGGAGTTCCGGGTCAGCGGCCGGGATCTCTACCTCCGGGCAGTGCGGGATACCTTCGGCGGCGTGCCCTGCCGGGTGGTGAACGACGGGGATGTGGCGGCTCTCTCAGGCGCCATGTCCCTGGAAGAGGGCGGCGTGCTGGGCATCGCCATGGGCACCAGCGAGGCGGGCGGCTTCGTGGATGGGGATTTCCGCATCACCGGCTGGCTCAACGAGCTGGCCTTCGTACCGGTGGACGTGTCCGCTAAGGCACCACGGGACGATTGGTCCGGCGATCTGGGCTGCGGCGCCAGCTATTTCTCCCAGGAGGGCACGATCCGCCTGGCGAAGCGGGCGGGCCTGTCCCCGGAGGGCGACACCCCGGCGGAGCAGCTGCGGGCCGTACAGGAGGCCATGGCCCGGGGGGATGAGCGGGCGGCCGCGGTCTTTGAGACGCTGGGCGTCTGGCTGGGTCACGCCCTGGCCGGCTACGCGCTTTTTTACGACTGCCGCCACGTACTGCTGCTGGGCCGGGTCATGAGCGGCGACGGCGGTGACGCGGCGCTGACGGCCTGCCGCCGGACGCTGGCGGCTGACTATCCGGAGCTGTCGCTGAACCTCCATCTGCCGGATGAGGAGACCCGGCGGACAGGACAGGCGGTGACGGCGGCGAGCCTGCCTGTGATCGAATAGAAAAGAACGGCATCGGGTGTTCCCGATGCCGTTCTTCTGCGCTGACGAGAGGTCAGATGGCGTATTTTTTCTTGTATTCCTCATAGTACTGGGTGAAGGAGGTGTCCCGCAGATGCTTCACGCTGCTGAGGTACTCGTGGGTGTCAAAGCTATCGGATTTCAGCTCGATGAGGGCAACGGCGACATTGGAGCAGTGGTCCGCCACCCGCTCGTAGTTGGTGATGAGATCGTTGAACACGAAGCCGTGGCCCAGGGTACACTCACCGGTCTTGAGCCGCTCCACGTGATGCAGCTTCATCTCGTCGCACAAACCGTCGATGATCTCCTCCAGAGGCTCCACCCGGGCGGCCACCATCAGATCGCCGGAGACAAAGGCCTCCACAGCCAGCTGCAGGATCTCCCGGACAGCACCCTCCATCAGTTCCAGTTCGTGGGCTGCGGCGCCGGAGAACTCCAAATTTTTCTCATGGATCTCCCGGG
>Ga0310691_10008333_pt1 | contig 10660 bp, 10 predicted proteins | sample 176DNAGHGlowgp2_FD_203887 | JGI IMG/M metagenome (GOLD analysis project Ga0310691, IMG submission 203887) | Sheep rumen microbial communities from Palmerston North, Manawatu-Wanganui, New Zealand - 1766 DNA GHGlow gp2 (v2) (version 2) | ecosystem: Host-associated > Mammals > Digestive system >... | reverse complement strand
CCAGTCTTTTTGATTCGAGGTATATTTATTTAGTTCATTATTGCTGTTGAAGTCTTTTTTTAAAAGCTCCATAAGGCGAGCAAATGAAGTGACCGCCTTTTCTTCCTGCAAAGCTTTTATGATTGATGTCGCCATTATATTGTGTTCTTTGTTCATACTTTAGATAACCCTTACATTATTTCTTACCTCTGACTCTGACCAGTTACATTTCTGCTTGAACAGTTCAAAGAGGTTCATCTTTGCTGCAGCCTCAATAAAACTACCATCACGGAATACTACACGTAGTGGATTCATCGATGCTATAGCGTCAATGACCTTTTCCGTGACAGTTCCATTCAGGCATGCAACCAGGTTGCCATCATCCACATTATGAATTGTGCAGCCATCTACTTTTGATGATTTCAGCGGCATAGAAAGTTCGACACCCCATCGAAGCATACAGTCAAAGAGTAGATCCAGGTCTGAGCGGTCATCCTTGATATTGTCAACGAACAGGTCGAGACTTTCCTGAGAATAGTACTTTGGCGAGAATGCAACATCCTTATAGTTGGAATCGTCGCATTTGAAGACACGGAAGCCGATATCAAGGTCTTGGGTGGTCAGCGGTGAGTCAGACTTGATTTTCTTGCCAGCTCGACGGATGCGCTCTTTACCTATTTCGCAGATGTTCTTGTAGCCAGCTTTTGCTGCTTCGCTGTCAGTTGGCGTTTCCTCAGGCCACTGTACCATAATGTATTTACGGTGGCCCCCGTCCTCTGCGTTGAGCTGCATTACAGCATCAGCTGTTGTACCTGAACCGGAGAAAAAATCCATAACGACAAAGTCTGTATTATCGCTATCATTGATCTGCAGAGATAAGAATTTCTTAATAAGAAGAGAAGGCTTAGTGAAATCAAAAACACTCTTTCCTTCAAATAATGTTCTAATCTCTTTTGTTCCCTCTTGGTTGAATGGTCCAGACATTAAAGATAACGGCTTACCTCTTCTCATTTTTCCATTTTCATCTCTTAAATAAGCTTTTGATCTAACTGAATAGGAGCCGTCTTTCTGAAGATTAAACTCTACTTCATTATTGGCAATTGCATTTTGTAATCTTTCTTGTGACCATACCCATTGTTTCTTTGGGTATATTGTTACACCATTATATTCTATTGAATACATTAAATTAGGTCGATCTCCAAGACTATTTGTCATAAGAGGCTGAGTCATATATCCTCCACGCAGATTGTATTTTTCATCTCTTTTCGAATATACAGCTTGTCCTTCTTCGTCTAATTCAGATGTTAAATTTGTGATTTTTTTCTTTGAATAACAAAGAATATATTCATGTACACTAATAAAACCAACAGTGTATGCTCCAGCTCCATATTTGTTTTTCCAAACTATTGTTTCAATTCGATTATCATAGCCAAATATTTCATCACATAATTTCCGTAAATTATCAACTTCATTATCATCTATTGATATGAATATTGTACCATCTTCTGAAAGTAAAGATCGTGCTACCATTAATCTAGAATACAGCATTGAACACCAATCTGAATGAAAGCGTCCATTACTATCTGTATTCTTTCGATAGCGATTTCCCTCCTCATCTCTGTTCATCTCATCGTATTCATCTGCTGACTGAGCAAAATCATCATGATATACGAAATCGTTTCCTGTGTTATAAGGCGGGTCAATATAAATCATCTTGACCTTACCCATATATGAGTTCTGAAGGAGTTTCAGAACTTCGAGGTTGTCACCCTCAATATATAGATTTTGGGTTGTTTCCCAATCGACTGACTCGTTGGGACATGGGCGAAGCGTCTTCCTTATGGGGGCTGCTGCTTCACGCATAGCAGCTCGTTTACCTACCCACGTAAAGTCATAGACTTCGGGGGCATCATCAACTACGTTATCTCCAAGGAGAAGGCGAAGTTTTGCAAAGTCCACAACTTTCCGAACAGTGCCATCATCGCCTTTTGCTTCAGTGAAGCATGAAGGCGCAATCTTGTATAGCGCATCAAGATTAAACTGTGCGCCATCAGAACTTTGCATATCAATATGTTTTACTTGTTCCATAAGACTATATTATTTTTAGTGTTACATCAATAGAATAAGAGTTTATATCTTTATCAAGCAGAATGACAATGTCTTCTGCGTTGATAATGGTATTTAAGTTTATACCTGCAATGCGTTCCGCATCTGCACGAATAACGAGATTGTCAAAATCAGGAGGTAGATTCTTTGTGTCTTTATCAAAGATTTCCAACACGATGTTTGGCGTAATAGGGTAATACAGGAAACATTTGCTATCGTCAATGTTCCCAATGGTAAATCGCTCCTGTTTTGGGCCTTTCAAGGGAATCCAAACTACGGGATTATCTGAAGTAAGGAATACAGGCTTTTCGGAGTACCTAAATATCCATTGTCCACTCATTAAATATGATACCACTTTATTGAGTTTCTGAGGATTTAGGTATGTAGAAAGAGCATGAACTAAAACAGGGTCGGTTATTTCTTCCTTAGTAAATTCATAATTTATAGAAGAAATACCTTGACGAATAAGTTTTCTTCCTTTATAGTATTTCTTAAAACGTGGAGTACGATAAAATTGAATAAAAATCATAGAAGCAAGGGATTTTCTTGTTCCTTCACTTAGATTGATTTTCACATTTGAATTATCATCAGACATTGAATTTCTAATAGATTCTTCAATCTCTGCTATCATTGGACCCAGTGGCGTCTCTACATTTTTACTAAAGAAGTCTTTCTCTATCTCAAATGTTTTCCACCAACTTTTTTGTGTAATAAGATAGAAGTATGTTTCCTGGCAAATAGCGTTAACAGCACAGTATTTTTCTTCTTGCCTATTTTTGCTATAATAGTGTAGATGGCCATTTTGTTTAAAATGGTTTAGATAGCATATAGGGACGAAGTGATGTTTCTTATCTTGTGCCATTATTTTAACTCCACTAATTTACGTTTCATTTCTTCAACCTCAGCGCGTTTGGTTTTGACTTCCTTGTTCATCTGCATCTGGCGGTCAAGTTGTGGCTCCTTGCGCATCTTCTTCTGAAGTGCTTGCAATTCGGATTCTGCCTTGGCGATCTCTTTCTTTAACTGCACGATTTCAGAAAGTGCGCCAGCCTTGTGCTCACCGATACCGCTAACCTGAGCAACGAAGTTGTCATAGATACGTGGCAGGGACTGCCCTTCAATCTTCAGCGAAAGGTCGGACACGTTCACCCACGGCGAAGTGAACGCCTGAGTGATGCGGAACTTCGTATGCGTATTGTCGGCCCACTCTTTGTAGTTGATAAGCAGCATAGCGTTAGATTCGTGCAGCAGCACGAACACGATATGGTGTGGCATGTTTGCATCGATAAACGTAAACAAGTCCGGTGGGCAGTCTGGTTGTTTGAGGGTAGCCACAAACACCTCGACCTCTTTCATGTCTTCCGTGTCGGTGACGTTGAGCGTATCAGGGGCTAACTTGTAAAGCCAAGTGATGCTCACTACGTCATTGACGAAGCGTGTCTTCATGCGAGGGTTCACCTCCATGAAGCGATAGAACATCGTCTTCGGCACGACACGGCTGACAACCGTTTCCTTTGGGAACTTCAGCAGGTTATCCATTCTCGTCCTCCTTTCTGATAACCAGGAAGCAAATCAACTCGAAGTCGTCCAGTCCGGCGATATCATCTACCAAAGCCGTTGTTGCTCCAAATGAGAAAAGACTTTCAAGGTCAGACTCCTGCTTCTTTTCAACGATGGTAGCTACTGCGGCTTGCAGCAGTTCATTGTAGTGCTGCATGTGCCGGCCATCTGCAGTTTCTTTGTTAAAGGCATGACACAGTTCCATAATTGGCTGCGTTTTGCCCTTGCAGAGAGAGCGCATGATGTCAAGCAAGCGTTTTGGTGCAAGATGGCCAATGAGCGGTGTACCATCATCGGCAAGGTACACCATGTAGAACGGATGCAACAAGTTCTGATGGCCGATATTTACCGCATTGTTGCGGTTCTTCAGAATGAAAATAGTACCCGGCTGTGCCAGTTCGTTGCTTGGAACGACGGCGCTCATGCCAAAGGGTGTGTGCTCAATGTCAGGATTATCCTTCATGTAGGCCAGCAGATCCAGGCGGAACTCATTCAGCCCTAAGTCCATGATGTTGATACCTGTGTCCATGTCCTCAATATCCACGACTTCCTCCTGAAGGCGCTGCAGCTGCTTCTTGCGGTAGTCAAGATCTGCTTGCTCTTCATTTGAGAGCAGCACATTACTGCTACCGGCACCTGTTATATCCATACCAGCCATACGAGCTTCAACACGACCTTTCAGTTTCAGGTAGTCATCTAATTCAATGTCTGGCCAGTAATTTACCAACTGAATCACATCATTCTTTGAACCAATACGGTCTACACGACCGAAACGCTGGATAATACGAACTGGGTTCCAGTGGATGTCGTAGTTTATGAGGTAGTCACAGTCCTGTAAGTTCTGACCCTCAGAGATACAGTCTGTGGCAATCAGTACGTCGATACGTTCTTGCACCTTTGGCAGCAGTTTCTCCGCTTCCTTGGAAATTGGGGAGAACAAGGTCAAAATGCTATTAAAGTCTGCCCTGACTCCAGCGATGGTACTTTTGACACCGTTACCTGTCACCAAGCCTGTATGTAAACCGTGCTTTTCCTTGATGGCAGGTGCCAGGTTTTCATAGAGGTATTCAGCTGTATCAGAGAAAGCTGTGAATATAATGACTTTCTTGTTTGTGCCATTGATAGGGTGATCAAACTTGTCTCTGATGTTTTCTATGAGTATTTGGAGCTTACTGTCATGCTCGGGGGTTATGTCCTGAAGCATGGTCAGCAACAATGCAAGAATTTCTTGGTCTGCTAAAAGATCACGTTTCCATGAGCGACAATCCATGTCAGCTAAAGCCACCCTCGTTTTCTTACCACCAACAAGAAAATCGTTCTCACTGTCGTCACCATCAAACATGCCGTCCAAGGTCTTTACCTCCAGCTTTATTTCTTGGCGGGTTAGCATGAAATTGTCGATAGCCTTTAACGTCTCATCAATCTGTTCTTTCACACGCTCCAACGTAAGACGGAAAGAATTGACGGATGACTCTAGACGTTTTAGAAGGTTGATAGCCATGAGTTTCTTCAAACCCTTTTCACGTCCAGACATACCTAAGTGGATGCCCTCACCGTCTTTGTCTATCGCATATTTTGCCCGTTTCGACGGAAGGATATAGTCAGATGGAGCATAGACACCCAAGTTTAAGTCATCCAACTGACCAGAAATCTCTTTGTAAGTAATAGCCTCATTTAAGTCTGTCAACCTGGGGCGCTTAGAAATAGGCTTTAGACGTGTCGGGAACTTTCCGATATCCGCAGTATCATAATATCGTTCTATATGCTTTCGTGACCTCGCAATCGTAACAGCATCCAGTACCTGAAAGAAATCGTATGACAACATATCAAGTAGTCGTTCTGTTGTACGTAACGACGGGTCTTGTAGTTTTGCCCACGTATTATACTGAAGTTGAGCCGTCCTAAATATCTCTTCGATTGGGCGATCAACATTCAGTTTGTCATTGATTAATGACTGGTCGCCCTCGTAAGCAAGCTGCAACTGATTTTTCAAATCGTTGAATCGGTTGTTTACAGGTGTGGCAGACAACATCAATACCTTAGTACGTACTCCAGCACGAATAACCATATTCATCAGTCGTAGATAGCGGTTCTCGCGAGGATTGTCATCGTCTTCATCCGTCGTAATCTTTCCACCGTTGCGGAAATTATGGCTCTCATCAATCACAATGAGATCATAGTTCCCCCAATTCAACTGAGAAAGATCTATACCGTTGCTTAATCCGTGGTCACGGGACAAGTCTGTATGGAAAAGCACATCATAGCGAAGGCGGTCTTTTTCCAAAGGATTATTCTTATAGTTGCTCTTATACGTATTCCAGTTATCATACAACTTCTTCGGGCAGAGCACCAACACAGACTTGTTCCTGTTCTCGTAGTATTTAATGACAGACAGAGCTGTGAATGTCTTACCAAGACCTACGCTATCAGCGAGAATACATCCGTTGTATGTTTCCAGCTTGTTAATGATGGCAAGGGCTGCATCCTTTTGGAAGTTATAGAGTTTGTTCCAGATTTGAGAGGACTTAAAGCCTGTGGCCTCATTTGGAAGCACGTCTTCACTTATATCATCCAAAAACTCCCTGAAGATATTGTAGAGCGTGACAAAATAGATAAAGTCAGGCGCATTCTCACGATACACATTCTCTATATTTTCTATGATGGCCTCTGTCACATCAGCGAAATTCTTTGAGTCTTGCCAGAATTCATTAAAATTCTTGATGTAAGCATCGGCTATTGGTGACGGCATACGCTGCACCAGTTGGAAGATATTGTTGCCGCGTTCACAACCAAGTTCTGTCGTTGTAAACTCATTGAAGGGCATATAAGTAAACAGCCCTTCTTCGTTTCTGACATTAAGGAATCCTGGCATATTCATCTGAGAAGTGTTCGTCTTGAACCGAACCTTCTGACGAATCCAGTCTGCACACTCTTTAGCAATGGCTCGCTGGGTTAGGTTATTACGTAGCCGTATCTCGAAGTCGGAACCGTAAAGTGTCCGCTCACGACTAAGTTTTGGAATGTAAAATTCGCGTTTTTGCTTTTTCTCTCGCTCCTTGTTAAAGGTTGGAGAAGTAAAAATGAAACGTAATTCATCAACCTTTTCCAGTTCTTTTTGAAGGGCCTCAAAAGCATAAATAGAAAAAGATGCAGCAGCCATAGCGACCTTAGAGCCACGTTTTAAGGTGACTTTCAGATCATCGATGACCCGCTGATTAATATTGTCAAACTGCTTTGGAAAGTCCATAACAAATTACACTTACTGATTATTACCCATTGGGGTATAAATTATTCTAATTTGGTTGCTCTTGCTGAAAATTCTGTCGTTGCAGAATTTGCATATCTCATATTCTTCTTCATTGATTACATAAAGATAGCCTACAGAATGATTGTGTCCACACAAATCACATTTGAACCATCCTGTAAAGCGCTTGCCTTTTAGGTTGATGATTTTTTTTCTCATCTCCACGAACCTACTTTTCTCAGCACTAGCATAAGACTTCTTGGCTTTCTTTTCCATCTTTCGCCTCAATAATTTACCTGCCATATTTGCTGCTATTTAGATTTTCGAATTCGAATATTTTCCAAAACTTCACCTTTGTATGTGAAATATTTAGAACCTTGATATGCATCAGAAGGAGTCCTCATGTTTTCAGGAATGAAAACCTTAGTGAAAGTTGAAAGTTTATATTGTTTCCCGTCATACTCCACAGTGTCCTCACTGGAAACTGTTACCTTCAGGTTGAGAGGTGTGAATATTACGACCTCACCAATCTTAATGTCACACATAGAGAATTTAAAGCGTGGCCTCTTGGAAGATATTCCATCTTCCTTTTCCGACTCTGCATCAAATGATGACTCTATATAGTTCAGTAACTCCCTATATTTTTCTTGTGACAACATTACAGGGCCTAAAGGAGCAGATTTTAGCCCATACCCTTTAAGATGGTCAAGATTCAACACTTCGCTTTTCGTTCTGCCAATTGACACTAAAAGTGAGGCAAGATCTGTTTCTTTGAACGTCCTCTTGCTATCAGACTTCCTAAATTCGTTTCCCTCTTTGATAGATGTTTCAGGAACATCTATCTCATGGACTTTAAAGCGATATGTGATTTTCGCATCAGGCTGAGAACTATAAATATATACAGTATCTGCAATTGCGAAAGAGCATTTCTGCGACCAATATACATGACCATATTTCTTAATACAGCCGTCAAGGTCAAAATACTTTTTATTAAAAGGAATCAGCCATGTACGACCAACTTTGTCAGTAGCTTGCTCAATTTCCTCAGTTCCCTCTTGTTGGGACTGGAGTTCCTCTTTCTTCCTTAAGAATATATCGAAGCCTGCAGCACATATGTAGTTCTTGGCTTCTTCAAATATCGGTTCAAGAATGTACTTTTGGTTCTTTTTAAGTGGAGGTGGCTGGGGAGTTTGTTTATTTTCTGAAAGATCATAATATCCTAAGGAAACTAATGTTTCGTAGGTTTTAGCTTCCAGCCACTTTACTTCTGTTGTAGAGAGCGTATCACCTGATGAGTGAAATACAATAGCTTCAGTCCAAAAGTCTTTAGCCTCATGGTTCCTCAAGCGGGTAATTGAATCATCTGTTTCACCCACATATAGTTTCTTCAAATCTCTGTTCACCAATATATAGAGTGCAGGTTTACTTAGGTCAGAAGAATACTCCGAAACGAATTTTTTATCCGCACGGTCTATGACAAACAGTTCTGTCACTTGGTTCTCACAGCTAATTATGCGCGAAACTAGTGTGTTGTCTGGAACTAATATTTGAAATACTTTAGCCATACTTCTAGGATTTTGGACGATGCTACTTCGAGAGCCTAAACTCTAATCAATTCATTAACATTGACCTCCAGACATCTAGCTATATCGATGAGGTTTTCCAAGTTTGGTTGAGCAGAATTTGTACACCACTTGGAAACAGTGGCAGGATCTTTCCCCAACTGTTCAGCAAGCCATTTGTTCGTACGTTTTTTCTCTGCAAGAACAACTTTCAATCTGTTTAGGTCTCTAGCTTCCATATTTTCTATTTATTAATAATGTGACAAAGGTAATACTTTTCTGGGAAAAACGTATCATTTTACAAAAAAAGATAGGGTTTTACAACAAAAAATTGTTGTTTTTGCCATTTTTCTTACGTTTTAGACTTTTGGAATTGAAAAATACTATTTTTTTTTGTATCTTTGCCCCACATATCTATCTTTGGAAAAAAGAGTAGTATGAAACTAAAAACGAATATAGTTATGAAAAAAGTCGCTATTCTAATCCTATTTATTTGTTTCCCTATGCTTTTATCAGCACAGTCAGAAGAATCCAAGCCTTATGTTTACAACATCCTTACGTTCTCTGGAAGTTTAAAGAAAGAAGGATTTAAAGTAGATGTAGATAACGGAAAGGAAATAGAGAAATTAAAAGATGCTAACGGAAAGACTGTCAAATTCAAAACACCTGCAGCAGCTTTGATGTATTTCATTTCTCAGGGATGGGAGCTATATGTTAATGGAGCTACATCCGAAGGAGCAATGGTTAATGGAATCGGCGCAAGTGAAACAACCTCATATTGGATTATAAGGAAACCTTGCACTCAGGAAGAGTTTGATAAGACAGTGGAAGAGGGCATAAGAAAATAGGTGATATTATGAATAAACTGGTCATATTCTTTACCCTTTGCATCTTTATGGTAGGCTGTGAAAAGCAAGTTATTAGCGAGGGTTATCCTGAGATGGAGGCTTTCTATACTGAATCATGTACTCTTCCTGCAGTGACAATAGATAGTGTCAAATCCTTCTCTGTTAAAGTTGGCAATTATGTCACAAAATACCCACAATCAAAGTCTCACTCATTGTACCCGAAGATACAGGAGAATATAAAATCAGCATCGCTACGAATAACCATCGAATGTGATACCACATGGGATGGCGAAACGCATATTAATTTCTGATTATATGGTAGATCATATTTCAATAGATGTAACAGACGCTAAACAAAGTGCTGTTCCCAAAGAGAAGTTCCGAATCAACAAGTACAATTTCGGAACTCCATTTGAAGATTTGGTACATGATGCTGTACCCTATTGCCATTTTCAAGTTCTACGCCCTAAAGATGATGAACAGCGAGAGAAAACCTTAGCGTATTTTAAAGAGCATGGGAAACTTTATGCTGCATTCGTAAACCGTCCAGAAATTCTTCTCTACGTAGGATGTACAGAAAGCGTCTATATAAAGTCCTGTGTTACAGAAGTGAAGCCTGAGGAGTTTAAATCGATTATGACTCAGGCAGCTCATTGGTTCAGGTTCTATGGGAATGAAGTTGCTGAAGAATCTAAGATAGAGTGAATCCCAAATTGTGGCCTAAAAACCATCAAAGATATAGAAGAAGTCCTGGAAACTAATGGACTTTCTCTAAAAGATAGCGAGTCGTGAGACTCTTGTTTTGATATTCGCGTGGGCGTTGGCTTGCTTATTCTGAGTGTTATACTTTGGACTTGCTAGGTTTCCGACTGCCGAATAATAGCAAATGCTATATTATACCCACAAAAGTCAGGGAGCACAAAGCCGTGAGGTTTTCTGCTCCTTTTTCTTTTACTTTTCTTGGGACTATAGCCTAAATAGAGTTTTAGTCTCTTTATTACTATAAATAGCCATTATCATAGCTCTGATGGCTATTTTGTTTCTATTTTATATCCATCTTCTCCCTGCTTTGTCGCCTTTCAATCCTTGGCATTCAATTCGGGTTCTTAACGATTTTTCTCTGTGCAAAGGTAGCAAGCCCTTATGACATGGAAAGTACCGCGATGCTATTTCAGGAGAAAGTTCTAACGGATGTTCCGCGAATTTTCTGCTGAAATTCCTTGCCGTAGTCATCTTTTGGGGCTTGCTCTTTTACGCACAAAGAAAAGTCTAAACCCGATAGGGAATGCCGATGGTAAAAAAAAGCTCCTTCGCAGGAGATGGACTTAAAAAGAAAAGTCTGCCCCTCCTGGGAGTCCGAT
>Ga0310691_10008331_pt1 | contig 10661 bp, 6 predicted proteins | sample 176DNAGHGlowgp2_FD_203887 | JGI IMG/M metagenome (GOLD analysis project Ga0310691, IMG submission 203887) | Sheep rumen microbial communities from Palmerston North, Manawatu-Wanganui, New Zealand - 1766 DNA GHGlow gp2 (v2) (version 2) | ecosystem: Host-associated > Mammals > Digestive system >... | reverse complement strand
ACGCAGGCCATTGTGGACGGCGCCCAGCTGGAGGAGCCGGATGACTGGCTTAAGAACGGTTTCCCGTTTGAGGTAAAGCGGCCGGAGTATGCCTGTGAGGTTAAGTTCGGCGGCTATGTACGCGTAGAAAATAAGGATGGCCGGAACCAGTTCGTACAGGAAGGCTATCAGTCTGTACGTGCAATCCCCTATGATATGCCGGTTGTCGGTTATGGCAACAATGTTGTTAACACGCTCAGAATGTGGGATGCGGAGGCTGTTCAGGAGTTCAACCTGAATTCCTTCGACAAGGGCGAGTATGAGAAGGCTGTTGAGCAGGCAAACCTGGCCAAGACCATCTGTGAGGTTCTTTATCCGAACGATAATCATTATTCCGGAAAAGAGCTTCGTCTGAAGCAGCAGTATTTCTTCGTTTCCGCTTCTCTGCAGACTGCAATCAAGAAGTTCAAGGAGAACAATAAAAAGCTCACCGATCTGCCGAAGAAGGTGACCTTCCAGATGAACGATACCCATCCGACCTTGACTGTGCCTGAGCTGATGCGTATCCTGATGGATGAGGAAGGTCTGGAGTGGGATGATGCATGGGCAATCACAACAAAGTGCTGTGCATATACCAACCACACCATCATGGCTGAGGCGCTTGAAAAGTGGCCTATCGAGCTCTTCTCCCGCCTGCTTCCCCGTGTATATCAGATCGTGGAAGAAATCCACCGCCGCTTTGTTCAGAAGATCTCCGAGATGTATCCCGGTGATCAGGAGAAGATCCGCAGCATGGCCATTCTGTACGATGGACAGGTGAAGATGGCGCATCTTGCGATCGCAGGCTCCTACTCTGTGAACGGTGTAGCAAGACTGCACACCGAAATCCTGAAGAAGAGAGAGCTGAAGGATTTCTACGAGATGAATCCGAAGCAGTTTAACAACAAGACCAACGGTATTACCCAGCGTCGGTTTGTCCTGCACGGCAATCCGCTTCTGGCAAACTGGCTGAATGAGAAGATCGGCAATGAGTGGATCACGGATCTTTCCCAGCTCAGCAAGCTGAAGACCTTTGTGGATGATAAGAAGTACCAGCAGGAGTTCATGAACATCAAGTATCAGAACAAACTCCGTCTGGCAAAATATATCAAGGAGCATAACGGTATTGATGTGGATCCCCGGTCCATCTTCGATGTTCAGGTAAAGCGTCTGCATGAATACAAGCGCCAGCTGCTGAACATCCTGCATGTCATGCATCTTTACAGCGAGCTGAAGGAAAATCCGCAGTTCGATATGTATCCGAGAACCTTCATCTTTGGTGCAAAGGCAGCTGCAGGCTATAAGAGTGCCAAGCTGATCATCAAGCTGATCAATTCCGTAGCGGATGTTGTCAACAACGATGCAACGATTAACGGAAAAATCAAGGTTGTCTTCATTGAGGATTACCGTGTATCCAACGGTGAGATCATCTTTGCGGCTGCTGATGTTTCCGAGCAGATCTCCACGGCCAGCCGTGAGGCTTCCGGTACCGGTAACATGAAGTTCATGGTAAACGGTGCACCGACGATCGGTACCATGGATGGTGCGAATGTCGAGATCGTTGAAGAGGTTGGCGCTGAGAACGCATTCATCTTCGGCCTTTCCGCAGATGAGGTTATGAAGTACGAAAAGGATGGCGGCTACAATCCTTGGGATGTTGTCAATAACAACCAGAATGTTCGCCGCGTTCTGATGCAGCTGATCAACGGTACCTACAATGAGGATACGGAGCTCTTCCGTGATCTGTACGATTCTCTGACACAGAAGGATGTTTACTTCACGCTGAAGGATTTCGATTCTTACGCAGATGCACAGCGCCGTGTGGACGAGGCTTACCGCGATGAGGAAGGCTGGGCAAGAATGGCGATGATGAACACGGCCTGCGCAGGCAAGTTCTCATCAGACAGAACGATCGAAGAATATGTAAAGGATATCTGGAAACTGAAGAAGGTTTCTGTGGAACTGTAATTTTAGAAAAGAGACGGTTCTCTTTGACACAATTGAGATATGTTAAAGGCAGTTGAGGACATAAGAACCTGTTCGGGACATCGCTCTCGCTCGACCACGGGCTACCCCTAGCGGTACTAAGCTCTCGCTTCGCACACGCCAGCGTGTGTTCGCGAATCGCTAAGTACCGAGACCCGTGACGGTCCCTCACAGGCTCTTATGTCCTTCCTGCCGGTTAATATGTTGAAGTGTCAAAGAGAACCGTCTCTTGCTAACTAAGCGAATAATTGTTTATACTGTATTAAATTGTATATGAAGGTAGAAATAAGAAACCTTCGTTGTTCATTGACCATGTAATTTGTTTTCGGGGGAATATGTTGAAGAGTGATACAAGGAGAAAAGTGAGGTTTGTCGTTTCGCTTACGTTTGCGATCCTGAATGGTCTTGCTGCGGCGTTCTGCATCGTGGGCTGTGTCGGCTTTCTGCAGGATGGGGACGATATGGCGAGCTTCGCTTTTGTGTGCGCGCTTTACACAATCTGGGCCACGGTAATCTGGTGCTTCGAACTCCATCGGACAAGGCTCGGGAAGCACTATGTCATCCTCAGCGGCATCATGATGGCTTTTTGGGCATTGATCTTTATGCTTGGGTTTGTTTACATTGTGCTGGATATTCCGGGGGCGTCAGGCTTTTTCTTTGTTCTTGCTTTTTTGACACTCGGCATTATCCTTGCCGCCTGGTTTGGATTTGCCAAGTATCCGGACAGAAAACAGCTTATGCAGGAGAGAGGCTGGGGCATCCCGGACTTAGGCAACTTGCCGTTCCAACCGAATCATGCGGCAGGGTATAACAGTATGCGAAATCCGGTCAGGCAGAGCCCTGCCGTGGGGCAGCGTACGAATGTCGGACCGGGAGCTTATCCCGGGGCACCTATGCAGGCGGGCGGTATGCCGATGTACGGCAGCTTCCTTCCGGAAATGGTGAATGTCGGTACGGTCCACTGGGATGCGGCCTCTGCGGATATTCCTGTTTTTGCGGAGCCCGGCATCGACCCAACGTATATTAAGCAGTGTGCGGAGCATCTGGCCGGTCTTAATCATGCGAAGCTGCATGAGCTGGCACAGAGAATCTATAGCGATATGCACGTGGCGGAATATGAGCGGATGATTGGAACAAGAGAGATTTCGCAGGATCCGCTGTCCCTGATCTATCTTTCCTGCCCCGACAGGATGAACATCTTCCGACCGGCAGGGCCGGAACCGGCCTATACGGTCGGCGGAGAACCTATCTTCCAGCATGATTTCGGCATAGCCTGGCGGATTCGCGGAAATACGATCCTGCAGGTCGGCTACCGAAACGAAGTTGAATATCTTTCCCCTTGGGGATGAAAAAAGTACCGGGGCTGCTACAGCAGCACCGGTACTTCGCTTATATTGTAATACATGAGGCATTCCACGATGGCCTTGTCGATCCGCTCGCCGGGAATGGCGGGGAGGACGGCCGGCGGACAGAAGGATGCCGGACGGGCCAGGACGCGGCCTTCGGATTCGCTCGTGGGAACGACGGTGAAGGGACGGCGAACGGCTTCCTGAAGCGTGTAGACGCGCTCAGGGAGGCGGCAGTCCCCGCGGGTCGGAAGCGCCATGGCTCTGTGGATGCGGGCGCGTTCCTTATCGGTATCGGTTTCCATCTGAACGATCTTTTTGATCTCCGGCAGGAAATCACTGAGCCGCTTAAAATCTTCAGCCGTGTTGCCGGGTGTGATCATCAGAACGAGGAAATCCGGATCGGCATATTCGGCGTACATTTTGTTTGCCCGGAAAAGTCCGGCCAGCTCCGGTCCATGTCCGGGTACCGAGAAGGAAATGCGGAGCGGCTCTTCACCGTAGAGCGGAATCTCCATCTCCCTGCATTTTTCACGGATTTCATCAACGGCGTGGCAGCAGTCCGCCATATCGGTATAAATGTCTTTTTCAAAGTAGCAGTTCAGCAGGTCCAGCGACTCAAGCATGAGCCAGGACGGACTGGAGGATCCCCAGAGGGAAAGTGCCTCGCGGACGGTCGCATCCGAGAAGGACGGCGCATTTTTGGAGACATGGAGATAGGCAGTACCTGTCAGTGCGGGAAGTGTCTTATGGGCAGAATTGCAGACGAGGTCGGCGCCCAGAGAAAGCGGATGCAGATCGGTCGGCGTAAACTTCAGGTATGCGCCATGGGCGTTGTCTACGAGAAGAAGAGCGCCCTCGCTGTGGCAGACCTTGGCAAGGCCGGTAATATCCGCCATATTGCCCAGGTAGTCCGGGCTGGTGATATAAACGTGGGTAACAGCGTTCCCCTCCTCGCGCTTTTCCACAAGGTATTCCCGCAGGGAATCCGGAGAGATGGGGCAGGAGGTGAGGGTCGCGGTTTCCGCATCGGACGGAATCCAGGATACATCAACGGGCAGAAGAGAAGCGGCGGCGAGGAAGGAACGGTGTGCATTTCTTCCGGCTGCAATGTGTGTATGCTTCGGTTCGCCATAAAGCGGTGTGCACGCAAGTGACAGCATGGCCTTAATGGTCTGGGAGGAACCGCCCGCGCAGAAGAAGGAGTGGCGGGAGCCAAAAGCTTTGGTCGTCAGTGCCTCGCTTTTAGCAAGGATGCCGGTGGGCGCGGAAAGAACGTCTGCGCCGTGCACCTCTGTGATGTCACGGCCGAGAACAGCCTCGAGTTCCGGATCCTTTTCCCGCATACACTGTGGGAGGCGGCCCTTGTGGCCGGGCATGTGGAAACGGCTTGCGCCGCTTTCGTCATATTGGAAAAGGAAATCAGCAACGGGCGTGGAAGTCCCCTTCGTCGCAGCTATCGCAGCCTTCACTGACGATTCCGTTGCAGTTTTCTTTTGTGTCATTTCCTGTTTTTTCATCTTCTCGGACATTTTGGCTTATATCTCCTCCTTTGCTTTCTGATGCCGCTTCGCGGTCTTCGTCTTCAGCTACCTTGATCATAATTGCGCATTCCATCCGTTTCCGGAACAGCTCGCAGCCGTATTCATAGATGCCGGTCACATCGCCGGTGGCATGGTAGGCGTTAGCCGCACAGCCGCCGGAGCAATAAAGCCTTGCCCAGCAATTCTCGCAGTCGGGGCGGGCATAGGCGTTACATTTCCGGAATTCACTCTGGATTTCAGGCTTCTTCACACCGTCCCAGATGTTTCCCAGACAGAACTTTTCCTCACCGACAAACTGGTGACAGGGATAGAGGTCTCCCCAGGGGGTAACGGCCATATATTCCGTGCCGGAGCCGCATCCGGATATTCTCTTATAGATGCAGGGACCGCCGGTGAGATCGATCATATAGTGATAGAAGGTAAAAGGACGGCCCTCTCGGCGCCTTTTGATCATTTCCTTCGCCAGCTTTTCATATTGTTCCATCAGGATGGGCATATCCTCTTTCGTGAGCGCGAGCGGATCATCCGGCGCTGCCACGACCGGCTCCATGGAAAGCTCGGTAAAGCCGAGATCCAGCATGGTATAAAGGTCCTCGGTAAAGTCCGGATTGAGATGCGTAAAGGTACCGCGCATGTAATAGCCTTTTCCGCCGCGGGATTCGACCAGCTTCTGGAACTTCGGAACGATTCGGTCAAAGCTGCCGTTTCCGGCAAAATCCTTCCTCGTCCGATCATGCACCTCGCGGCGGCCGTCAAGACTCAGAACAACATTTGACATTTCTCTATTTGCAAAGTCAATCACATCGTCATCAATCAGCATGCCGTTGGTGGTGAGGGTAAAACGGAAGTTTTTACCATATTCCTTTTCAATACTCCGGGCATAGCGGACGATTTCTTTGCAGACGTCCCAGTTCATGAGCGGTTCGCCGCCGAAAAAGTCGACTTCCAGATTTCTTCTGGAGCCGGAATGCTCGATCAGAAAATCGATGGCGCGTTTCCCGACCTCGAGAGACATGAGTGCCCGTTCACCGTGGTAGCGGCCCTGGCTTGCAAAGCAGTATTCGCAGTTCAGGTTGCAGGTATGGGAAACGTGGAGGCAGAGCGCCTTCACAACATCGCCGCTTCTTTCCTTGAAGGTTCCGGCGAGGGGGGCAAAGGTGTCTTCGGTAAAGAGCTGTCCGTTTTCTTTGAGATAATGGACGTCGCCGATGCATTCCCGGATTTCATCGGGCGTAACATCCGGACGATCCCCATAACGCTCCATTATAATAGAAACAATTTCTTCTTCCTTGTAATCGGGAAAAAGCTCGATAATATCGTAGGCTACATCATCTACGCTGTGGACCGAGCCGGAGCAGGTGTCCAGAACAATGTGATAGCCGTTTAGTTTATACTGATGTACCATAATGTCCTCTTAATAATTGAATGTAATGACATATAATAAGAAAAAGGCCGCCCGATGAGGGGCGGCTTTTTTACTTATTTGGAAGCCTTCTCACACTGCTGATTGGCTACGCCGCAGCTTGTCTTGCAGGCGCTCTGGCAGGATGTCTGGCACTCGCCGCACCCACCGGTCTTTACGCTCTGGCAGAGGTTTCTGGTTTCCAGTGTTTTGATTCTTTTCATAGGATTCACCTCTTAAAAAGTATATGCTACACTATAACACAGTTTTCGGGGAGGTGCAAGCGAAATTACGTTTGCAGGGCCGTCCGGATTTTTTTTATGAATTCTGATTTGTATGGATTGACAAGTGCTAAGATGTTGTTGTATGGTATATCCGAAAAGAGAAAAATACCACAGGTGTATTTTAATAATACTACACGAGGGTGTGTGGAAAAACGGCAAGATGGAGGGCAAAAATGATATTCGAGAAACTTACTGAAATTATGGAAAGTCAGCTGGGTATCCAGTCCCAGGATGTGGCAATGGATACATCCTTTAAGGATGACCTCGCCATCGATTCGCTTGATCTTTACGATCTTGTTATGGCACTTGAGGAGGAATTCAACATTGAGCTTCCTTCCGAGAAGGTCAATGAGATCGATACTGTTGAGGATCTGATCCGCGTTCTGAAGGAACTGGGCGTAGAGGACTGATCCGATGTATGAATATACCGCCAGGGTGCGTTACAGCGAGCTGGAAGAGGACAGGTGTGCCGGGCTTGTGGCGCTGATCAACTTTTTTCAGGACTGCTGTACCTTCGAAGCAGAGGATGGCGGAATTGGTCTCGACTGGCTGGCCGAACGAACGGCAGCCTGGATGCTGACCTCCTGGCACATTCGGATTCTGCGTCGCCCGTCCTACGGAGAGGTGATCCGTGTCAGAACGTGGGCATGCGGCTTCCGCAAGTTTATCGGTAAGCGGGAGTTTGAAATCCGCAGTGCCGAAACGGATGAGCTTCTGGCCGCTGCGGCATCCGACTGGGCCTATGTGGATACGGAAACGGGAGAACCGAAGGAAACACCCGAACATGAGGTTATGGTTTACGGGAATCATGATTCGCTTTACCGGGAGCTTTTTTCCGGAAAACTCCGTGTGCCGGAAAATGCTAAGGATATAATGGAAGAAAAACCTTCCCTTACGGTCACGGAAGCCAATCTGGATACGAATCATCACGTAAACAATGCGCAGTACGTGGCAATTGCCATGTGCGCACTTCCGGAGACCCTCCATACGGGGAAAATCAAATCCTTTCGGGCCAGACTGATGGCACAGTCCGTGAAAGGAGATGTGCTTACGCCATATCTTCAGGTTGAAGAAGGAAAATATACGGTTTTGATTCGTGGTGAGGATGGAAATGACAGGCTGATCGCCGAGTTTTGCCTGTAAAAAATATTTTTTTCAGAGGGCAAAAACCCAGTAAAATAGCGGGTTCCAAGAGAAAATAATCAAAAAATGGCATGATTTTTTATCATCATGCCATTTTTTGTTGCGTTTTTGTTACCCTTTTGGTGTTATGATGCATATACAGACGCGGGGAGACCCTCCGGAATCCCCCAAAATGAACGTATAATGAACGAAAAAAGATAAATGTTTAAGGAAGGGTTTTAAAGCCATGAAAGAGTATGCATTTCATGAAAATCATTTTCTGGAGGCACCGGTGATCGGACCGGGAACGACAGATAAGGAAATTCCGAAATATATGCGGGACAATTTCCGTCAGGCAAAAACACTGGAGGCAAAGTTCAGCTTCATTATGGAAGCAAAGATGAACATGGATTTCCGTAAGATGGCCGGACAGGAGGTCACAGTTGATGAGGAAGAGCAGTATGCGGCAATGGAGAGCATCTTCAGCCAGAGACTGCAGCAGGCTTCTCCGCGGGCACAGAGAAATGTGTTCCTGAAGATCGGCCAGATGAAGGCGAAATATGCTTTTGAAGCACATGAGGATAAGGAATGGCTGGCAGAGCTTTTTTCTAAGGATGATATCCATCGGGAGAAGAAGGCTGAATATCTGGCCAAACAGAGTGCGAAGAGCTATGTTCGTTTCGGAAATATTGTAGATTTTGAAAAGTCACTCAGTCCGGTCGTTGATCCGGAGAGAGCTGCCCGTTACGTGAAGGAAGGCATGGATGAGTATGCGAATGATCGCCATCTCACCGAGAGTCAGAAGGCCATGATGCAGGCAGCAACAGAGACTATTCCGAGCGAGGCATCCGTTTCCGGCATCGAGGAATGGACAAAGGGAAACGGTGTGAAGGTTCTGAATACCGTGAAAACGGCTTCCATGCGTGCCCTGATCAATGATGAGAAGGCACTGGTGCCGTCCGATCCGGGTTATGATCAGTATATTCGTCTGCATACAGGCTATGATGTCATTCATGAAAGTCCGAAGGCCGCAGGTGAAAACCTGGCCAAGGCTGTTGCAGCCAGCCTGATGAAGAAGGCAGGCAAGGATTTCAGTCCGAACGGGATTCATGCAGCAGCAAATTCCGTAAAGGTCATGCCCGCGTATAAGGAGATTGTAAAAGATCCGGGCAAGATGATGAGCAGCCTTGTTGATTCGGAAACGGTTGAGAATACCTGTGTCGCACTTGTCAATAAGACTTATGGTTCTTCCGAAAAGGCTGCTGAAAATGCAAAGAAGGCCGGAAAGAAGACAGTTGCGGCTAAGATGCAGGGCATGAAGGCTGAAAAGGCCGAGAAGAAGGCGGCAGCCCAGAAGGCTTCTGAAGCGAAGAAAACAGCTCAGAACCCGCACGTTTAACATTGTGTAAACCTGCCGGTTACCCGCCGGCGGTTTATAATAGATTACTTCGGTCACATATGATCGAAGCAATTACCCTCTATACCCCCCCATAATACCCTCATTCATAGATACAGACGTGTTTATGAAAAGGCGCCCCCGTTTTTTTAAAAAAGCGGGGGCGCTTTACTTTGTGCGAAGGCGATGCGCCGGAAGCATGGAAATAAAAAACCGGGCAGGATTTTCCTGCCCGGCCGATGTTTATGAATTTGGATTAGCCAAGAACAACGACTACCTTATGGGTAGCGCCATCACCCTTTACGGGGATTACATTTCCGTCAACAGCTTCGCCGTCAACAGTCATGCTCTTAACGCCCTTCTGGATATGATCGGGATTCTGAACCTCGATCTCGTAGGTGTCGCCGCGGAACTGGCGGGTAGCCTTGAAGCCATCCCATGCGGACGGAATCGAAGGATCTACGGAAAGACCATTCCAGTCGGGTGTGATACCGAGGATGTACTGGGAGATTGCTACGAAGTTCCATGCAGCTGTACCTGTCAGCCAGGAGTTCTTTGCCTCGCCGCTTCTTCCGGCATCCTTACCTGCGATCATCTGTGCATATACGTAAGGCTCTGTGCGGTGCAGATCGGAAATATCCTCCAGGAAAGCAGGAGCAATGCGGCTGTACCAGTCATAGGCCTTGTCGCCCTGTCCGGCATAAGCGGCAGCAGCGATCATCCATGCGTTGTTGTGGCAGAATACGCCGGCATTCTCTTTGTAGCCTGCGGGATAGGTGGAAATCTCACCATATTCGATATAATACTTGGTGAAGGCGGGGTTGTTCAGTACAAGACCATACTTGCAGCCCAGACGCTCTTCAACGGCAGCGATAACCTTGTCGGCCCAGCCTTCTTCCTTACCGATATCGGACATGATACCGAAGCCCTGGGGCTCGATGAAGATCTTGCCTTCTTCACATTCCTTGGAGCCGACCTTCTTGCCGAAGTCGTCATAAGCGCGGATGAACCAGTCGCCATCCCAGCCGAATTCCTTGATGTTGGCCTTCATCTTGTCGATCTCAGCCTGTGCCTTTGCAGCCTCAGCCTCATCACCCTTATATTTGCAGAGTGCAACATATTCAGGGCCTGTGTAGGTAAAGAGGGTTGCCACAAAGAGGGACTCAGCTACCTTGGAGTACTTGTCATCGCCATACTTGGGAGAGGTCCAGGTCTGGAAGCTCTCGCCGGGCGTATTGGAGAAGCAGGACAGGTTCAGGCAGTCATTCCAGTCTGCACGCATGGAAAGCGGCAGTCCGTGAGGACCAACGTTGTTTACCACACGGTAGAAGGACTGATGCAGGTGGTGCATCATGGACTGTGCCAGAGACTCATCATTTCTGTAAGGAACATTCTCATCCAGAATGCTGTAATCGCCGGTCTCCTTGATGTATGCAGCAGTGGAAAGAATCATCCACAGCGGATCATCGGAGAAGTCGCCGCCTACGGCGTCGTTGCCCTTCTTGGTCAGAGGCTGATACTGATGGAAGCATCCGCCATCCTCAAACTGGGTAGCTGCCAGAT
>Ga0310691_10008329_pt1 | contig 10667 bp, 6 predicted proteins | sample 176DNAGHGlowgp2_FD_203887 | JGI IMG/M metagenome (GOLD analysis project Ga0310691, IMG submission 203887) | Sheep rumen microbial communities from Palmerston North, Manawatu-Wanganui, New Zealand - 1766 DNA GHGlow gp2 (v2) (version 2) | ecosystem: Host-associated > Mammals > Digestive system >... | reverse complement strand
TTATAATATCCGTATTATTTTTTATCGTAGCATTGTGGATATCAACAAAATCCTTTGTGTATGTTGAATCATTTGTAATGTCTCCCTCCAGGAATATTGTCCTCCCGACGTTGTTGTTCGGGATGATGTGAAGCGACGGATCACCGAACAGTATCCAGGTATTGAACATGTCTTTTGCCTTCCATTGTGATACCCCTGTTAGGTAATGATCCATCATATCACATGCAGCACTATAGCAAAGCATGCCTATTGTAACAAAATCTTCATCTATCAATTGTTCATTGAAACTATCTTGAGCATCCAAAGGCTCGTTCCACCATTGTTCTACTGAGGCACCATAAAAACCTATACAACCTGTAGGTTTGCCAGTTGTAGGAGATTTTGCTCTCAGCCAGGTTTCAGCAAAACATGGGGTAGAGTCATTGTTGAACTCTCCTACAGAACATGCGACAGAAAAGACAAAAGGCAACTTGTCTTGGTTTTCAAGACTTAAAACATCACTATTCTTAAAATCACTTGTTTCCCATCTGTCTACAAAGCCATGTCCACAATAATTAATCAATGAAACGCCAGAATTTAATGAATTAAGTATTGCTGTTACTCCCTGAAAAACTGTATCATGAGTAATCGGATTTATGGTATCATAGTACTCAAATACATTTGTATAGTGCCCATCTAATAATACCATTCTAATTTTACGTAAATGCTCCCAATTACACTCAACAACCCCATGGGCATTTTCATCATAACTATAATCGTGTAGTTGTTCTTGATGCGTCAAATAATCGAAGCGGCCACAATCGGCAATTCCAATCCCCTTATGGAACCAGTTTGATTCCAATTGATTCTCATAAAGAATAACCTTATCTGCCATGGTCCTGACGTCTTTTTTTGTTTCTGCCGAGAATCTTCCAATGACAATATCAGGGTAATTATCATTGCCATCTACAAGTGAATAAATTGGATCCGATGCTCCATAATAAAAGAGAGAATCACCAGATTCAATCTTATCAAAATATCTCAAATATGGTGTTGGAATTTGTGCGGAATCCCCAACCAACAGCACATAAGTCAAGTTGTTGTCAGCGTTGTATGCATTCTGGATATATGTCTTTAGGTGATCGGCAGTAGTGCCGACATCGCTCATCTTGACCATGGTGGTGGGCAGACCCATGTTGTTCTTGTGGATGATGAAGTTCCGCATTTCGGTAATAAAGGAGTCACAGCATATAACCAGCATCTTTGCCGCCGTCTCATCAAGTGAGCGGGACGGCTCTGTCTCTTGTCGTGCCGCACCTGACTCCGACTCATCTTGGACATAATAGTCCGTATTCACGAACTTGTGCTTAATAAGCGGATAAAAATGGCTGTTTACTGTTTTCTTATCAATATTTGAGTTGCCCCTCAGATCGTTTCCCGGGAATGATATCTCCACCTTAAGATAACTGTATGCACGCAGTGTGTTGGTGACGGGGTTGTACTTGAAGGGACATATCTGGATGTTTCCCCCTTTTATATCCCTGATATGGTACGTTTCACCGTTTATTACCGTCTCAGTGGGATAGAAGGAATTCCGGCTGTAGGTATCGGAGAAAACAATCTGGACATCGTTCCAACTATGATTCCTGCGTATAGAGCCCAGAGAAGGTGCTACAGGAATTGTATGGTCTGTGAAACGCTCCTCTATCACCCTTACCGTATAGTCGCTGTTTTCGGGGATGATAAAGCTTTTGGTAAGTACCGGCAGGTCAGGATCACCCTTCATGAGTGGGCTGTGGAACTCAGGCGCGTATATCTGATAATACCTCTCGTTGTCAATCAGCATGGGGATAGTATCAAACTCATCCAGGGTTATTTCAAAAGTGATATTTCCATTACTATCAGTCTCAATGTCAACCCTATTGGTTGATGAAGCGGACAAGGAACTTTTTTCATTATCAGTTGCAAAAGCTATAGAACATGATAATGATAGGAAAGCCAATGACAACAATCTTTTAAGACTTACTCTATTCATACCCTATCATTTGGTAAGTATCATCCTCTTGGTATCAACCACCATTCCGTCTGTAATAAGTGAATATAGATACATTCCTGCATCCAGACTGCTGCCCTCTATTATGACTGACACATTACCGCGCTCAAAGATTGTCCTGCTGTCTATCTGATGTCCGTTCATGTCATAGATATATAAAGTGGCATTTGTAATACCATCAGGAATGAAACACCTTACTACAGTGTTTTCTGTAAATGGATTTGGATTGTTCTGATATAAAACTACTGCTGTTAATATATCAGTTGCATTTATCGCTTTTTCATTTCTCTGTGCTGTTTTCTCTGGAATGCCATAAATATTATCAACCTTGTCTTTTAAATCCTGGATGGTTTTTACAAGAATAGGTATAATCTCCATATAATTTACAGAAAGATAACCATCCTCACTTTCATAAACTAAATCAGGATAGATTTCTTTCAGTTCTTGAGCTATTAAACCATAGTGTTTCCTTTCGAGTAGTTTAGAATCATTTGTGTAATAATATTCCTGTGTTGTTGCAGTATCACCAGTATCTATTATCAGTTGTTTTAGATTGTATTTTACCACATTCAACTTCATAAGATTGTCTATGCTTTCTGAATCTATGGATTCGATGTTTTCTTTCAACCTGAAATCAGATGTCGTATTATAAACAGATGCAAACATGGCATCAGTGGCTTTTACATCTCCATGAAAAAAGCCTGCATATCTGCCTATGGTGTTCATTCCCCCGTCTAAATCTAAAGACGAGCCAAAAACACCAGCGCCACCACTGCTTGTACCAAAGAGTGTACCAAATATGCCATAGTTCCAACCAGAAGTGGCATTTCCTGCCGCTCCATAAATGCCATAAGTACGTCCAGATGTTGACGCGATAGATTTATATGCACCAGAATTGCATCCATATGTTTTTTTAGGGGAATTGTTTTCACTTTTAACACTGATATCAACACCCATATTATAATCGCCATTTTGGGGATACGCAGCGCCTCTCTTAGTTAATCTTAACCCTTTATTAATACTATCTGCAATAGAATATATAAATGAACATATATGTGGATCTCCCGGACTGTTGACAGAAAAATAACTTTTTACCGGCTGTGCATTCGTGTATTTTACACCAACATTCCCATTGCTCTCAACTATCAGTTGGGAGTACGCGGGACTAATAAATAAACTACATGACAATGCAATTGCAATATTTTTTTTCATAGACATTTTTTTGAAATTAATAACTGTATTTTTTATGACCGTTCTGGATATAGAATCCTTTTGTGGGAACAGACTCCATTACCTGACCTTTCAGGTTATAGATTAGGTCTTCATCTTTTCTGAATATGATGCTTTCAGCGTTGGTGGTTCCATTTATTGATGAACCTCTTCTGAGCGCGTATCTTACAAAGCTGTCCTGGGCTTCCACAGTCTGGGTCCTGTTATTTAGATAAACATTGTACTCCTGGGCATTGCAACCATCTATCTCTAAGGTGAACGGCTGTGGATAAAACATCTTGGTAGAGTCTTCATAATTGATCTCAAACCACATAAAGATACACTGCTCTGTCACAATGTAGTTCAAGTAGTTGGTTTGAGCGCCGCTTCCATAGAATGCTCCATCGGCCTTGAAGTTGCCGTCATTGTCTAATGAGAACTTTACATCAGTCCACACGCACTCATCGGTAGGGTAAAACGTCTTCTTGTCCTTACGGATGCCGCCTTCATCAACAACTGTCACATTACAGTATTTTATTATGGCTCCACCCGAAGATTCAACCACTATAACACTTTTACCGGCCTTTAACGCTGTAACGACTCCGTTTTCATCGACTGTTGTGACCGGATTATAGGCAAGTCCCCAGGATTCATGCCAATTCACTTTGGCATCGGCGGGGTCAACCTGAAGTTGATGGCTTTCTCCAACTTTGAGGGTGATATCCTGCTCCACCAGTGTAAAATCTACTATCTGTATGGTATCGTCATATTCATAATGATAGGTAGTATCCGGCTCCGAAGGAGGAAGGACAGGATCTACATTTGTAGTGTCAGTTTCAACCTGTGCTATAGCAGCAGGTTCAATACCATAGGCAGAAAAACCCATGATAACAAGCATTAATGTTAGTGCAGCAATCTTTTTCATAAACACTCATTTTTTAGGTTACTATTAGGAGTATGATCTCCTGCAGAAAGGTCAAACACCAATGCAAATATAAATGCTGTATGTCCTGTCATCAAATAACAGGCGGGACAAATTCGTGACAATTTCGAGACAAATCCTTCCATATACAACCTCATTCTGTCTTTACCATACGTTTGGTATCAACTATTTCAGTATCAACAATAAGAGAATACAGGTATATTCCTGGTTCAAGATTGTTACCGTCAACCACTACCTGAACCTGCCCCCTTTCACTTATGCGCCTGCTCTGTATCTGACGGCCGTTGTAGTCATAAATGCAGAACAGCGCGTCCTTAACATTTTGGGGTATTGAACACCTTACAACACAACTTTCACTGAATGGATTAGGCGTATTCTGATACAGGACAGCTGTATTGTCGGCAATACGGCCTGATACATTGGTGCATGACTTCAGGACATCCAGTTGAGCATTGGTCTTGTCCAGTTCAGCCTTCAGCTCCTGGATGGAGTGGATAAGCAGCGGCACCATCTCAACATAATTTACGGAAAGGTATCCATCTTGGTTTATTGATACAAGGTCTGGATAGATTTCCATTATTTCCTGCCCCGATAGTCCGTAATGCACTTTCTCCAGGATACCGGAATCATCACTGTAATAGCCCACAGTCCTGGACTCCTCTACACCATTCACTTCAAACTGTTCAAGACTGTATTTGAATACGTTAACCTGCATAAGATAGTCCAGACAGTCATTAAGCTGTTCCATCTCTTTATTGAGTCTGGAATCTGCCAAAGTGTTGTATGCCGACGCATAGACGGCATCGGTTGTCTTTAGGTCACCGTGGAACAAACCTGCGTAACGGCCACTGGTGTTGAAACCTTCATCATATTGTGAAGAACCATAAATACCTGTGCCCCCGTTTGGCCCGGAAAGCACTCCGCTCACACCAAAGTTCAACCCCGGTGTGGCATTTCCTGCAACAGAATATACACCGTAATTACGTTCACTGTTGGGATTGTCAACAACAGCAGACAAATATTTCTGGACTGCCTGTTTAGGAGTTGACGGGAAATATTCAAAGTATCCTACCCACCAGGATCCGTATGCATTGATAGAAAGATTGTAGGACTTATATAAGGTCAGTTCATTGATGGGAACCCTAAGTATTATGGTTTCTTCCGGACAGTTCTCGGTCAGCACCACCACATCGGTAGAATCATTGGTAATAATTACGCTTGTAGCGGTTTGATACGGAAACTGGATATGAATAGTATCCTCCTCATAATAAGCCAACGGGGCGTGTGAACTTGTCCTTTCACCAACTCTGGCATTGCCGTCTCCAGCTGTGCCGGGCGGGACACTCTTAACCAGGGGAATATAGACTTTTGCACTCATGGCAACTGCCATGAATAACGCTATTGATAGCAGTAAGATTCTTTTGGTCATATCATTCCAGGATATTAAACAGCTACTTGATTATGAATAATTCTATAAACTCCTTATTGGATTTCTCAATAAGACGCAACTTGCGTTTGCGCACTCCGCTCTCAGACAGGTTTATGAACGCTGATATGAACCTGTTGCTGAAGTTCAGGCTTGAGAGTAAGCATATCACTATATCCTCTCGCACCAGATTCTCAATCTCTATGTTCATGTCCAGTATGGTATCTATGAATGATTCCGATATACGGTTGATTATGGCGGTACGTTCATCGGCCGTGAATGACAGGTCATTGTTGAGCAGTTTTGATGAGAGGCTGGAGTAGGCATCGGTATTTCGGAAATGTTCCTTGCATTCCTCCAGTTTCTCCTTGTACATTTTAAGTATGGACTCCCTGGACAGATTCCTGTCATTGAACTGGGCATCAAGCATGTGGGCTTTCATTATCTCTATGCTGTTGCTGCGGGCCTGGTCACGCTGGCGTATCTGCATACGGGCTATACGGTTACTGCGGGCTGACAGATAGAGCAGATATGCCATTGCCATTAGTGCCAGAAGCGAGAGGGTGATCAATATAAGTTTCTTGTTCCTGTAACGGGCCTCGCTCTCCTTGATCTTTATTTCATGGTTGCGAATAACGTCCTCTATAGCTATGTCCTTGCGCATGTCATAGATGGAATCCACAAGTGCGTCATGCAGCTGCATGTATTCAAGGGCATCATCAGAGTATCCTTTCATGATGGATAATACCGCAAGCTTGCCGCTGTTGTCACACACGGTGTAAAGCTCTTCGGGGCATTCCATGGACTTGCTGTAATAGATGTATGCCGAATCAAACTGCCCTGCATCAAAGAAAATATCCGCCTTTACGCTGTAGCCCACTCCAACCTCTGCTGGGTCTTTAAGTTCATAGAGATAGCGGTCTATGTAATACATTGCCCTGGAATGATCATTATAGCCATGCAGTCGTATCTTGGCCAGGTTCATGTAGCATTGGCGGCTGCGCAGGCTTGAGGCAAGCGGGTCATTTAGCAGAATGTTGAACAGCGAGTCTGCCTGGACATAATTGGCCTGGTACAGTGCGTTCAGGGCTACGAGATAACGTACATTCGATGTAAGCACATTGTCATGAAGCCGCAACGAGTTCTTTAGACATCCGTTCAGGTTGTCCAGTGACAGGTCAAACATCATCTGGTTCAGATAATGCTGGCCCAGGTTCTGTTCCGTAAGTGCATAGTATCGGACCAGGGTATCAGGAAACAGGGCCTTTGCCTTGATATATGCGTCAATGGCTTCAATGTCATTGCCCATATCCGAATAGACGCATCCCTGCGAATACCATGCCATTGCTGCATGATAGTCTTTACTGCCACTGCCGTAATAACCGGTGGCGGTACGGATCAGGCTGTCATCCTGAGCTATTACATAGTTCTTGTAATCGGCCTGTGTCTTAAGGACCGCATAATAAGCCCTGATACGCTTGCTGTCCGGCAGCTGTATGGTGCCCAGAAGTGAATCGGCCGCCACAGCATCGGTCTCAAGCAATTGCTCAGCATACTGCAGGTCACGGTATGCGCCGTTATCCCGGCAGGATACGGCAATTATAAGCAACAGCAATATTGAACCTGTTCTTTTCACTTTTTATCCTGTTTTTTCTATACACCAAATGTATAAAATGCGTATAAGCAACTGAAACAATGGGCGGGACAGATATGGGACAAATTCGGGACAAAACTTTCCCGTAAAGATTATCTACCTATAAACAAGCGCTTTACAGCTTACCGTATGCGGGGTAGTTGCAGTCACTGGCAATAGTGAACTGTGCCTGGCAGCGGATATCCTGCGACGATGCTGCAAAGTCAGCCTTGTAGTCACCCTGAAGTGTCTGCCAGCCGGCGGTTTCCTGATTGAACCCGGCCAGTTCATACTCCGACAACCTGAACTCCAACGTTTGGCTCTCACCCGGTTGCAGCAGGGCTGTCTTGCCATAGGCCTTCAATTCCTTGGTCAGTTTGTTAAGTCCACCGTTGGGAGCCTCAATATAAATCTGGACGGCTTCCTTGCCGGCTATAGAACCTGTGTTGGTAACCTTGACAGAGAGGTTCAAAATTCCGTCCTCAACCTTAGCCATAGGCTCACTATATGAGAATGTGGTGTAACTCAGGCCGAATCCGAACGGATATGATACCTGCTCGGGATGACGGTCATAGTAACGGTAACCTATATCCAGACGCTCCTTATACTCTGTGTAGTCATAATTTGAAACGGGCTTGGCATCGGGGTTACCACGGTTGGCGCGAGCCTGCGACTGGAGCCCGCGTGCATCGACCGGGAAGTTTGCGGTAGAAGGAATCATGTTGAAATCAACCACGTATGTATCAACCAGCTTACCTGAAGGATTGACTGCGCCCTTAAGCACATCGGTTATAGCGTGACCGGCCTCCTGTCCGGGCAGTCCTGCAAGTAATATTGCATCGGGCTCTGACTTCCAGCTGGCGGTCTCTATGGGAGCGCCTATATTCAGGATTACAACCACCTTCTTGCCTTTAGAATGGAATGCCTCACAAACATCCTTTATAAGGCCCTGCTCAATTTCGGTAAGGGTATAGTCACCTTCATATCCGCGGTCTGCAGACTCACCGCAACTACGGCCTATGGTGATGACTGCAATGTCACTTACAATGGCATCAGCGCGATACTGGAATGGTTTGCGAACAAGTGACTGCGGGATAACATGATTGGTCAGGTTGGTACGCATAAAGTTACCGGCACTGACACGGCTGTTGTTTTCCTGAACGTATCTGGTATAGGCCGAAGAAACTGACGGTTCAAGCTTGTAACCGGCAGCCTTAAGGCCCTCATCCAATCCAACGGCATGATTGTAGTTTACGCTGCCGCTTCCAGTACCAACCACATACAGATCGTATGAACTTACTCCGTACAATGCTATCATCTTGCACTTTTTGCTAAACGGCAAAGCACCGTTATTCTTGAGCAGCACCATGCCCTCGGTTGCACTGGAACGTGAAACCTGAGCGTGAGCAGCCATATCGGGATCATTCAGGAACTCATATCCCTGCATCTTGGGTGAGCGGGCTACGAATTCAAGTATTCTTGCTACGTTACGGTCAACAATATTCTCATCTAGAATTCCGTTTTGTACAGCCTCAATGATGGCCTTTATCTGGTTTGCGCTACCCGGCATAAGCAGGTCGTTTCCAGCTTTTACGGTAGCCACGGCATCGCGTCCGCCGCCCCAATCTGTCATTACCATACCTTCAAAACCCCACTCCTGGCGCAGGATTTTCTCTATCAGGTCCTCGTTCTCAGGAGCGTAAGTTCCGTTGATCTTATTGTATGATGTCATAACGGCCCAAGGCTGTGACTCACGTACTGCAATCTCAAAGCCCTTAAGATAAATTTCACGTGCGGTCTGCTGGTCAACCTGGGCATCATTGGCCATACGGTTAGTCTCCTGGTTGTTCAGTGCAAAGTGCTTTATGGTGGCACCCACTCCGTTTGACTGCACGCCACGAACCATTGCGGCAGCGGTCTTGCCCGATATGACAGGATCTTCGGAGTAGTACTCAAAGTTACGGCCTAACAATGGGTTACGGTGGATGTTCAATGCGGGAGCAAGCAGGCAGTCTGCGCCATAGCGCTTAACCTCATCACCGATGGCTGTACCTACCTCCTCTACAAGTTGCTGGTTCCAGGTCTGGGCCAGGATGGTTGCTACCGGGAACGATGTGCAGTAATAGGTCTTATCGTCACCCTGACGTGTGGGATTGATACGGAGTCCGCCGGGGCCATCGGGCAACATAACCGATGGGATTCCCAGACGTGGTATGGGATAGGTCTGACCGGCGCATCCGGGAATAAGGTTCTTGGCATCCTTAATCTCCTGTACAATGTCATTACCGTTCCAGGCGCCAACACCTACAAGCAGGTTAACCTTCTCTTCAAGAGTCATGGCTTCCACCACTTTCTTTATGGGTGACTTACCGAACTCTACCTCACGGTTACAAGATACCGTTGCAATTACAGCAAGAGCGGCACAAGCAATGGAAATCAACGATTTTCTTGTCATAAGCAGGTTAGTATTTTAGGATAGTTATTGTCAGTTCTTTGGCTCAAGTCCGCGTTTTCGGGCCTCCCCAATCAGGAAATTGTAGGCCGCATCGTGGTCATTTGGAATCACTCCGTCCAGAATAGCATCTTTTATGGATGCCTTGAGTTCACCCACTATGGCGGTAGGCTCAAGCCCGAACACACGCATTATCTCCAAACCGTCTATGGGCGGCTGGAAGTTGCGGATGCGGTCTTTCTCCTCAAGGTCCACCATCTTTTGGCGCACCAGTTTGAAGTTTTCCAGATGACGTTTTTTCTTCTGCTCGTTCTTGGATGTGATGTCAGCCTCGCAGAGGGTCATCAGGTCATCAATGTCATCGCCGGCATCAAACAACAGACGCCTCACTGCAGAGTCTGTAACCTCATCATCCACTATGGCTATGGGGCGCATGTGCAGCTCTACCATCTTCTGCACATATTTCATCTTCTCGTTCTTGGGCAGTTTCATGCGCTCAAAAATGCCGGGAATCATCTTCATACCCACGTAGTTGTGGTTGTAGAATGTCCAGCCGTGAGCAGGCTCCCATTTCTTGGTGCGGGGCTTGCCTATGTCATGCAGCAATGCCGCCCAGCGCAGCCACAGGTCATCGCTGTTGCGGGCCACGTTGTCAAGCACCTCAAGGGTATGGTAGAAAACATCCTTGTGCCCCCGTCCGTTAACCGTCTCAACACCTTGCAGTGCTGCCAGTTCAGGGAAAATGAGCTCCAGCAGCCCGCATCGGTCCAGTTCAATGAATCCTTTTGACGGAACGGGTGCCAGAAGTATCTTATTGAGTTCCTCCGATATGCGTTCCTTGCTTATTATGCCTATGCGCTCGCGGTTCTTTTCAAGTGAGGCGAAAGTCTCATCGTCAATATAGAAGTTGAGCTGTGTGGCAAACCTTATGCAGCGCATCATGCGCAGAGGGTCATCACTGAATGTTATATC
>Ga0310691_10008328_pt1 | contig 10669 bp, 14 predicted proteins | sample 176DNAGHGlowgp2_FD_203887 | JGI IMG/M metagenome (GOLD analysis project Ga0310691, IMG submission 203887) | Sheep rumen microbial communities from Palmerston North, Manawatu-Wanganui, New Zealand - 1766 DNA GHGlow gp2 (v2) (version 2) | ecosystem: Host-associated > Mammals > Digestive system >... | reverse complement strand
CTTCACTGAATATTCCTGACGATAATGTCTATCATTCCAGAAATCATGCATTACGCAATAACGACCATCATCCTCGTAAACATCGCAATAATACCATGCATTATCAGACTCAGAATATGTATCATTTACAAGAGTAGTCACAGCATTAATTTTATCAGCCAGACTAACAGCAAAATCCTTTTTAACTCCGTTAATAGTAACAGAATAATTTAAACTACTCTCAACCCTTGTACCAGTAGAATCTTCATCTTCAATAGCGGAAGTAGATTGGTGTTCATCCTCGGTAGGTTCCTCAGCTGGTTCATTATCACCACTACCAGATTCTCCACCAGTTGTTGGATTAGTTGATTCACTTCCACCAGTTTCATCACTAGAACCACCATCTGTTTGATCATCAGTTAATTCACCGTCACCAGTCTCATCACTGGAACCATCATCTGCTGGATCATCATCCGCAAAATCCTCTGGCGTTAAATTCTCAGTTACTTCAGAATCATCTTCGGTAGCTTCTTCTGATTCAGTTTCAACTACAGAATTTTCCTCTTCATTAGAATTTTTACTTTCCTCGGAAGAAGAATCTTCGGAATCTTCAACAGATTCAAATGCACTGACGAAAGCAGCTTCAAGTTCTTCATCACTCATATCATTATAATCAAAAGTGATATCATCAATTGTTTTATTATACTTCGCCAGAAGTTCATTAAACTTGTCCATTTCTTTCGGTTTACCTCCTTCCTTAGAATTTTCGGCAAAAGCCTATTTATCACTAAGCTGTTTGAGAACAGCACTAGTTACTTCATTAATTAATTCTTGTCTATCAGATAAAACTGAATTATTTTTCTCACTAAAATCTACAATATCAGCACGAGAACCTAACATTCCCTCGGCTACTTCAGTACCATCGTCATAAGACCCAAGCAAAGTTGAAGCTGACACATAGAATTTTTGAAGCTCAAGATATCCCTCTTTAGCATTGTAGGCAAGTTCCTCAATAGAAAGTTCTACTGAATTTTTTGTCCCACCTTTTCTCCGAATAATATCACAAGCACGAGTATAATCTTCACTTATATAGGCATATGCACAAACATATGTTTTATCTAATTTCTCATCATATTCAAAGAATGGTTCACTTTCATCAAATGAGCCAACCTACTTTTCCTGATATTCATAATAATCATTTCCATTTTCATCTGTTTCAACAGTCATATTATGCGCTTCAAAATCCCACTCACCATTATCAAGCTAATGAATATAAGCCATAACTGGTCTATTTTTAATAGTAGGCATTGCATCTTTCGCAGCTTTCTTAGATACAAAACTTCCATTCCGATTGGCATCTATATGAAAGACTCTAATTTTTAAACGCATCATCCCACGATGATCATCGTCAACTTCATCCTCAACCTCAAAAGTTGCTGGAACCTACACACATAATCTATAACCTGAATCAGAAGAGGAAAATTTTGTAAGACCATTTTCACGGAAGAGTTGTAAAAGATCTTCCATAAATAACAATTTTTTCTTACGCATATTTCACCTCCTTATCATTATATATAAAAAGAGAAAGGTACTAATACCTTCTCAAAATGTCAACTTATCAGTGTAATTCAATTTCAAATTATCACTTGAAAACATAATTTTATTGGGTTCATTTACAAAGACCCAAAATCTGCCAGACTTTGGAAGTTCCTAGAATCCAAGCTTCCTTAGCGTATTAGCAGTATCTTCATCACTAGTATTAATAAAATGAGATTTCAAAATATCACATCCTTTATCTGCAAACATCATTAATAATGTCTGCGACCTTACAAAGTTCTTCTCTTGATAATTGACCTGTGCCATGATCTTTAATCAATGCATGTGCAAGATATATGCAAAAATTATCAAGGAATTCATCCTCTTTATCGTTAGTCTCAACTGAACTGAACTAAATTGTATTAATAATCTAATTGTATTTTTTAATACAATCGATTGTATTCTGGTAGTAATTTTTCATACTTGTTTTTATTTCTCCTTTTAATCATATTTAATATAAACCATCATTATTTAGGTTTAACAGCCCATCTCCGATTCGAACGGAGGTTACCTCCTTCAGAGGGATATCACGGTTTTAGAGACCGGTGCACTAGCCGCTGTGCTAATGGGCTATATTAAAATAGAGCAGGAGAATATCCTGCTCTTTATACATATCATTTTATAAATTAAACATTATCATCAGTTACATTTCTAGTTCTTTCAGCACTTCCAGATATTTCATCATCTGAAGCTCTTGGTCTACCAGCATCATTATCATCCGCAGATTTCTGGTAGCTTGATTCAAGAGGCTCCATCATATCCTTTAATCCAATAGCAGTTTCAAACCGCATTGTACAATATGCCTCATATGGAGTCATGTTCATCGCCGTAAGATATTTCATGGCAGACCCACCAAGTGTAGCTGAAGTTTTTAATTTTTCAAGATATTCATCTTCATTATAATGTGTCTGATGATGAATAGTAAAAATCGTACCCTCTGCAACATTCTTATCAAGATAATATTGATAATTTTTCTCAAGACGAGAGAGTAATAATGCTACATAACTAAAATCATTTATAAGAGAATATTTAATGCTTAAAGCACTCTGACCATCTCCAGATGATACGATTGTTTGACTTGCTCCAGCCTGTGCAAAAATATTATTAATATTCTCTTGAACAATACTTTCATCATTAGTAGAATTCGCCTTTGAGAACGTAATTAATTCTGGTGTTAAACCTGGTGCCAAACCTACACCACTTAATTTTGGCATTATTCCAGAAAGTGCGTCTTTATATGCGTTAGCTAATTCAAGGCTAACCTCAAAGTCATCTACTGTATTTTCATCAAATGTATCTATTTTTAAAAGAAGAAGATAGAAATTGTCAAGTTCTGTTCGATCAGCAACCAATTCTTCTGCTGAAAGCATATTTAGTATAGACGGAAACAATCCAGTAAAAAATGGTAGAGGATTATCAAATTCATCTTGCAATCCACCAAGCAATACTAAAGTCTTTGATGGGTCTAACATAAACCATCTAGCATCTCTGTTCGATTGATATTCTTTCCATCCATTGATGAAATCTTCCGCCCAACATCCAGACGTATCACCATCAACCCCATCGACAAAGATGCGGTTTTGCCCAACAGCAAAATACGTTGCATCGAAAAATACTACCCATTGCCCAGCCTCATTTTTGCCACGTATTTTATAATATTCTACTGGTAACATATGAAAAAATGTCCCAGCATCTGAAGCATACGCATAACCACAAAATACACCATCTCTAATAGCAAGGGCTACAGCAGTAGCAAATTCTTCTTTAAAGTTAGTTCTATGAGCAGCAAGTAACACTGTCTCATAGTCCTTCATCATTTTTTGAACATTTGGTTCTTTAGTAAATTCAGGCGCTTCAACAATACAATAATTATATTTCGGCATTGTTGCATAGTATAAAATTATTTTTCTATATATTGCAGAAACTCTCCATAAGAACCTAGACACACCAACTATCTGTGTTCTATATGAATACGGGTTCTACAAATAAGTAGAAACCAAACTTTTGGTGTATTGCATTGCGGTCTGAGTTCTATTTCTCGACACATCTTGCAAAATTAATTCTTTCAATTTTGCAGCTTTTTTAAAATCTAAAGCAGTAGGTCTATTAATAACTTCTGGTTCATCATTATTCTTTGAAACCAGTGATTGAGTTATGAGATTACTGCGTTCATCAGTAAGCGCCTCTTGCGCTTTAGTTGTTTTTCGGGGCATGAAGCGCCTCCTTTCATATCAATCATTATAAGTTGTTGAACGGCGCGGAGGAGTAATTGAAATATATGAAAGAGCATGTTCAATATTATTTCGTGGTTTTTTCAAAACATCATTTCTTCGTTCTTGTAGTAATGCCCAGCCAAGAAGAGCACACGTATATGCGCGATCATCATGCATTTTATTCGCCTTTTCTGGCGTTAATTCAAACGAATCTTTACCACTATCTCTTTTTTTTCTAACCATATTTACAAGTTCTTCTTTAAGAGCATCAATATTAGTTAAACCAATTTCATCTCTCCAATCCAACTTAATAGTTTTAGTCTTTACAGATTGTAACTTATTAAGTTCTTCTTTTAATTTTTCCTCAAATTCCTTTCCAACAACTTTCTACTTTTTTAACTATTCGGATATTTTTTTGGTTTCTTCATCAATCATTTTTTGATCAACATCAAAAACGGTTAGATATCCTTTATGATCATAATTAGCCGTAAAACTAATTTTATTCTAATTCAACATCTCTATCAATGCTTCATACATCATAGATTTAAATGCACTCGGATTCATCATATGAAGTTTATCCTAGATAGCATCAGGAAATCTTTTTACATATTCCTCAGAATATTCTTTATCTATAAACCCTCTATGTTCAACTCCAGTTTTATCAACCCAATTCTACATCAGCATATCGGCTATTATAGGGCCTCCTCCTCCTGATCCAGCATCTACATATATTCCAAGTATATTATCATAATTATCTGCACCACCATTGTAATCAAGTATCATCTATCTAAGATATTCAACCTAATCTGGCGTTTGCATAGGAGATTTTATTTTTTTACCAACATCCAATAAATTTACTAAATTAACAATTCTGGCTTTTTTCTCCATACTCCCATCTGGAAGCGGTGACTCATAACATTCACCAACAAGCACCACAGAATTATCACGAAGTCTTGCCGGGTCATAGCACAACCAAAATTTCTTATCACCAGTATCATTATTATGAAGTGGTTTTCTCGTTTCTTCATTACGAGTGATAACTCCACGTTTTACAATAGCATCAGCGCCAGCTTCTGTCGTGAACTGACAATAATATTCTCTACGTGCCTTTTCTGGATTTGTCCTCATTTCAGACTCAACAGTAGAACGAGAGAGTAGTGGCGCTATAATTTCCCCACGTATAGTTGGTTTAAAAGCAAGTTCACAATCTATATGTAAGACACAATAATCTGGATCTCCCATAATCTAACGCTTTGCAAAATCTCTATATAACGCATAAAATTTTGTATCAGTACTTGATGCAGAACTAATATAAAATTTTTGGTTTGGAATATTAGTGGCAAAGGTTCTTTGTCTTATTGGGTCAATAGATCTGCCACTTGCATCCTTACCAGTTTTTAATGATTTATTAACAATAGCAAAAGCAGAATATACATTCATCATTTCTTCTGAAAGAAACCCGCTTTCATCAAAAATGACATTTCCTCTCATCACATTGTTATCTTAGAAGCTTTTTATCTTCTAATTCTTATAGTTATCATTCCTATAAGGTCGGCATAACTTTTCACCTTCATCGTTACATGGTCAGGTGGCGCTGACTCGTGGGGAGATTATATTCTGTTACCAGGCTCACTCCCTATGCTCTGCGTGTGACTATAATATTATTTATAGCCTTCCACTCGGATTGGCATTCCAGCGTTTCCGTTTCTTCAGCACTTTTATAAAGAAACCGCTTATTTCTAAGCGGCGAGGCCATCAGAGGAATCATATTTTTCTTTTGCCTTTAAATATTTTTTATATTTTCTATCAAGATAAATAGAAGCATCTTTATATATAAAATCAAGAAATTTCATTTTGTCATCATTCGATGTTATTTCTGGAACATACATAATATTTCCATACTCGTTTAAGTAATTATACTCATGAATACATATATCTTTACTACGAATATATTTAATAATATCATCATTTAAATTCTTAGATGCCGTAATAAATGACACCCATAATCTACTATTCGATAAACCAAATCTACCATCGGCATCAAAATATCCACGTAATAAATGTCTATATAATTCTTCTGGGATTTTTGGGAAAGAAACAGTATATGTTTTATTTCCAGCCAAACCAAATTTTTCGAGAGAATTATACATAATTATTGAAAATATTCTTATCTGACAGCTATGATTCATTTTGTCTGAATTAGATAAAGAACATGATCTCCATCTGTCTGTAATGTTATAATTACCATCCAAAGATTTATTAAATTTTCTCAAATGATTAATATCCCCATATTGCAACTCAATATTAATACATCCTGAATTTGTTTTTTCACTTTTATATACATTTCCATCTGCCAGTATAAATCCTAACCAGTAAGCTTTTTCCTCAGTATCTATAATATCAAAATAATGATAATTACAATAATATGGATATTTTTTTAATCCCATCCTTGAAGCTTTTAATCCAATTGCAGATGGAGAACGATTTAATATTTCACTAATTTCATTTTTACTCATCTGCATATAATTTTCTTTAAGAAACGTTAATTCATCATTTGTCCATGGCAATTCTTTTTTATACAAATTTAAATCAAAACATTTGGAACGAATAGCCCCTTCAGATTTGCCTAATTTAATGCCAATCTCACTATGTTCCATATCCATATAATGTTTAATTAAAAATTCAATTTCTTCATTAGACCAAGCTTCATGTTTGATTAAATTTAATTCAGCACATCGTGCATTTATTGACGGAACGGTGCGTCCTAAAGTTTCAGCCATGTCTTCAGAACTATATTTTAAATAATTATTTTTTAAATATCTGTCTTCTTCTTCATTCCATAACTTATGAGGTTGTTTTAACAATCCTAATTTTTGAGCAACATAAGAAATACTATTAGTACTTTTCCCAATATAATCGGCTATTTCTTGATTAGTATAATTTGAATAATTATCAATAATATACTTTATCTCATCATCTGTATAATTTCTAATCTTTATCATTATTCTTTCTCCTTTTGTAAAAATAATCAAATAATAAAAAAGACTCAGCAAAAGCTGAGTCATAATTCAAACCTCTTTTTTTATCTATATTACTATTTAATGTCTATGTCATAGATCCATTATAAACTTCATAATTAAACCCATTTGAAGAATGACTAAATCCATCTCCCGCAGCATTCTTAATCTTTATTTCATCTTTAAATATTTTTCCAGTGGAACCAGAAAAAGTATCAATATTATCATTAGCAATTCTTTCTAATGTAGTAAATGTCTACTCTGCCTATGACCCAGAACCTGAAGCAATATATGTCCAATAATTACAGAAACACATATCTTTCATCATAGTTTCAAGATCGATAACTGTTGACTTCCCCCATCCACGGGTTGCTACTATTAACACATTTGGGCAATTCCATGATCTCTGAACTGCCAACGCCTATGAATCTAGTAACTCAATATTGAACCATATATCAATTCCTTTAACGGGATTACACTAAAAAAACTTTTGTAGTTTTGCAATCTCCTATAAAGACTCAATTTTTCTTGACGACATAGGATAATCTATTGGTTTTACATAAATACCGTAATCCTAATAAAAATCTTTGTCATATGGTAAATCAAAATTTATTTTATTCGGCATCCATATTTGATTCATCATCTACCTCCTCATTTTCTTCGCTAGAAAACGGAGAGTACAATTCACGAAGATTATGTAAATCAAAAGATATATTTAATCCTTGCTCTTCGATATAATCTTTTAAATCAAGATTCTCTCTAAGTAACAATCGATTAACTTCTTTATATGAATCTCTTTCTCGCCTAAGTTCCTAGTTATCAGATCTCATTGTGGCAACCATGTCAGACCACTCAGATTCATCAAGTGCAAGTTGTTTCATTATAGATGCATCTGAAATCTCTTGAACCTGTTGCATACCTCTGCAAGTAGCTATATCAAATCCATTGACTTGACCTTCTCTCAAATTTAAATCTTTTATTTTCTGAATTTTGCCAGTCCATGTATTTTCACCCTTAATTGAATTCTTACTATTTTTTAATGATATACAGCTTTCTTTGGCAAGATTATTTACGCTACCAAGAATTTGCGCTTTCATTTGTTGGAGCGCTTTTATAGTAGCAATATTTTTCTCCGCATTACGAAAATCTTGAGATAATTGAGCAACCATATCATCAATATTCGAAGCCTAAAGAAATCCTCGCACAATCGAAATAATAGATGCTGTGCGCATCATATCATCATTCCCTTCTTCGGAAGAATCAAGAAAACCAATAAGCTAAGAATATAAAAACGGCTAATCAGATAACTTTTCCTTTTCAAAAGGCAGATATCCAAGTAACCGTAAAGTATCATTTTTATTTTTTTCAAACTATTCAATAATTTCCTAATCTTTAGGCAATGCATTATCCGCCATATCTTCAAGAGATAATGCACCTCCAGTATAATTATCAGATTCTCTATATGTCATGGTGTAATAATTTACCATCTAAATATTTTTACAATATGAAGTATAAACATTACTTTTACCTTTACCAGAAGCTCCATTTGCCGCCTCCAATAAAGATGCTTCCCATACTGATTCAAGCATTGGTTTATCAAGAAAATACATGGCATCATCAACTGTCTGTTTAGTGGGCTATTGCTTTTCTCCATTAATAACAGGAAGAGCAATTTCTTCTGCACATTGTTTGCAGCCATCTGTAATACCAGAAGCTTGCCCAGGAGCAGTTGACATATAAAATTTATCTTTTGTTTTTACATGACCACAATGTTGGCACGTAAAAAACTTATCTCCAACACCCATAGCCTCCAATGCTTTTATCTAATCACTTGGTTTTAATGTTTCAAACAATTCACATAACTATTCTATTGTTTTATCTATTTCTTTTAGGGTAGTAGTTTTTCCTGCTTCCTTTGGCGAAAGCGGTTTTTTCTGACCCTTTCTAATTACTTTGGTAGCAGCCAAAACCTTTTACCTCCTTTTTAATCATATTATAGATTTTATTTCATAATCATTTATTTCAATTTCATTATCTTCTGTTTTTATTACAAAACAAGAAACTGGACAACTATGATAATGGTCATCGTATTCATATATATCTAGTATTTCACCAGTATATATCTATCCATTATTTAAACATATTTTACTCATGAAAAGCACTCCTTGTTAAATTATATATATTTAAACAAAAGCTGACGGAAGAATTCGAATCTTCATCCAAACATTACAGGTGTCTTGCGCTACCTATTGCGCCACATCAGCATAAAATAAGCCACCAATATAAATATTAGCGGCTCAAAAACAAATCACACATACGGCAATAGTGTGATAACAATTTTATATTAAATACTACGACTTATCAATTATTAATTGGTTTCGCCAGATTTTCTGGAGTGTCAGTATTGAAGCAAACATTATCTAAATTATCAAAAATATCTCTTGCAATATTTTCATATAACGTAGATGTATTTCCGTTAATATCATTTAATGAATCAGACCAATACTGTACAACACGATTTCGAAAAACAATATAATGCAGCGGGTTACTCATGATACCATCAACGGTAGCAGAATAAGAATAAGCTGGATTTCCCTCAAAAGCTTTGCGGAATAAATCAACCTTACTCATTTCCTTGTTCTGCGGAATAACTTCAATATATACAGTCACAGCACCAAAAGCTTTCTCCTTTGGAAGAATCTGTTCCAATGCATCAGCCTTATCATGATTTTCAACATATAACTTAATCACATTATTATCGTCATCAAATATTACATTAATATCTGGATCATCACCGAACAATGCTTTTACTTCTCTAAAATAATTATACCAAGGTGGTGATAATTTAATCTTTTCTTTACTCATAACATTAACTCCTTTTAATCCTAAATATAAAAGAGGGCAGTATTAAACCACCCTCAAAAGCATAATACCGAAGTACTATACTGGAGACTCAACTAAATTGTTCCTCAATGATCTTCCACACTTCATCTTCGGATAATTTCTTTGTTCCTTTGTATTTAAACTTTGTTATTCCGTCACAACCAGAAACACAGAATGAAAACCCAGTATGATCTTCATTATAACAAAGACAAGTATCATCGTGGTCGCACTCATGTGCTTCTTTATCAACATCATGCATTCCAAATATAATAACACCATCTGGAGAATTTACCTCAAGATATTCTTTCTCAAAATCCTCCTCAACATATGTTGTATCATTTTCCATCAGCACGTATCTATCATGTTTGTCACTCTGCGCCTGATCAATATAAATACCACCATCAAAAATTTCAAGATAGTAAGCTTCTTCATAACCATCATATTCTGGTTCATGAAGATTAATTGATACCAACTCTAAATCTGTAGCACAGATAAGATCAGTAAGAATATAAGCAATTGTATCATAATATCCAACAACCGCTGGTCCCTCACCATCTTCAATACTATCAATTATCATTTCTGATAATTCTTCTAAATCATCTATTCTAATCCTTTTCATCCTTTTGTCTCCTTAAAATTTTATATCATAAATACAATCCAGGCCCTCTGTTTCAGTAATAACACAAACAGCTTGTTCTGGTCGATTTCTCATTCTATTATTAATAGCAAATTCGTCTGGCCCAGAAAGACATCCAGATTGTACACATTTTACATCAGCGTCAGTACGAAATTGGTTTGTATGTTTATGCCCCGTTATAATTAAATCAATTCCAAGTTTGAGAAATTTATTTATCCTATCAGCAGCATTATCAAATGGATCTTTATCACCATGGATAGCACATACATTTATATGATAAACTGGGAAAACTGCCATGCTTTGTTCAATATCATTAGAATGACAATTAATATTTTCGAAATTTT
>Ga0310691_10008327_pt1 | contig 10671 bp, 6 predicted proteins | sample 176DNAGHGlowgp2_FD_203887 | JGI IMG/M metagenome (GOLD analysis project Ga0310691, IMG submission 203887) | Sheep rumen microbial communities from Palmerston North, Manawatu-Wanganui, New Zealand - 1766 DNA GHGlow gp2 (v2) (version 2) | ecosystem: Host-associated > Mammals > Digestive system >... | reverse complement strand
AGATAGTCGAGCGAAATCTCGGCGATCTTCAGAAATACGCACCGCTGATGCCTGCACCGGAGGCTGACATAAGCGGTCTTTCACCCAAGACCTGCGAGGACGGCGATACCGTCATAAAGGTCGAGGATAACGGTATGTTCCGGCACATCTACGGCGCTCTGCCGGACGGTTTCTTCAGCGGAGACAGCTCCGTGATCTACGTTACCGCAGGCGGCAGGACCTATGAGGCTTTCAGCTGCTATGAGGAGAGAAAGCTCGGGGAGGGCTGCCGTGATAACGGATTTTCGCTGTATATAGCCTCGGACGAGGATATCAGCGCAGATGATATAACTGTGACCGTGCTGAACGGCGACGGCAGTGCGGTAAGAACAAAATGAGGGACTGAATGAAGTCCCCGGGAAAGGGCTGAACAGAATGAAATACAACAGGATAATGGCATTCGCGGCAGCTGCGGTCCTCGCAGCAGTGCCGGTCATGAGCGTAACGGCAGCAGATACAAAAACGATATCTGTATCGCCTGTGCTTGAAGATTTCAATAAGAACGACGTCAACGGCAGGGTCATAGTCAGGATCCCCGATGAGCTCACCGCAAATGCAGTGATAGACTTCTCCTCGCCCGAGGGAAAGAGCATAGCCTACTATAACAGCGAGCTCGAAGCCTCAAATGTCTACACCTTCGATATCGAGGGAAGGGATAATACCTCCAAGGACTACCGCAGCTATGTAATGCACATAAGCTTCACTGACAAGCTGAACGGTTCCGCGACCTCTGCACTCGACCTCATTATCGAGGTTCCGGACGGTGTCGAGAATGAAAAGAGCTTCACGGTCTATGACTACACCTTCAAGAAAACGTCTGAGGAGAGCCCGGAGCAGTTCATATACGTTGATGAGCCTTTTACCGGCGAAAAGATAGGCGATGTATACTATCCCATGACCTATCTTGTGAATACCGGCAGCTTCATGATGGGCGATGTCAACGGTGACGGCAAGATAACTGCCGTTGATGCTTCGCAGGTGCTTGTTGAGTACACAAAGCTGACTGACGGAAGCGGTGATTTCGACGCCAGGAAGAAAAAAGCCGCCGATGTTAACGCTGACGGAAAGATTACTGCTACCGATGCCTCAGCGATACTTATCTACTACGCTGAGCTTACCGACAAGGGCAGCGCAAAATGGCCCTTCGAGAAAACAGAGGATCAGACCTGATAAAACAAATAAAAACGAAAACAGCTGCCGCAATGGCAGCTGCTTTCGATTTTTGGGGGACATTATAATCGGTGATGGAGCAAAGCGGGCGATAATGATACCGCTAACCTTGCTTCAGCACCGATGGTGCTGAACCGTAAGGGGGAGACCCTTGCGGGGAGCGGCCGCAGCTTACGGGCTTGCTGCGGACCGCTTCGTATCTCCGCGCCAGTGATGCGGAGATACGCGGATCTTATTTTATATTACTTTTTGTAGGTTACCCAGAGATAACGTGCATAGAGCGGAACGTTGCCGTTGAAGTCCTTGAGCCAGTCTCTTATGCCGGAATCGAGAAGTGCTGAGCCGGGCCATGCGTTCATCATGATCTTGCCGGGTGTGCGGGGGATATCCTGAGTTGCACGGTAGACTTCTCTGCCGTCAACGAACCATGCAATGTGGTCGGGCTGCCAGTCGAAGCCGTAGGTGTGGAATTCCTTCGAGGAATCGAAGCCGAGGTCATACATATATTCATGCTTTCCGACGCCGCTGGTGTAGTAGTTGAACTGTACCTTTGTGGTGTCCTTGCCGAGGATCTCGATGTCGATCTCGTCCCAAGGATTATTGTCGGAGGGACCTGTGTAGGTGAAGAACGAGGAAACAACGCCGTCATTCTTCATAGCCTGCATAGAGCATTCATAGTAGCCGTAGTGGTAGAAATTGTTTGTGCGGTACTCACCGCCGGAATAATGGGGATCCCAGTTGGGGTTCCTGTCGTTTGTCCACTTCTGGTCAACGCTGAGCTCGAGGTGGTCGCCCTTGATCTGAGCATTGCGCTTATACCACCAGCAGTCGAAGGGACTGCCGTTGGTCCAGCCGTCCGATGCGAAGAAATCGCCCGAATTACCTGTGCGGAAGTCTGAGATCATGTCGGCACTGCTGTCCATGGGAGTTCCCTTGTCAGGGATACCGGCATAGAATGCAGGACCGGGCTGAGTTGTAGTAGTGGTCGTAGTTGTTGTGGAGGTAGTAGTAGTTGTTGTTGTCGTCGTTGTAGAGGTCTGAGTAGTTGTGGTAGTTGTTACCGGAGCAGTAGTCGTAGTCGTCACAGGCGGCTTGCTGGAATAGGACTCCGGAAGTGTTGCAATGAGATTGAGCTTATACTTCTGTATAGCGAGAGCGTCCTTGTTTGTGATACCGTTGCCGTTCTCGCTGACGTCAGCGTTTCTCTCGCCATTGGGAGTGAGCTTGTACTTGTCAGCATTCGTTATGGACTGCATGATGAACACAGCGTCAGCCATGTTTACCACACCGTCACAGTTCGCATCGCCCCACAAGATATCATCGGGGGGATCAATGATGACCGATGAGGGTGCCTCTACAGCCGAAATGAGGTAGGTGAGAGGCGAATTCCAGTAAATGGTTATCTCGTTTGTGGAATAGCTCTCGGAATTGTCAACATAGCACTTTGCAGCAGGTGCGGACTCGCAGTAAGCCTTAGCAGCGCTGTCCTCGAGGGACTGGTCAACACCGCCGACGAGCATACCCTTCATCGCCTTGCCTGCCGCCATTGAGGGACGGTGGTGGGGATTTTTCGGGGAGACCGTACCGTAGCCGGTCACGAAGCTTGTTCCGAGCGGATTGACGCCGAGGAGGTAGTCGAGCTGGCTCTCGGCAGCGTTGAGGTAGCTGGCCTTTCCGGTGAGGTTATAAGCGAGCGAGAGAACGAGACCCTTGTTGGCAACGTCCATATTGCTGCCCCATGCGTACCTCTTGATAGCGACGCCGTAGGGGGCGGACTGGGAATTTGAGAGAAGCGAATCAGCCTCAGTGAGGATAGCGCTCTCCGCCTTCTTGTAGGCAGCATTGCCCTTGTCGATGTCCTTCATGGTGAGGAGTGCGATAGCGGGATATCCTCCCATATCGGACCAGCCGAGCTCACCGTTGATAGTTGTGATCGCGTCAAGGTAGCTTGCATCGCCTGTTGCACGGTACATCTGAGCAGCAGCCCATGAACGCTCGTCCTTGTCGTTATTGTAGAAGTCAGCGTAATCGCCTGTAACGATGTCGCTGGGATTTGTGAGAGTATAATTGGGGTTCTGCCTGAGCCAAGCCCACGCCTTTTCAGCGCACGAGAGGCACTTCTGGGCAAAGGAGGCGTCAACGTCCTTGTAGAACTCATAGGCAAGAGCCATTGAAGCGCAGAAGTCAGCGGTCGCAGTAGAGGAAACAGGAGTTACGAAGAGCTCGTCTGTCTCTGCGGTAGGTGCAACGTAGCCCGGGAACTTCTTGCAGGAAACCTTGTGGTAAACACCGCCGGAGCTCTCCTGCATCTTCATCATCCATTCGAGCTCGAAACGAGCCTCGTCGAGGACGTCGGGAACGCCGTTGCCGCTTTCTGCGATGCCGATATTGTCTCCGTAAGCGGAGGGATCAGCCTGATAAGCGTAGAGAAGGTCAGCAATGGTCTTTGCAGCCGGAACGACATATCTGCCGTAGTCGCCTGCATCGTGCCAGCCGCCGGAAACGTCGATCTTGTTGTTTGTGCCGTAAACCGTAGCGAGCGTGTTATGGCAGGCAGCGTGGCCGAAATCAGCGTCCTCCACCTGAACGCCGCAGCGCTGGAGGTAGAGCATTCTGACTGAATCGTCAAGGAGATTTTTGTAAACGCCGTTTTTGATCTCGAAGGTGTAGGAATTCTCGAGACCTTCGCACTTGATGTAATACTTTCCGGCTTCCTTGACGGACGAGAAATCGCCCTGCCAGTTCGTCTCGTTAGCGGAGGTATTGCTCATCGGGCTGCTGAGATCGCCCGTATAAACGGTAGCACCGGTGTCAGCGTTCACGACCTCAAACTTTGTCTGGTTCGTAACGCCGCGGAATACCGCGATCTTTCTGCTTTCTGGCTTATAGCCGACCTGATTGATATTTATGTTATTCTCTGTAGTTGAAGTGCTGCCGTAATCGACTCTGCTGTCGTCGATCAGCTCAAGAGAAACGTTGTCGATGTAGATAGTGTGAGGCGGAAGTGAGCCGCCGTCCTTTTCCTGAAGACCGCAGTTGAAAACGAGCTTGGACATGATATCGGTATCGTATTCCATAGTGAACTCGTGGTCAACGGTCTGCGGAGTGGGGGTAAGATCAAGGCCGTCCCAGACGTAAGCCTGATATTTGCCGCCGTTCTGCTGGATCATGCCCTCGACGAAGCGGTTAGTGGTCGAGGAAATATCGTATCTGAGGCGATAAACGCCGTTCTTGTAAAGCGGGATAATGTCGTAGTAAGCCTGTACCGAATAAGTTACCTCACCGGTAGAGTCTATCTTGAGAGCGAGTGCGCCGTTCTCAGTCGTAAGAGTGCATTTTCCGCCGGATTCCTTGTAGGTGTCCCACTTGCTCGTTCCGGTCTCGAAAGTGGAGTTTTTGATGATGTTTTCAGCCGCGTAGGTAACAGCGGTCGAAACGGGCATGGCAGAAGCCATGACAGCGCAGGCGGCAGCAACAGCTGCGATGCGCCTGAAAGAACTGATCTTCATGTTGAATACCCCCCTCATTGGTATTTCCGGCGTGCGAGCCGGATGCAACGATTTACTTATAGATTTATTATAAGTCAGAAATAACTGAAAAGTATATAACATTTATGACAAAAATAGTAAAATCATGACATATAGTTAGCTCATACAGGCGGCTGCGATGCCCTTGCGTCGGGATTATGAGAACTCACCGGGGGTGATTTTCTGAGGGAAGGTCCACTCCCGGACAGGCTTTATTCTGACTTTTCCGCAATGGTATATGTTCACGCACAAAAAAATCCGGAAGCTTTTTATGCTTCCGGACGTTTTGGACCATTGTGGGAAACTAAGGCAAGGCTCGGAACAGAGCTGAAAGCGCTTCCGTCAGAACGGCTTGTCCCGATGGATTCGCACAGCTTCTGCATGAGCAGTGCGATCATGTCTGACGCTGCCTTATTTTAGCATATCGCCGCAGTGGAGGCAGTATTTTTCGCCTGCCGGGGTAGGTTTGCCGCAGTTCGGACATTTCATGGTATCGTTGCTGATAAATGACGTTGCAGTTTCCGGGTGCTGAGCGTTGTTGAATTCCGGCTGACCCAGGGGCGCATTGTAATTATAGCCGTTTGAGCTGGTCTTGCGGTTTATCTCGTAAACGTTCTCGCAGAGCTCACCGAAAGCGTAAAGTCCGAGGTTGGCGAGCCAGCTCACGAAGAACGCTACGGGAATGAAAAGTATGGTAATTCCGTCAGTTTCACCAGCCAAGACGAGACATAATATAGTTCCCGCGATGAAAGTGAGCCAGAACATTACCTGTGCCAGAACCTTGATCTTTCCGCCTGCATTACTAAACATATGAATACCTCCAGTATAATAATAAATATATAACTATTGTACATCGGTTTGCAGCGCTTGTCAAGAATTATGGCAAATATGCTGTAAAATTTGTGCGGTGCGGCAATTTGCTGCGGCTTTTTTGTATATATTTTACAGCTTGTGAAAGCACTGCGCGTGGACAGAGCTGTTCCGGTGGAGCCGTGCGGCAAACAGCACGATATCAGCTTTTGGCTCCAGACACTTGACGTTTTCTCATTATTGTACTATAATTGTGTAGATACGACTTGCAGGAGGGGAGATAATGGAGGAAAACACGGTCTTTGTGAAGCTTTACAGCGGCAATGAGCCGGCGCTTGCCGTCAATTGGGACGAGCTCCGGCGCTATTCCGGCTATCTCTCGCCGGCTGAGGACATGGACGAGAGCCTCCGGGAGCTGTATTCCGCCGTTGTGGAGGACATACTTCCCCTCGCGGAATACAAGGTCTGCTACCGCAGAATGAGCCTTGAACGCTGTGATGGACAGGTCATACTGCCGTTCGGGGAGGGCTCGCGCGATGCCAAAAGACTGCTCTGCCATTCGGACGAGATCATCGTCTTCGCGGCAACGGTCGGGCTCGGTATCGACCGGTATATAGCCAGATATCAGCATATCTCCCCGGCAAAGGCACTGGTCGCGCAGGGCTTCGGGGCTGAGAGGATCGAGACCCTCTGCAATGCCTTCTGCGCCGAGATCAGAGCGGAGCTTTCCGCGGAGGGAAAGGGCATAACGCCGCGGTACTCTCCGGGCTACGGCGACATGGCGCTCGCGGCACAGACCGACATCTTCCGGCTTCTCGACTGCAACCGCAGGATAGGGCTCTCGCTCGGCAGCAGCCTCCTGATGATGCCCTCGAAGTCGGTCACGGCGTTTTTCGGGATAACCTCCGGCGATACTGAGGAAGTTCCCGGGAATAAATGCCGGCGGTGCAGAAAAGCTGACTGTCAGTACAGAAAATAATGGAACGGTGAAATTATGGATATAAGGGAATTTATGAAGAATAGCCCCGTCATTCTTGACGGAGGCATGGGAACGCTTCTCCAGAAGCGCGGACTGAAGCCCGGCGAGCTGCCCGAGAGGTGGAATATCAGCCGTCCGGACGACATCACCGACATACACAGAAGCTACTACGATGCAGGCTCAAATGTGGTATTCACCAACACATTCGGTGCAAACTGCCTGAAATACAGCGATGAGGAGCTCGACAGCATAATCAGGGCTGCGATAGGGAACGCCCGCCGTGCGCGTGAGGAGAGCTCCGGCACTCAGGAGAAGTTCATCGCTCTCGATATCGGACCTCTCGGAAAGCTGCTCAAGCCCTACGGAGACTTCGAGTTTGACGATGCCTGTGAGGCTTATGCACAGATAGTCCGTATCGGTGCGGACGAGGGAGTTGACCTCGTCTTCATCGAGACCATGAACGACAGCTATGACACGAAAGCGGCTCTGCTTGCGGCAAAGGAGAACTGTGACCTCCCGGTTTTCGTCACGAATGCCTACGGTGAGGACGGCAAGCTCATGACGGGAGCTTCGCCTGCCGCAATGGTCGCTATGCTCGAGGGTATGGGAGCTGACGCTGTCGGTGCGAACTGCTCGCTCGGTCCGAAGCAGCTTGCCGGAGTTGTTGAGGAATACCTCGAATACGCTTCAGTACCGGTAATACTGAAGCCGAATGCGGGACTTCCCAAGAGCGTTGACGGCGTCACGGTCTACGATGTCCTGCCGGACGAATTCTCCGATGATATGCGGATTTTCGCGGAAAAGGGCGTAAGGATAATGGGAGGCTGCTGCGGAACTACTCCCGACTATATCGCGGCAACGGTCGCAAAGACCGCCGACCTCACGCCGGTCCCTGTCACCGATAAGGGACGCACCCTCATAAGCTCATACACCCACGTTGTTGAGTTCGCGGAATCGCCTGTCCTCATAGGCGAGAGGATCAATCCTACCGGCAAGAAGGTGTTCAAGGAGGCTCTCCGCAATAACGACATCGGCTATATCCTCGGCGTAGGCCTTACCCAGCAGGAAAAGGGCGCTCATGTCCTCGACGTCAACGTCGGACTTCCCGAGATCGACGAGGTAGAGATGCTGCAAAGGGTCGCCTTTGAATTGCAGGCGATAATCGACCTTCCCCTCCAGATAGACACCACCGACCCTGCCGCGATGGAGGCTGCCCTCCGTCACTACAACGGCAAGGCTATGATAAATTCCGTCAACGGCAAGGAGGAGGTAATGCGCGAGATATTCCCCCTTGTGAAGAAGTACGGCGGACTTGTGGTCTGCCTCACGCTTGACGAGGACGGTATCCCGGACAACGCTGAAAAGCGCGTTGAGATAGCGAAAAAGATAATCGCGGAAGCGGAAAAGTACGGCATAAAGCGCAAGGACCTCATCTTCGACACCCTTGCCATGACGGTAAGTGCGGATAACCGTGCGGCTCTTGCGACACTCAGCGCACTCCGCACCATAAGGCACGAGCTCGGCTGCCACACCTCACTCGGCGTATCGAACGTCAGCTTCGGTCTGCCGGAAAGAGAGATGATAACTGCGGCTTTCTTCACTCTCGCAATGGAGAACGGTCTCTCGGGCGCTATCATGAACCCGAATTCCGGCGAGATGATGAAGGCTTACTATTCCTTCCGCGCCCTGCACGGTCTCGACCCCAACTGTACGGACTACATAGAGAATATCGGGAAGTATCTTTCAGCTGCACCTGCCCCGGGAAAGGGAACGGCTGCACCTGCCGCACAGGGCGAAACGGTCTATGCCAGCGAGCTGCAAAGGGCTATAGTCAAGGGTCTGAAGGAGCAGGCTGCGGCGATGACCGTGGAGATGCTTGCCTCGGAGGAACCCCTCAGCATAGTGAACGGCCACATTATCCCAGCCCTTGACATAGTGGGAAAGGGCTTCGAGAACAAGACCATGTACCTTCCGCAGCTACTCATGAGTGCGGAGGCTTCACAGTGCGCGTTTGAAAAGATAAAGCAGAGAATGGCTGAGAGCAGCGACCAGCAGGCGAGCAAGGGCAGGTTCGTCATTGCCACCGTTCAGGGCGATGTTCACGATATCGGAAAGAATATCGTGCGGCTCATACTCGAGAACTACGGCTTTGATGTGTGCGACCTCGGCAAGGACGTTCCGCCTGAGACTGTTGTCGAAAAGGCGATAGAGACCGGCACGAAGCTCGTGGGACTGAGCGCTCTCATGACGACTACGGTTCCGGCTATGGAGGAGACCATAAGACAGCTCCGGGAGAAGGCTCCGGACGTAAAGGTCGTGGTTGGGGGAGCCGTTCTCACGCAGGAATACGCGGATAGCATCGGTGCTGATTTCTACGCAAAGGACGCTATGGCAACGGTGAGATACTCCCTCGGAGTTGTGGAGGACAACGCATGAAGGGCGGCTACTGGATATGGATAATGCTCATAATCGCCGTCGTATGGCTATGCATTCAGGGACTCGTTTTCCTGAGCAGACGGACGCGCCGCATCGGTTTCGTAAGCAGGATATACGAAAAAAACAAGCACCTCGGAAGGCTCGTTTCGCTGTTTCCGCTGGCGATATGCCTGCCATTCGGACTGATAAACGGTGTAACGTTGCTTGTGGTGTTCATTCACCTTTTCGTGTTCTGGGTGATGTGCGACCTCATCGGCTTCTGCATCAACAAAATAAGAAAGCGTGAACGCGGAAAGCACTACATCAACGGCTTCATCGCGATAGGACTGACCGCCGTTTACCTCGGCATCGGCTGGTATTTTGCACATCATATCTTCCGGACGGACTATACCCTGCACACGGACAAGCCCCTCGGACAGGAGAGCTTCCGCGTGGCACTCATTGCCGATACGCACATCGGGGAAGTCCTCGACAGCGGCGGCTTAGCGGACGTTGTTGAGCGGATAAACGCCGACGAGCCGGATATCGCTGCGGTATGCGGCGACTTGGTGGACGACGGCACCAGTGAGAGCGAGATGAAGGCAGCCTGCGAGGCTCTCGGCAGGCTTAAAACGAAGTACGGCGTGTATTACGTCTACGGCAACCACGACAAGGGCTACAATGAGAACCGCAGCTACGATGCGGACGACGTTGCCCGTGAGCTTGAAAAAAACGGCGTTAAGGTGCTCGCTGACGAGACAGAGCTGATAAACGGCAGCGTTTATCTTGTCGGGAGACGCGACCGTTCCGAGGAAACGCGGAGCTCTGCACAGGACCTCACGGAAAAGCTCGACCGCTCGAAGTACATCATCATGCTCGATCATCAGCCGAACGATCAGAGTGCGGAGGCGAAGTCCGGGGCTGATCTTGTGCTCTCGGGACATACCCACGGCGGACACATCTTCCCGATAGGACCGGCAAGCGTTCTTTTCGGTGCGAACGATCAGGTCTACGGTCTGAAAAGGAAAAACGGCACCGATTTTATCGTTACATCTGGAGTTTCCGGGTGGGAGATACCCTTTAAGACCTTTGCGAGGTCGGAGTACGTCATCATTGACATCAAGCAGGAATGAGCGGCGGCTTTTGCAGAGGAATACAGATCGGAGTAAAGGCTTCGCGGAACGTTCTGCGGGCCTTTATTTTGCATTTTTATTAGCTGCTGCTTACAAATTTGAGGGTAGGATTTTTACTATAAAACGGAGGCTTACTGAGATGTTTGAATACAGGTATTTGTTTTAACTATAAGAACCGCTTTTTTAACGGCATTTTATAGTATTATATATGTATAATGCTGTCATATGAGCTGAAAAGACAGCACAATGTTGTTATTAATACTGCACGATTATTTATTGACAATAGTATTAGTTTTGTTTAGAATAGTATTGTTGTTGTTTTTTTAGCACGTTTTTTTGCAGGGATATCAATACCGACAGAAAAAAATGTACATTTTCTATCTGCCGCATTTGTTTTGTCCACCAAATATTCACATTGTGGGTTGTGAACAAAAAATGAATAGTGTATAATAAAACTAACAATTGTGAATGTCAATCTATCAATATTAAAGGAGTGATTCAAATGAAGAAGACAAAGATATGTGCGGCTCTTACTGCTGCCGTGTGTTTCTCAAGCGTTTTCGCGTCTATGCCTAACTTCATCGTTCCGAGTTACGCC
>Ga0310691_10008326_pt1 | contig 10672 bp, 11 predicted proteins | sample 176DNAGHGlowgp2_FD_203887 | JGI IMG/M metagenome (GOLD analysis project Ga0310691, IMG submission 203887) | Sheep rumen microbial communities from Palmerston North, Manawatu-Wanganui, New Zealand - 1766 DNA GHGlow gp2 (v2) (version 2) | ecosystem: Host-associated > Mammals > Digestive system >... | reverse complement strand
AATAATATATTGTATCACATTTCTATTTATATAAAAACAATTTTTAACGAATATCATACTAGAGTCTTTTATAGTTAATAAGTATATTTTTTAAAAAATATTTATTTTAAAATCTAATTGTCGACGTTATAATGATGAATTTTAAAAAAATTTATTACAATAAAATATACATTGTATTAAAAGTTGTTTTTTATATTTTTAGATCTTAATTGACCACAAGCACCATCTATATTTTCACCAAATTTACGCCTTATTGTAACATCGATATTGTTTTTCTTTAAAATATTGTAAAATTCTAACATTGTTTGTTTTGAAGATGATTCAAAATCGATATTATTAGTCTTATTGTATTCTATTAAATTAACGTATACATTCATTCCTTTTATTAATTTCACCAATTCTTCTGCACATTGTCTTGAATCATTGATATCTTTCAACAAAACATATTCTAACCCAACTTTTCTATTAGTAATTTTTATATAATTTTTTATAGAATCTATTAAATTTTTGATGTTATAAGCTTTATTAATAGGCATTATTTTATTACGAATTTCGTCATTTGGAGCATGTAAACTAACTGCTAAATTAATCTGTATTTTCTCTTTAGAATATTTTTCAATACCTTTAATAATTCCAGAAGTAGAAATGGTAATATGTCTTGCACCAATATTTAAACCATGTTTATTATTAATTATTTTGACAAAATTTAACACATTATCATAATTATCAAAAGGTTCACCAATACCCATAACTACTACTGATGATATTTTATATATGTTTTTATTATCATTTTCATTTAAATCATTTTCTATTGTTAAAATTTGAGTTACCATTTCAGATGTTTTTAGATTACGTATTTTTTTTAATCGTCCAGATTCACAGAATTTACAACCCATATTACATCCTATTTGTGATGATATACATATTGAAATACCATAATTATGTTTCATTATTACCGATTCTATAAAATTTCCATCTTCTAATTCAAAAAGATATTTTATGGTATCTTTTGATGTTTGTTTATCTTTTATTTTTAATAATTTTGCATCAAAATTATCATTAAAATGTTGACGTAATTTTAAACTTAAATTACTCATTTTATTAAAATCGAAGACTTTTTTTTGATAAATCCATTTGAAAATTTGTTGAGCTATATACTTTTTTTCATTAATATTTACTAAATAATCTTCTAAGTTTTTTAAAGAATAATCAAAGATATTATCCATAATTTTAGATAAAATATTAATTATTAAGAACATTAAATAATAGAAAATTTATACATTTTTATATATTAAAAGATGAAATCTAGGATTTTCCCAATTGCCAAATCTTTCTAATTTATTTAATTCATCAACAGTCATTATATCAGACCTATCATTAAATTGATAAATAACATAACCTTTTTTAACTTTTTTTTTATTAAAAACAGGTAATATTGAAACAAAATCAGTACCACCTAAAGTTGTATTTTCTAAATTTCCACAAATACCTATAATACCTATTAATTCATATTTTTTTTTAGTATTATCGGATTGTTTTTTTTCAATAAATTCATTGATTTTAATTTTATCTTTACTAGAATTATAAATTAAATAATATTTATTTGTATTATTTATATCATCCAAATTTTCAGGACATTGATTAGTAATGTATTGGTATGTAGAATTACCTTTATTGAATATGGCTAAATAAAATGTTTCAAAAAAATAAAATCTGATTAATCTAAAAAATTGTGTTGATACTTCACAATTATGTTCTCCTGCAATAATATCTAAAATTTCTGTAATTTCTTTATTATAATTAGCTTTACTACTTAATATTTTTTTAAATAATTCTGAAGTTTTATTAATAGTTTCACTGTTATTTTGAATTTTTTTTATTACTTCAATTATTGTTTTTTTCTTTTTTTGATCTTCAGTAAAAATACTTGTTTTTTCATTTATCAATTTATCTAAAAAATAATTGTCAGATAAAAAAAATCTAAAAAGTCCTAAATATGAACAATTACAATTAGCCCATAAAATATTTAAAGGTAAATCAATATCATAACCACTATTTAAATAATATTTATCATTTTCCTCATTTTCACTATTATTCTCTTCGTCATCTTTATTATAATTATCGTTACATTTATTATTTTTTAAATCATCATCATTTTTTATATTATCATTTAAATTTTTTTTATTTTTTTCTTTACAACAATAATTATTACATTCGGAATAAATTTTATAATTAAAAAAAAATAAATTTAAACAAAATAAAAGACATTTTGATTTAAAATTTAATCTATTAAACATAATTTATAAAAATAGTATTAATTATTAAATTTTATAATCTCTTAATTTTCTTTTTAGCTCTCTTTCTTTTATTGTTCTACGTTTATCATATAATTTTTTACCTTTAGCAATACCTATTTCTAATTTAGCAAAACCATTTTTACTAATAAATAATTCTAAAGGTATTATAGATATTCCAACATCCATTTTATTCTGAATCTTAAGAATCTCACGTCTATTCAACAAAAGCTTTCTAATATTATACTCATCATGATTATATATATTTCCAAACTTATATTTAGCAATATGCATTTGTTTTACATATAATTCATTATCCTTAAAATAACAATAAGATTCATTAATATTAACTTTTCTATCTCTTATAGATTTAATTTCAGTACCAGTAAGAACTATACCTGCTATATATGTATCTAAAATTTCATAATTAAATCTAGCTTTTTTATTAACAGAAACAGTTATATCTTTCTTTATCATTATAATAAAATTTAAAATGAAAAATATCTTTATTTTTAATTAAAAAACAAAACAATATCTAAATAAATAAAAAGGAAATAAAAAAATAAAATACAATAAAAAAATATAAAATAAAACTTTTATACTTTCACTCACAAGTTTATTTTATATCTCCTCTAATAAACTTTACCTATATAATATTATTAATTTATTTTAATTCTACTTCAGCACCTGCTTCTGTTAATTTATTTTTAATATCTTCAGCTTCTGCTTTAGAAACATTTTCTTTTATAGCTTTTGGTGCACCATCTACTAAGTCTTTAGCTTCTTTTAAACCTAATCCAGTAATTTCTTTAACAACTTTTATTACTGCTAATTTAGCTTGTCCTGCACTCTTTAAAACAACATTAAAAGAACTTTTTTCTGCACCTGCTGAAGCACCTCCTTCATTATTACTTACAGCTACAGCTACAGGAGCACATGATTGTGGTTCAATACCATATTCATCTTTTAATATTTGTGCTAATTCGTTAACTTCTTTAACAGTTAAATTTACTAATTTCTCTGCTATTGTTTTTAAATCTACCATAATCACTTATATATATTAGCTATTTGTAATATTATTAAAAACCTAAAAAAAACTTTTTTTTTAAATAATATTTTTTTCAATGTTAAATTCAATTATATTTTAAACAAAAATCAATAATTCCTTTATAAAAAACTTTTTATTATTTTTTTATTTTTAAATAATTAATAGCTACTAATTGTGGAGGAGGAATATAAGAATATTTACACAAAAGTTATTAAAGCAGGTAAGAGAACATATTTTATAGATGTAAAAGATTTAGTAGTAAAAAATTTAGATCATAAATTATATTATATCGTTATTACTGAAAGTGTAAATGTGAAAAAAGATGTTAAAGATGATGAAAAAAAAGTTGAAGAATATAAAAAATATAAAATAAAATTGTTACCTGAAGATTTTAATAAATTTATGAATGTAATGACAGATGTTATTAATCATATAAAAACTGATTTATTACCTAATTTTGATTATGATAAGTATAATTAATATATTATACTATTTACATTTTATATACTAGTTTAAATAATTATGAGCATTGAAGGAAAAATATATGTATTTACACAAGAAGGACATTCAAGGAATGGTGGTAAATATAAAATATTACATGAATGTTTAATGAAAGACACATCAACAAGAGAATGGTTAAATTGTATTGTTTATCAACAATATGGTGATTATGAAAAACCAATGATTTTTGTTAGAGAAAAATCAGATTTTTTATCAAAATTCGTACCATTAGATAATTAAGTTTATATTATTTAACATATTTTTTTTAATAAAAACCTACTTTCTAAGAAAGTAACAAAGGTACCTTCTCAATCGGCGAAGCGCCTTAATACATTATCTATTAATATTATATAATGGTCCAGGACTTAGTCCTGGTTGCTTACTTTTAAAGTAGGTACATTCGTAGAAACTAATACATAATGTATTTTAATAGATGATGTATTAAAATTAGTTATATATTCTTGTTTTCACGAATGTGAAAAGTTACTTTAAAAGTAACTAAGTAATAAAGCCGGTTCGGCATTTGAGAACGTATATCCAAACTTAGTTTGGAGTTTCTATTTTTAAAATTAATAAAATATATTTTTTTTACTAATATTCAGATAACTATAATACCTAAATTTATTAAATATTTAAACTTAAATCATTTTTTTAATTGTTACAATATTATTTACTTAACTTAAAAATAATGAATAATGAGGATATAATACATCAATTACCAGATAGTCTATGTAATCAAATTGCTGCTGGAGAAGTAATTTTAAACCCAGCTTCTGTTGTTAAAGAATTATTAGAAAATTCTATAGATGCAGATAGTACTGAAATAACATTAGCAGTTAAAGATAGTGGAAAAACATTGATACAAGTTATAGATAACGGTATTGGAATGTCTGAAAATGATGTCGTAATGAGTTTAAAAAAACATTCTACATCTAAAATTAAAGATATTAATGACTTATATTCAATAAACACAATGGGTTTTAGAGGTGAAGCAATAGCGTCAATAATATCTGTTGCACAAGTAGAAATAATAACAAAAACAGAAGATTCTAAAATTGGAACTAAATTAATAGTAGAAGATTCTAAAATAATATCTAAAGAAAATATAAATTGTAATAAAGGTACTGTTTTTACTGTTAAAAACCTATTTTTTAATACTCCTGTTAGACGTACTTTTTTGAAATCTAATAATATAGAATATGGCTTTATTTTAAAAGAATTTCAACATATAGCGTTATCTTATCCAAATATATCTCTAAAATTAATAAATAATGATGTTGTTAAATATGATCTTAAAAAAACAAACTTATTACAACGTATTACAGATCTTTTTGGAGATAAAAATAAAAGTAACTTAATACCTTTTAATGAAGAAAATGAGTTTGTAAACCTATCTGGTTTTCTTTTAAATCCTTCAAAAGTTAAAAAAAAAGAAGATAATTTTATATTTGTAAATAATAGGTTTATTAAAAATTATAACATAAAAAAAAATATTATTGACTCTTATAAAAATATAATTTCTAATGATAGAATACCTTTTTACATAATATTTTTAACAATAAATCCAAGAGATATAGATGTAAATATTAATCCTTCAAAAACAGATGTTAAGTTTAAAAATGAAGATTTTATTTTTTCATTAATAAATAAAGTTGTAAAAAAATCATTGTTTTATTTTGAAATTCCAACATTAGATTTTGAAAATAACTCAGAAGAATATAATTTAGCAGATATTTTTGATGAATATAATAGAAGTAATTATCAAAATGAAGTTAAAGAATCTTTAAATTTTGAAGATATAAAAAATAATCAAAATCTATTTGAAAATGATATAGATGATGTTGATAATCAAAATAAAATTAACGTAAACAACGATTTTAATAGTGTAAAAAGATCAAATTTCACTGATTCTAAAAATAAAAATATTAACAAAATATCAAAGAAAACACAAAAAGAAGACGATATAAAATATTTCATTATTAATGATGAATACTTGATTTCAACAGTAAAATCAGGATTATTAGTAATAAATATAGAAAGAGCAATAAATAGAATAACTTACGATAATATTTACAAAAGATTAGAAAATGGAACAATTCAATCACAACAATTACTTTTCCCACAAGATGTTTTTTTACAAAAAGAACAAATTGATCTTTTAAATGATAAATATCCAATATTAAATAAATTAGGTTTTAATATTATTTTCTGCAATAATTCGATAAAAATAACAGGTCTCCCAGATTTTATTGAAATAGATAATATCATAAATTATATCGATGAAATATTGTTTTTTATATCTGAAGATGATGAAAATGCTATTTATGATAAAATAATTCAAACTATTATAAAAGCTAATAGATATAATTTTAAAAAAAATATAGAGATAAATAAACTTATAAATAGTCTTTTTATATGTAAAAACAACGTTTTTGATCCTTTTGGAAAACGTATTTTCTCAATATTAGATTCTTTATTTTTAACAGAAATTTTAGATAACTAAAATTCTAGTAGTGCTCCCTTTGTGTATTTTTATATAAAATTTATTTTATTTATTTTCCAAAACTTTTTTGTAAAAAAGTTTTATCAAAAAACTTTTAACCTTTGATGTTTAATAATGAAACTATGATGTTATAAAAAGAAAAGACATTAATATTGCACTCCTAAAATTCTAACATCTTAATAAAAAAAAATACAAATATATTTAAATTAATGCTTAACATTATATTTTTTTAATAAAAAAAAATTACTAAAAATATTTATATATTTTCCTAAAATATAACAATAATTCACATTTTCATTTTAAAATCTTCAAAATACAATAGTAACTATGTACATAAATATATTAAAAAAAACGAAAAAAATAGCTACAAATATTTTTTTAACTAATAATTTTTTAAATATTGTAGCAATGAATAATAATAATAACAACGAAAATAAAAATACATGTGAAATAAATAATATAAAATCTATTTTGGTCAAAAAAAAAATTTTTAATAATGTTCCAGAAAGGAATAAGTTAAATTTAATAAAATATAATAAAACACTACAAAAAAATTTAAAAAAAAATATAGATGATTATCAAAGGTTTAAATATATAATAATCTACGTTGAAGGTATTAATAAAGACGTCACTTTTATAAATAAAAATGAATTTAACGAAAAAAAAATAATCATAAAAGACACCAAGGTAAGTAAATTTAAAAAAATTCTTATAGAACCAACTGTCCTTGTAAGATACTTTAGTGATTTTAAAGAAAGTTTATTTTCAAATTTAGGTGGAATAGTATCTGTAAGAATAATAAAATGTTATTATGATTCATCTTATTCTACTAGTTTATCACTTAATTTTAGTAACTTATTTAGTGGGTGTACTAACCTTAAAAAAGTTATATTTCAAGATGATAATGAGTTTTTTTTAGATAACGCTGGAGAAATGTTTAAAAATTGTATTAACTTAGAACATATAGAAGGTTTAAATAACTTAAATACATATGGAGTTGTAAATATAAAAGGTTTATTCCAAAACTGTAAGTCTCTAAAATATATAAAAGGTATAGAAAAATGGAAATTATGGCATGTAAGAGATATGTCATCGATGTTCGAAGGTTGTTCATCATTGATATGTCTACCTGATATATCTAATTGGCGTTTTAGAACATATTATGAAACAGGTCATAGAAATATGAGTGCATTATTTAAAAACTGTTCATCATTGGTAACTTTACCTGATATATCAAATTGGAATACCAATAGAGTAAATCTTATGAAAGAGATGTTCTCTGGTTGTCAGTCTTTGATATCATTACCAGACATATCTAAATGGGATACACCATGGTTAGAATCAACAGAAAAAATGTTCGACAGATGTTATAGTCTAGTAAAAATACCTAATCTTGAAAAATGGCCATATAGAATGGAAACAGCAGATGCTATGTTTAAAGATTGCATAAACATAATGTATTTTTTTAACTTAAAACATTTTGACTATTATCACCTAAATATAAATAATACCATATTCAACTAACCAATCTAAGATTGGATATACGTTCTCAGACGCCGAACCGGCTTACTTAGTAAGTAAGCAACTAGATGTTTCTACATTCGTAGAAACGAATATATAACTAATTTAATACATTATCTATTAAAAATACATTATATATTAAATATTGTTGCCTACTTTTAAAGTAGGTTCTTTGTTTTGACCATCTGTCAAAAGTTACTTAATAAGTAAACAACAATAATAAGATGGATCCAACGTCACGTTGGTACTTTCTTAGAAAGTAGTTACTTTAAAAGTAACCAACTAGATGTCTTTATATTCATAAAGACAAATACATAACTAATTTTAATATATGCATATTAATATACACTATGTATTATTGTTTTTGCGAATGTAAAAACGTAAAAATTTTTTGATAAAACTTTTTTACAAAAAAGTTGTTACTTTAAAAGTAACCAAGTAATAAAGCCGGTTCGGCGTCTGAGAACAAATTACTTACTTTTAAAGTAAGAGGCGCTTCGCCGACTGAGAAGGTACTTTTGCTACTTTTTTTAAAAAGTAGAATTTATTGTAGTTATTTATATCAACCAACCTATTAAATAATCAACAAATATTAAAGGATAAATTCTTAAAGAAACGTTTAATATATCTACAAGATAATCAATTCCTTTTTCATTAATATAACCATCAAGTATTTTTTTATAACTATTATTTACTGAAGTACTATTACGTGTACTTAATAATCTAGATAATGAAACTTCACCTCCTATGTGAACACTAAAAAATAAAAATCCTATTCCAAAATTAGCACAAAATATTAATGGATCTAGTTTTGTATCAAAAAAAGAAGATAAATTTTTATATATTGGCGATTTTCCATTTTCAATATTAAATTTTCTATTATCTTCATCTAACCAAAAACAATATCCTACTCCACTTTCAAATAATAATCTTAAACTTAATAATAAGTTCAAATTATATCTAAAAACAACACCTACTTTAAATTGATATCTATTAATTTGTGTTTGTAAAGTATTTGCAAATCCGAATTTTAAACTAACACCTTTTGAATTATTAAAATTATATCCACTATAAGTAGTCAGACAAAGATATTTAAGTATACTCAAACTAGCATTAATTTTATTGTCTATTTCTTTTAATCCTTTATTAAAAGCTATTTCTTTAACATTAGAAGCATTAATAATATTAAATTCAACACAACTATGTATTTTATCTGTTAATGTGTGAATGATACCTGATCTTCCTTTTGATTTTTTATTTTTACGTTTATTTTTTTTATTTATTTTTTTTTTCTTCACAATTTCTACTTCTTCATAATCATCATCGTCATCGTAATAATCATCATTACAAAACGTTCCGAAAGAAAAAGAAAAAAATAATATTAATTTTTTTAGAAATTTCATATATATATTTTTTGTTATAAATTTATTTTGAAACATCAATTTCATTATCATTTTTTTTATTATCATTATTCGTTTTCTTTCTATTTTTAAATGTTTTAATCCATGTTGGTAATATAATAATACCTAATATTAAATATAAATAATACGTCATTAATCTCCATAAAATCGATATGATTATAGTGTAATCTTTTAATATATCTTTATAAAAATCATTAAAAAAATATTCAATAAAACCAGAACCACCTGGTGTTGGTGATATTAACATTGTAACCCACATTATTAAATGTTTACAAAGAATATTAAAATGTTGTTCTATTGAACAATCAATAAATCCTCCTATTAAAAAATTTAAAATAACATATCTACTAATCCAAGTTATTAGTGTTATAAATAAAATATAAATCCAAAAATTTAAACCTTGTTGTTTTAAAACTTTTGAAGCAACTATCATTTCATTACCGTTTCTAATAGCACCTTCTTTATATTTTTTCAAAAAACCAATACTTGTTATTTTATTCATTAAATATCCAAAAAATTGTGGTCTATAAAATAATGTAATAGTCATTATTGTTGAATAAAAAAATATGAAAATATAACTTAAAATAAATATAGATTCTGTTATTTTAGAATTAATTCCTGAAGTTATAAAACTAAGAGGTGAAACTAATAAAAAGAAATAATTATCAAAAGTAGCTGTTACCATTACATAAGCAATAGCTCTACCAAAAGATATACCTTCATGAAGAAATAAAAAAGAAGCAACAAAACCTCCACCTATAACTGAAGGTGTTACTGCAGAAGAAAATTCCCAAAGAGCAATAATAATAAAACAGTTAAGCCAAGGTATTTCTTTATTTACAAGTAATCTTATTCTATAAACATATAAAAAATCTCTTAAAAAAATCATTAAAATTGCACCTAAAATTCCTATTGGTTTTACATTTTTAATTAAAAGAAGATTTTCTTTTGTAAAAGATTCATCACGAGATATTAAAAAAGAAACAACAGCTATTCCTATAATTATTGGCCATATAATACTTTTCCAATTTAATGTTTCAAAAACCTTTTTATCTTCATTAGTGTTATTCATAAATTTTTAAAATTATATAGTTATATTATCTAATTTACTGATTAATTTTAATAATTTGTTAACTTTATTAGAAATATCATTAATATCATTTTCTACATTTATTTTAGCTTTGTTTCCTAAAATTTTTAAAAAATATTCATCAACTTTTTCCATGTTTTCTTGCTAATAATATAATTTCTTAATAAAAATTTTATCTTATCTTTTACACATAGTTTAATTACAAAAATTTATTTTTCTTAAAAAATATAAAATTTTATTATAAAAACACATTTAAGTTAAAAAAAATAAGTAAATATTTACTAATATTATATT